>Ga0114966_10003779_pt1 | contig 13155 bp, 7 predicted proteins | sample M_130207_XF_Meta_FD_87029 | JGI IMG/M metagenome (GOLD analysis project Ga0114966, IMG submission 87029) | Freshwater microbial communities from Lake Montjoie, Canada to study carbon cycling - M_130207_XF_MetaG | ecosystem: Environmental > Aquatic > Freshwater > Lake | place: Lake Montjoie... | reverse complement strand
TAATAAGTAATACTTTCTTTAACCCAATCACATTAGATATTGAAGTTGCAGAACACGATTTCTCAACATTAGCAATTGCGTTGTTTGGTAATCAGACTAAATCTATAGATGACGGTATCTACACATTATATGATACCCAAAATAATATTTATAGACAATAAAACCTTTATGAAATTAGAGACCAATTTAACGAATTATTATTTGAGGTTAGACAAGATAGAGGTGATAATATTGATTTTAGTAAAAACTTTACAAACATAACACAGTAATGGCGAATAAAAAATATACTTGTCCTCCACAATCTGCAACAGGCGCGGGCACTTTTTCTGACGACTTAGTTGGTTTACAATTAGTCGCTGGAGGAGGTCTAACTCAGGGTAACTTTGAGTTTGTCACGTCTGCGAATGAAAAAAGTAACAGGAATTTTATAACAGGTGTATTTTCAAACCCGATTAATTTAGATTCTATTGGTATCACAAGTATCTTACAATCTAAAGCAATATTAGAAAATAATTTTAAAGTTTATCCTAATTTTGATTTAACACAAGTAAATAATTTTACTTTGTATGGGTCAATGGTTAAAAGGATGTCAGTTTCTGTTACCAAAATTATTAGTTTTTTCCCTGCAGCTATTGAATCGACATTCATGGGTATTAACTATGTAACGGGTGTCACCGCTAATAACATTGTTTATAGTGAACAAAATGACTCGACAGTTTTCACATTAGATATTGCAAGACTTAGAAATCCGTTTGACGTTGACTTCACAAACAACTCAACTAGAAATTTAGAACTTAAAGAAATTCAAGTATCTCCCTTAAGAGATATGAAAATACAATATGCAAAATACTCACTATTCTTTAAGGATAATGAATATAAAGTAATTAATATTGTACCAACAGATAGTTTAACTAATGGTAATTTAGTATTAACTGTAAGTGGTAACCCATTTTCAGGTGAAACAATACTGTTTAATGATTTGGTTATAAGACCAAATGACCTTGAGGTTAATAGAGTTTTTAAAGAAATTTTTGATGAGGTTGAACAATTTTTGTTAAATAGAAATGTTGCTCCAAAATACACATCAACATTCCAAATTCCTAGAGAAGCGGAAGACGGGAGTTATTATACCCAAAGTCTAAATGTTACATGGCCATTATACGGTGCTTGGAATATCGACATCTTAACTAAAGCTTTCGAAAGTTATATTACATCTTTGAATGATGTGAGTGAGTCTTTTGATGGGTATAAGACAAACTTAATCTCAAGATTTTTAACTACAGGAGCGTTTAAAGAATTTGACACCATAGGTCAAAAAATGGAGAAAGTAATACAAATCTATGGTAAAAGTTTTGACGATACAAAAAAATACATAACCGCAATGTCTTTTATGACATCGGTTAATTATAATGTTGGAAATGATATTCCTTCACAGTTATTAAAAAATTTAGCACAAACTTTAGGTTGGACAACCAACATGTCACCAATATCAAATGATGAGTTATTATCATCTGTTTTTGGGTCAACTAAACAAAGTAAAAGTGATTTTTCAGGTATTTCAGAAGTACAAACACCTGACGAACTTAATTACCAATATTTTAGAAACTTAATTTTAAATTCAGCCTTTTTATTTAAATCTAAAGGTACTCGTAAGTCAATTGAAATATTATTACGACTTATAGGAGCGCCTGAAGCGTTAATTGATTTTAACGAGTATGTATATTTGGCCGACCAAAGAATAAATCTATCCCAATTCAATGAACAATTTGTACAGATTTCAGGTGGTACTTATGTTGAAGATACTCCAATACTCGACCCTACAGATATATACTCAATATTTGGGGTTAGTTATACAGGGTTTACAACAAGTAACACAATAAAAGACGTTAATATAACAATTGATGATTATCCGATGGATGAATTTGGATATCCATCAGCACCACCCGATAGTGAAAGTTATTTCTTCCAAAAAGGAAGTGGATGGTTTGAACAAACACCACAACATAGAGCCCCCGAACAAGTTGATTTAACTAATGACGTATTTGTAGGTAATAATCCTAACTATCAAACGGTATTGGCTCCATATTCATATGGTCAAGAATACTTAAATCGTTTTAGAAAGTTCCCATTCATGGATTTGGGTTATCAGTTAACTCCTGTAGTTGATAATAACAAAAGTTGGGTTGATAATGAAGTTGGTATCAGAACTAATTTAGACGGTAATTTTAACGCTAGATATTTTGTAGATGATGATAGATTAGTTCTCAATGTTAAAAATGTTGACCTTTTCTTAAACCCTGCTCAAGGATTGGCTTACGATGTTTGGGTAATGTCAAGAGAATATAATTATCCAATACCTAATCAAGGTATGAACTATGTTCCACCAACATATTGTGACCCTAAACCATACAGTCCTTACCTAGTCGAGGAGGTGTTGATTGGACTGAAATTGTCCCATTACCAAAAAGAAAAACCTTTTTTGAATTTGCCCAAACTTTTTGGGTTAATATGATTAATGTTAGGAATCGACAGTTCTCTACAAACGGTAAAACAGGAGGGTACCCAACATTAGAGTCAATCTATTGGAGGTATTTAGAGTCACAACAAACTATTAATATACCTAATGATAATTTTACGTATAAAACAATGATGGATTACGTAAATGGTTTAGGTGATTATTGGATTAGACTTGTTGAACAAATGGTGCCAGCGACTACTATATGGAACACTGGTGTTAGATTAGAGAATTCAATATTCCACAGACAAAAATTTGTTTGGAGAAGACAAGAAGGATGTCAATTAGTACCAACTCCTTGTAAACCATGTTCATTGATTAGTAACATTTTCACATACGACTGTCCTATAGAGAGTGTGGAATGTGCAATTTATCCTTGGACTAACAATCCATTAATACAGAGTTTAAATGGGGTGTTAGGGGTTACATTACAATCTTACCTAACCGTAAATGGTTACGCGTTAAATGATTGTGATTTTAACGGAATGACAACAGAATGGTTTGTTGATATTAGAGTTGATGATGTCGTTGTGGTAAGTTACCCATTCTTTAATGGGATTGGTTACAGTAGCCCAACATATAGTTCCCCTACAGTTAGTATGTGGGACACTGCTTTAGAAAATGCTTTAGAGAGTTTAAAAGATTACGGATATGATTATTATTTAACAGAAGAAAATACTGTTATAATTTATAATCAAGTATGTTCAGTTTCTGAACAAGGTGTTAATTTTAAATTAAATATAGGAATAAACTTTGAAATATTATGTAATTAATGTCTTGTCAATTAAGTGCGATTATTGGAGGGTTAACAGGGGATTGTCTTAATACAGACTCAGGAGCCTTTACAGTTGGCATATTAAACGGTGCCCCTGGGTATACCGTTAATTGGATAAATCCACCCTACGGGAGTTTCTCAACTAGTGAGGATTTTACAATAACTAATTTATCTGCAGGTACTTATTCATTCTCAATTACCGATTCCTGTGTTCCTGTTAATGAATCTGTAATAGTTAATGTCAATATATCCTCAGGGACTTGTGTGAGTTTAACAAGTATTCAAAACACTACTTGTGGATTAAATAATGGAGGTGTTATTGCAACAACCACAAATTTTTACGGTACGGGTAAGTTTTATCTATATGAAATGGATAGTGGGTACATTACTTCCGCAACCACTTTTAATAATTTCTATGGTTTTGATAATTTATCACCTGGGGTTTATTACGTTATCGCTGATGATGGAGGAGGTTGTACAGGTAAAACCGAAAGTTGTTTTGTTTTAGAATCCAATGTTATAGACGTTAATCTATATGTAGTAAATGCCTCGTCTTGTGCCCCAAATACAGGTGCGATTTATGTAACAGGTGTTACAGGGACCCCACCATTTACTTACTCTTGGAATACAACTCCCGTACAAACAACTTCTTTCATTACAGGACTAACAGTTGGTAATTATATTTTAACTGTGACAGATGACACAGGATGTATTGTAAGTAAAGGAGTAACAATATCTGCCGAATCCCCTTTAGGACTATTTGATATTTCATATACTAATCCTAGTTGTTTTTCTTCCGATGGAACGGTTACTATAACCGCGTCAGGAGGAACATCACCATATCAATATGTAGGGTCTAACGGACAAATTGATACAACTTTTAGTAATACTAATACATTTTATAATTTACCCGCAGGGTTTTTTACAGTTGTTGTAAAAGACGCGGGAAACTGTACATTTACCGCAACCACAAGTTTATTAACTGCAGGAGGATTGAGTATTGCATCGGTAAACGTAACAAACTCAACATGTAGTGGTAATGGAGGTCAGATTAGTGTAACTATATTTGGAGGTTCAGCACCTTATGTTTATACATTAACAGATTCATTAGGTAATAATACGATAGTTAGTGGAGGATTTACTAATTGGACATTCAACGGACTTACATCAGGGTCATACACATTAAGTATAACTGATGAGGGACCTTGTGATTTTAGACAAACTTATGAGGTTAAAAATAACGTTTTGTTTGAATTAGAAATTGAAACCACAGGTACAACATGTAACCAAGAGGACGGTTCTGTATTACTATCGATAACATCAGGGGGTACCGCACCATTTCATTATGAGATAGATGGGTATTCAGACTTTTCAAACGATTTAGAGTTTTCATATACTAATTTACCAAGTGGTAATTATGTTGCAACAGTTACAGACACTAACTATTGTCAACAACAATTACCATTCACGATTGATGGTTCATTTAACACGGATTTCTTGTTAATTGGTACTGATTCATTAGATGGTAATAATGGAACAATTAGTGCGTTAATTACAAATGGTGAACCACCATTTACATTAACTTGGAGTCCAAATGTCGGAGCTCAAACAGGAACTGAGATTATTGGTTTAAGTGCTGGTACATATACCTTAACAGTTGTTGACGACAATGGATGTTCCCAAACTAGAACTATTGTTATAAATGGTTTTAATAAATTATCATCATATCAAGTTTACAATTTATGTGAAAGTGATTTTATTAGTACTGGTTTAACAGGTAGAAAAGGTCCTCAAGAAATGTTACTTGAAGGTTTTCACGACTTAACAAGTGGAGATACTAATTGTGTATTAAACCAATCTATTTTTACTGTATCAACAACAGTAAATGATGATGTGAAAACACAATCATTTTATACAGGTACAACATTAACAGAATTCCCATCTGACAATGAATTTTATGATGTGGTAGAAGAATTGTTGTTAAGTTATGGAATCATTGGAGAAATTGTCATTGATGCAGTTAAGAATACTTTATCCATTAATAGTAGTTGTGATATAACAATGGAAACTTTAGACGCTCAAATCAAAGTTGGGTTAGATATTTCTTATGATATTAATTGTGAAATTTGCGACACCGAGTGTAGTGGTTTTACTTTAACCGCGGTTAATTGCAGAGGTTGTACCAACCCAACGTTTGAATGGACTAATTGTGATACGGGGTTAGAGGAAACATATACTATCATAGAATCGGAAATAGTTAGAATTTGCTCTATTACAGTACCCATAGTACTTAGTGGTGACGGAAATGTTTTAGGAACAGGTATTTGTACGGATTGACCTACGTTGACTTTAACTCCTACTTCAACACCGACTATAACATAATATTTTACTAATCTTTAGGGTTAGTTTTACCAACATTATCATATAATTTCATCAGTCGTCTAGTTTCCATTAGATTTTTTTCAAGTCTATCTAATTCTTTTTCACTAACCCCTTTCTCACAAGCCTCGTCATAAGCTCTTTGTGATTCGGTAACTAATTTTGATATTGTTTTAAGTAATTTCATATACTATAAATATTACCCAAAACACCATTTATTACAAATAATAGTTTTCTATATTTAATTTCAAATGGTATTATGAAAGAAGATTTAGTATTTGTCACGGCACAACCTGACGTTCCATATTTTCACTGGCAGGTTAGAGTTTATTCGCAAAATTTTATTGATTTAGGTATTAACCCAAGTAAAATTCATGTAATTTTTGGGATGGTTCAGGGTAATACTGAACCGACTAAGGAGTCTTTGGAACTTGGGGACCTTGGGATTAATGTACATCATTATTTAGATGATAGACAAAAAAAACATTATATTCCAAGTATTAAACCTTTTCTGATTTATAAGTGGTTAGAAGAAAATCCTGAACATGGTAAATGTTTTTTCTTGCATGATGCTGATATTATTTTTAGAAAGTTACCCGATTTTGATAAATTATTAAATGACGATGTAACATATCTTTCTGATACTATAGGTTATATTGGTTATGATTATATTGCAAGTTGTTGTGATAGATATGAATCTAAACACCCTGAGTCTGAAAAATTTCAACTTTTACAAGAAATGGTAGATGTTGTTGGTTTAACTATCGATGAGGTTAAAGACAATCAAAAAAATTCAGGTGGTGGTCAATATATCATTAAAAACACTCCTTGGGAATTATGGTTTAAAATCTATTACGATTGTGCTCCATTGTATGACCAAATGTTGAGTTACCATAAAAGATTTTCAATTAGTCCTGGTGAGATACAATTTTGGACCGCAGAAATGTGGTCATTATTGTGGAATCTTTGGTATTTCGGCATTGAGACTAAAGTCGTTAATGACTTAAGTTTTTCTTGGGCGACTGATTCAATTGATACCTATAAAAAACATCCCATATTACATATGGCAGGAGTTACCCAAGACTTAAAAGATAAAAAATTTTTTAAGGGTGATTTTATTAATGTTAACCCTTTAGAAAAATTAAAATCAGATATTAATTTTTTTGAATACATCGAGTCAGATAGTGCAACTAGAAAATACATTGATATTATGAAAAGAGTTGTAAATTTTCAGTAACAAGGGTATTTATTAAAAGAAAAACTAAAACAAAACATTTGAGTTCATGACGTATTCGTTTCCAACACCAACTCCTGTATCTAAACCAATAATTCCTGAGTTTACGAATGAGTGCGAACCTATAACTTTATTTCCCATGGGTGTTGAGTGTTCATTAACTCACCCTTCCCCATCATCTTCGGATGGTTCTATATTATTAATTATTACAGGTGGTACTCCACCATATTATATAACTTGGGATAATGGTAACATATCTCCAGTGATTTACAATTTAACCGCGGGTGTTTATAAATCCGTTGTTATTGATTCGTATGGTGATTTTACCGCTAATACCGAATGTATTTTAACAGGGTCAACACCAACACCTTCCCCAACACCAACACCAACACCGACATCACCTTATATCACTTACGATTTGTGTATGGTGACTAATATACTTAAAAAAGGTGTTTATAGTCAAATACAAACAGATTTTTCACCAAATGGTTTGTATAATTCAAAACCTTCATGGATTTCAAATGATTCGACTCAAACAATTTATTGGGATTCATCGTTATCTCAATGGAAAGTTTCAGCATCAACTCCGACAACTTATACTATCTTCAATTCAAACCCAACATACCCACCAATCTATGGTAGTTGGTTTATATTAGGTGGTACAGGTACCGTTATTGTTTATGAAGGACCTTGTTCTGAAACATATGAATCACCTTTCGCAAAACTTTTACGTATGGACGATGGTGATACCCAACCTTTAACAATTATGATTACTAAAAACCAAACGATATGTGGGTGTGATGGAGGTTTAACTCTAAAAGGTATTGGTGGGGTACCTCCATATTCATATTCGATTAATGGTGGTTTAACATATCGAAATATACCTATGTTTAGTAACTTGTGTTCAGGTTCGTATAATGTAATTGTTGCGGATAGTACAGGTAAAGTTGTTAGTAGTACAGTTTCTTTAGATTCTCCTTCCCAACCTATAACATATAATGTTAAATTAGTTACGTCACCTTTAACAGTCGAAGCAAATAAGACAACATTAACTAAACAATATATTACAACCGTTTCAGTAACCCCTTCGTTACCTGATGGTGTGTATCTTACATTTAAATTAAATCACCTAAATCTTTCTAAATCGTCACCTAATCAGGAGTCGTCATCTGTAAATACGGTGACTGTACTTACTATTGACGATATAGAATACTTCCCATCCTCTACATCATCAAATGATGATAGTATTATAAACACAGTTGCGGGATGTCAATCAGAAAATGTTTGGTTAACATCTAACAATGAGGTTTGGGATTCAATCACAATTAATAACACCAATACTTTTAAAATTGTGACTGAGACGACAGTAACAAGAAATGAATTCATTAATTGTTATGTAGGTACTAGTGATGAATCATATAGTTTATCTAATTTAAAAATAAAAGGATGTAATTGTTGTACAGTAATAACATCATAAAAACTAATTAAGAATATTTATAATCAATGGGTTACATTATTAAAAATACATCTGGGTTAATAAATACAAGATTAACTGACGCAGGTAGACAAAAATTATCACAAGGTAATTTTAATATTTCTTATTTCCAAATTGGGGATAGTGAAGTTTCATATAATACCCTACCATTATCATACAACCAATTTGATACTGTAATACTTGAGCCAAACTTTAATGCTCAAAATTCAAGTGGTTCTCCCCAATCGAATAAGGAAAATATAAAATACCCTTACTACGTTGATGGTTTTACAGGTAATACTTACGGAATTCCTTTTATGGATTCTATAGTTAGTCCTGTATATAATAGAGCCGCGATGAGAGGATTCTTTACAGGGAATACAACCGCCGAAACAATATCTTGGAGCGCGATAACCAATGATTTATACGCAATCAACGCAAACTATTCGGTTAAAATGAATTCCCTGAATGGGACTAACGTTATCACTCCAATATTAGTATCTAACGGTGTTTCTTTTAGGGAACCGTCAGTTGGGGATATCGTAACTATTTTTTATGATGGTAAAGGTTTATATAACAACACATGTTCTAATGTACCAACACCGTCACCGACACCTACAATGACAGTTACACCTAGTATAACTGCAAGTAATAATACATCGACCCCTACGCCAACTCCTACACCATCCAAATCATTCACTTGTGAAACACCAACACCAACACCATCACTATCAGCAACTTTTTGTCCAACACCAACACCAAGTAGAGCTTGTCCTCCATTACCACCGCCAGATTGTTTAACCTCTATTAGTAGTTGTTATTCAATGTTAACATATAGAATAACATCAGTATGTTTAGGTGAAATCACTTTAGATAGACCAACACCTGATTTTTCTAATTTATCTTCTGATTGTTATGCAAGAATGGTTGTATACCCTCCAAATATGCAAACAATGTATGACTCAATTACACCTCGTCCTCATTGGAGGGATAATGTAATTAACTATGAGTCGGTTTGTTATACGGATGAATTTGATGTAAAAGTATGGAACATGAATATTCCATGGTCAGAAAACCCTGCAGGTATTTTCTCATCAATTAATAAAGACTATACTAATTTTGGTTCGAAACAATACTTAGGAACTAAAGAATATTTTGGTTACGCTTCTAGTAGTGGTCAAACTGATAGTAGTTATGTTTATCATTATGATTCTTTAGGTGATATCGTAACTGTTACCCCTGAAGAACAAAAAGCGATTGCAGTAATTCATTATACAAATCAAACGGTTGATTTCTTCTATGGTGAAAAATTTGCTTTCGAACCATTTGATGTTTCAAACCCTTCGGATACCACAGGTCAAGCAAGAAACTTTAAGTTACACATTCCTTGGTTAATGTGGCATAAAAATCCTGAATGTTGTTTAGGGGAAACTTTTTGGGTTGACCCACCTGAGTTTGAGGATTTAGATTTATTCCAAGTTCAATATATACAATCAACTAAGAATGTTGATATGAATTCTCCAGGTATTAGATATTACCATTTGTGGGACACTAATAGAAATTCAAATAACTTACCAAATAGAATTGGTAAAGTTTTCCCTGATTCTAAAATAGTAATTATTGATGATGAGGAAGTTATCGCGGCAATGTCGTATAAATCCAATAGGAATTGGACGTTACCCGCACCTAAACTTTCTTTAGTAACTCCAAACACTTGTGGTAATGATAATAATTCATTAACAGGTGTTTTAACAGGTTCATCTCAATATATGCACATTACTTATAGATTAAGTAACACCGCAACATTTACTAACTCATTACATTGTAATTATTACACGGTAATGGAAGGTCCTAACATCACCTGTAACCCTCAACCTTCTCAAAATGTCGCGGTTAGATTTGGTACCGAATTCACTTGTTTAAGACCTGAATATAGTCCAACAACAACCACAACAACATTTGACCCAATTACAACAAGTACTACAAGTTTTTATCCGACAACGACAACAACTACAACAGTATTACCATGTACAGACATTCAAATATTAAACACTATTGGAGTTGAGGTTAGCCCTATTAGGGCGGTATACGTACCAACAAATCAATGCCTTTATGTAAACAACTATAATAGTGGTACTGTTAGTGTTATTGATACAAATACTAACACGGTTGTAACTACAATTACTGTAGGTTTACAGAACCAAAGTATTCAGTATAGTCCAAATACTTACATAAACGGAGCTATTTATGTTGGAAATAGTGGTGATGGTACGGTTAGTGTTATTGATGTATTTTCTAATACTGTTACTGCAACAATAAGTGCAGGAAATGCTTCGTACAAATCAATCTTTATTGAAAGTCTTAATAAGTTATATCTTGTTAATAGTCTTTCTACCGATATAACGGTAATTGACACAGGAACAAACAGTGTCTTAGGAACGGTATTATTAACAGATATCCCTAATCATATAACATACGACCCAATTCATGGATATTTATATGTTTCCATTAGTGGTCTTAATTTGGTTAAAGTTATTGACACGGTAACCGACACCTCGATTACTACTATACCTGTTGGGGTTAATCCAGCAAACATTGTTTACTCACCAATTAATCATTTTGTTTACGTCATAAATTATATAGATAACACGGTTAGTAAAATTGATACAAACACTTATTCAGTTGTCTCAACAATTGCGGTCGGAGGTAGTCCAGCATCAATAATTGAAACACCATTATATATTTATGTTGGAAATCTTAGCGATAATACGATTACTGCGATAGATATTAATACTGATGCAACAACGATAATACCTACTAGTCAACCATCTAACCTAACATACAATCCATCTAATGGGTTTTTATATGTTAATCAACAAGATTTATATATTGATATTATAGATACTATGACAAATAATTTTACATCATCATTTAATATTTGTTATAATTCATCATTTGGTATTTATACACCAAATAATAATAATGTTTATGTTGGTACATTAGATAAACCTAATAATTGTTTTATGATTGAATTAGGTTGTCAACCTACAGTAACAACAACAACAACTAACCCACCATTAACAACAACAACAACTACTACTTGTCCAATAGGTTGTGATGTGGTTTCAGGTTTTTACGCTGATAAATTCGAAATTATATGTCAAAAGGTTGATGGTAATGGTCGTCCTAATTCTTCGGAGTGGAAGATTATTGACTTCACAGACCAAATTTCAAATTTATTAATTAACGGATATATAACTGAGGAATCGTTAACAAGTACTACATTTGTTATTACTGAAGACTTATATGAAAATGCGTCAACGTATAATTTAAATAATTATATTCCATTAACACCTGTTGGTTATACGGGGTCATCTTTAAATTTTGGTGACGAATATTATTTCTATGGTTCATTAGAAACTGATATTCAAGCAACTATTTATGAAATGAGATATAAGATAAATTTAAGTCAGGCGGAATTCAAAGCAACTTCAAATCCTACATGGACTCAAGGTTCTCCATCTTATCTAACTGAAATTGGTCTTTACGATTCTAACAAAAATCTTATGATTATATCAAAAATGCAGTCGCCTGTATTAAGACAGGGTATTCAGCAGTTTTTGATTAAATTTGACATCTAACATGAGAAAATCTATGGAAAAATCCCCAAAAGTATTGGGGTTAGACGTTTCAACCAAAACTATTGGTTGGGCGTTATTCGATATTGAAACTAAAGAGTTATTAGAGCTGACTCACGTTTCACCTGTACCTAAACCAAAACAAGAAAATAAAATAAAGGAGTTACTTTTAAAGAGTGAAATATTTAGAGGTAAACTTATTCAATATAAAAATTTAGGTATTACTAAAGTTGTTATTGAGGAACCTTTAATGAATAGTAATAATGTATATACAATACAAACTTTGATGAGGTTTAATACATTAATTACTAAAGAAATATATGATGTATTAGGAATAGTACCTGAATACATCTCAACCTATAATTCAAGGAAGTTAGCATTTCCTATTTTGGTTCAACAAAACGATAAAGGTAAGTTTGTATTATTTGGTGGTTATCCTAAAGATTGTGATAAGAAACAAATTATTTGGGATTTAGTAGCTAAAAGAGAACCTCAAATAACTTGGGTTCATACTAGAAATAATACCTTAAAGAAAGAAAACTTTGATATGACTGACGCATATTGTTGTGTACTAGGTTATATGAACCAAGAAAATCTTTGGAATTAATATCGGTTAAACCAACGATAAGTGAGAATATCGTCTTTTTAGACGATATTTTTGTTTTTAACAAGGTACGACATCTAATATTTCGCCTGTAGGACTAACTTGAATTGACGACTTAAGGCTCGGAGATTGATAATCAAATAATCGTAACCATAACGACACCCAGTTATTCCCACCGTTAATAGGTGTAAAATTAACGTCATATAAATATTGACCGACATTTAATGATATTCCATTGGTTATATAAGACCGTTGAGATAAAATATTAGAACACGAAGATGTGTTACTTCCATAAATTACGGAGTTATTACCAACATATAACATATATCCGCTAGGTGTTGCGGCTAAACCATAAATACCAATGTAATTTGATGGACTTATTGGGTATGAATTAGAGGAAGATAAAATAGTTAACTTAAATAGTTTTTGGCCAAATGATGATATCGTACTTGTTGTTGTTCCTGATATTTGTTCGGTACCTAAAGAATTTAATGTGACCGCAAATGTTGACGTTACATTTTCTGTAAATGCCGTTG
>Ga0114966_10003776_pt1 | contig 13161 bp, 12 predicted proteins | sample M_130207_XF_Meta_FD_87029 | JGI IMG/M metagenome (GOLD analysis project Ga0114966, IMG submission 87029) | Freshwater microbial communities from Lake Montjoie, Canada to study carbon cycling - M_130207_XF_MetaG | ecosystem: Environmental > Aquatic > Freshwater > Lake | place: Lake Montjoie... | reverse complement strand
ATATTCATCGATATATTTTTTATCAAATAATTCATTACAAATACAATAATGATTAAAGTGATTATGGCATTTTTGTTCTAATTTTAATGCATTTTTTGTAAAAATAAAAAATAAGTTAATGATAAATGGTTTCTACTCATAAAAAACCAGAACATGAACAAAAATCAACAACCAAAAAAAGTTTTTTACGTCGTTTGAAAGAAAAATTATTCAAACACAAAAAGAAAATATTAATAGGTACTGCAGTTGCTGCTACAGCAGGTGCTGCTGCATATGCATATAACCGTAATTCTAAAATAAAAGCATTAAAAGCAAAAACAGATAAAGATGAAAAGAAAATTGGTGAACAAAAAAGACAGATTTCCAATCAAAAAAGAAAAAGGATAGAAGAATTAACTGAGGTCTATAAAGATATGGAATTATTAAAAAATTTTCCAACTATTAAAGAACCAATTACAAATACTTCATTTAATAATTTTTATAAAGAAGCAAATGAAAGGATTTTAAAGTTAAAAGCAGAATCAGAAAAACTTTATGGAGAATACCAACAAAATTTAAATAATTTTATAAGTAATCTTGAAGAAATAAGGGAACTTGAAAAACAAAAATCAGCATTTGGAAAACGTAGAAGAAACAGGAATAACAGGTTTGGAAGAGAAGAAGTACAACGTGCAGATTTAGGTGAATTTGTTACAGGTCTTCAAATTAACAATAAAGAAGAACGTCTTGCTGAACTTTCACAAAAATACTTTGCTCTTCAAGAAAAATTAAATGCTTCACTTAATCTTTATTTAGAAGTTATGATATATTATGAGTCACAACTTGAAAATATAATACTGGTTATAAAAGAAACTGATTTTAATTCTGATGAAAAACAACAATTGATACAGACTGCAAATTCTGAATTAGCGTCTGCCAGTGAAAAAATAAAAAGTGAACAAAAAATAAATAATGATCGTCAAAGAGGTGTTGAAGAAACACAACTAAAATATAAAAAAGAAATTGCCAGACTTGGTGAATTAGTTAAAACAACTCAAGCAGAGGTAAAAAGTGTAATACAAGAAAATAATGCATTAAGTAATGATCTCAATCAAACGACTGGTGCTCTAGAACAGACAAGTAAAGATCTTAAAAAAAAGAGTGACCAACTTGATAACGCAGAAGCAGCAATACAATCAAAAGATGAACAAATAGCACAAATTAATGCAAATGCAAGTTTGTCTGAACAAGAAAAAAATAATAAAATAAATGCTTTGGAAGCACAAAAAGATTCCTTAAATCAAAATTTGGAAAAATCAAAAGAAGAAACTGCAATAATTGCACAAAAACTTGATTCTGAAATTATGAGGGCAGATAAATTATTAAAAGAATTATCAAATCAAAATTTACAAACAACTTTAGAGGCATTATATAAACAGGTTACAGAAATTGAAAATGAAATGAAAGATATAGACACAAAACTAGAACTGTCTGATAAAAATTCTAAAGAATTTCGTGATTTATTGGCAGATAGAAAGAAAAAAGACGAACAACGTCTAAAAATAATGAATCATGATATTACTGAATTAAAAAAGAAAAAGGAACAAATTGATCGTCAAATAAAACAAGCAGAAAAAAATATAGAAGAAGCAAGACTAGAAATGAAAAAATTGGTACGAGATGATATAAATCTTAGAATGAATGCAGTTAGAGAATCTAAACAAACTCGTAAAAAATTATACAAAAAAAGATCTGAAGAATGGATACAATCTGGAATAACAAAAGCAGCAGAAAAAGCACGTTTAAAAGCAATAGCGGCACAAAAAGAAGCAGAACGATTAGCAGCAGAAGCAGAACGATTAGCAGCAGAAGCAAAAACAAAAGCAGAACAAGAAGCAGCAGAACGAGCACGTGCTGCTGCAGAAAAAGCAGCAGCAGACGCAGCAGCAGCAGAAAAAGCAGCAGCAGATGCAGCAAAAGCAGCAGCAGATGAAGAAGAACGACAACAAAAAATAACAGCACTTACTGAGAAAAACCAAAAAAGATCCGATAAAAGAAAGAAAAAGATTTCCGCACTTTTAAATGCAGCAGAAATACAAAGGGGTATTGATAAAAAAGAAATTGAAGCAAATTTTGGAAAAATTAGAGACTCTCTTTTAAAAGATTTTTACAGTAATGATGCACCACAGTACATGAAAGATATTAAAGCAGATTTTGATAAACAAAAAAATTTAGATTTAGTAAAGAGTATTGAAATATTAAGATCAGGTGAAACTTTATTTACAACATTTATATTATACAATGATGAATTAATGACAACACCTTATAGAACACTTTACACTAAAATTTATAATTTAGTAAAGAAAGATACTGAATCATTACTTAATACATTAATTGATGCACCGGCATCAAAGGCAGAATTAACAAATTTTGTGAACAATGATTTATCTGATATAAATAATGAAAAATGGTCTAATATAGATATGATAAAAGATTTTACTACTTTATTATTAAAAACATTTCAGGAATGTACTAAGTTAACAGATAAAATATTTCCAGTTCGTATAGTTATGAATTTTGCAAATCGTAATGTTTCACGTTTACCAAATTTAACTGATGAGGATGTACTAGCAAATTATACTATAACAAAACAAAATCCAAATAAACAAATCGTTACGAATATTTTAGAGCAAAAGTATAGAGAAATAAATAATATAGAAAAGATACCATCAGATGTTTATGGTCCTTATTTTAAAGTTACAGATACTAATAAAACACATATAGAATATAAAGTTGAGTCAGATATTTTAAGTTTTTTTATTAATTCAGATGATGATCCAAGACCACCTCATATAATTTATTCTGCTTACGGGTTTTCAGGTTCAGGTAAAAGTTATACTTTAATATCAGATGTAAATAAAAATAATGTATTAAGGCGTGTTATGGCAAGTATACAAAAATTGAGTAAAAGCAAAAATATAAATGTAAATTATTCATATCGTATGTATGATATTTACGGTGAATACAAAAATGCAAGAATAGATGGTAAAATTGATAGAAATGATAAAGGTTGTAATGTAGGTGTTGTAGATACTAACCCTGATGTTGAACCAAAACATACATATTATAAAGAAGAACATAAAACAAATTTTGAAAATTTTAATGATCCTAGTACAATTGATAAATCAGTTATTGAGTTTGAAAAAAGCAGAAAACAAAATAAAAATGAAAATGGAAGAACAGAATATCATATTCGTTCAACTCCTAATAATCCAGAAAGTAGTCGTTCACATTTATTTATTGACATTGATGTTAAAGATCTTAATGGTAAATTATTAGGTCGTGTTACAATTTTAGATATGGCAGGATCTGAAAATGTAGACACAATTCAAAGTTCATATTTTGAAAATGTAAAAACAGATTATGATACATCTGTTTTTACTAAATATTTTGAAAGTAGTAAAGGTGTAAAAATTCATTTTTGTGAAAGAACTGGTGATGGTAAACAATGTGGTAAAAATTTAAACGTTGGGGGTGATGCAGTAAATCAACTTATATATATTATACCTGATGATTATGGTATTATGAATACTATAGATAGTTTATTTCATATGTTACCACATGTTCAGTATGCATATCACGATATGAATGGAGAAAAATTAGTTGATTTTATTAAAAAGAAAAATATTCCTCAAATAATTTCAGGATCAAATAGTGATGGTACTTATATTATTAAAGATAATTGGAAATTACTTAAAGAACAATTTAAAACTGATGGTGTACCAGTTCATAGTGATATGGGTGATTTTATAAATAATTATAATTATTATAATTATTGTAAAATTGTAGAACCATTTATAAAATTAAGAACTCTATTATCTACATTATTTCAAAATTGTTATGAAAATACAAGTAATCAAATATCATTTCCAAAACCAGGAGACGACAAGTTAGCTACAAAATTTGATGTAGCAAATGTATCTGTATTAAATAATTTTTTTAAAGAAATAGGTATTCCCCAATTAGATAATAATTATGTTAATATTATTAAGTTATATAATAAAAAAAGTGGTGAAAATTATAATCCATATACATCCGAGTTTGCAAAGAAAAAATCAACCTCTATTAAAGCAATTACTGAACAAATAACTGGAGTTACAAATAAAATTGTAAATCAAATAGTAAATACTGATAATGGTAATTTTTTTAATTTATTAATAAAATACTATAAAGATGAAGGTAAACAAGCACTACCCTTTACACTAGAAATGCAAGAATGTATTAATAATTGGAATCAAATATATTTAAATCAATTACATTGTTCGTTAAGATATCAAGGTAATTTTATTGTTGATAGTCTTGATGAAATGAAAAAATATATACATACTATACAGTCAACTAAAGGTAAAGAAAATGATATAAAAAATTTTCCAGGAAAATATTTATATGGTGATAATACTGAAGCTAATAAATTCAGAGTAAAATTTGTTTTACTTACAAATATTCGTTTAGATTTTAATCCAAAATGGCCTTATAATTATAATATTAAAAATGATAATTTACGTGAAGCATATATAAGAAGTATATATTTTTCAAATATTATAAATCCATTAAAACGTGGTTCTGCATTTGGTAAACGAATTAAATCAATGCACTTTGGAAGTAAACACAAAAAACGCAGTAAACGTAGTAAAGGTAATAAATCAAAGAAACTGAAAAAACACATTCAGTTTTTAAAATCTATTAAAGGTTTAATTAAAATGTAACTTTATTTTAATCACTAAATTCATCATCTTTTAACACTGAAGAAGAAGATGGAACTGTAAAATGTTGTGATATTCGTCTTTTACTCTTTTGAACATTAGTATTAATAGGTGCCAAAACTTTTCTACGTTGTTTTTGATAATTTGCATAACTTTTTGTAATAGTATCTGGTGCTCTACCAACTGTTCCTTGGTTATCAAATGGATAGGGTGATTTTATTAATATTCCTTGTTCATTTTTCCTATGAACTTCAATGTATGGCATAACTTCATTAAAAACATTTTCTAATGCGTTTTTTATACTTTGTTCATCATATTCTCCTTGAACTGTATACTTTTCCGGATATGTATACCAAAAGGCATTGTATAAACTATCTGGTGTTTTTAATCCATAATGAAATGCAACACCGTATTCACCATCTGGTTTAAATGTTACATGGGGTACTGCATAACCACGTGAATCTATTATACTTAAATGTAAATCTGGTAATGTTCCTTGCGTAAATATACCTGCTCTACCTAATTCATAAAAAAACCCAGAATTACGAACTCTGTATCTTTGTAAAAATGGACCGGTATAAATAAATTCATCAAGTTTATTTCCAAAAGAATGAGTTCGTTTATTGGTTAATTTATTTAATTTATTTAAGTCATTGTAAAGTTCTTTTAAAGTTAAACGAACCATTTTACTAATAAACATTATTTAATTTTACTTAAAAAATAAAAATTAATTTTAATTAAACGATGTTTTATTCAAAAATACCAAAACAACCCCATGGATCAAATATTCTTATTTTAATTTATTTATTATTTCAAGAAAAAAAAATAAAAGTAAAGGATAAATGAATATTTTCGTAAGTGAACTTATCGGAACATTCATACTCATTGCTGCTATATTGTCTACTAAAAACAAGTACTATATAGCACTTGCATTTTTACTTGCAATTACGGTTTCTAATATTTCTAAAGGTCATATTAATCCTGTTGTTACATTGGTGAAATATATTCAAGGTGCTGTAACAAAAGAAGAAACTATGCGTTATGTTTCTGGACAAGTTGCTGGTGGTTTACTTGCTTATTATGTTATAACAAAGGTTGTTTAAATTAAAATTTCAAATATAATTAAAATTTCAAATATATATTAACAATCATTTTTTGAAGTGAATAAAGCATTTTACGTTGTTTTTTTATTTCATCTAATGTAAACCAACGAAGTATGCTTTTTTCATGATAACACGATTCATCAATAAATTTAAAATTTTTTATGTGTTCTTGAATTTCATCTGGAAATTCAAGAAAGTATATATATACATTTTTACCTGTACCAGAAATATCCATGTTTGGTGAAATATTTTTTAATTCTTTTTCAACATATGGAAGATAGTCTTCAAAAATACCTCCAGTTTCTTCATTGAATTCTCTTAAAGCAGTTTGTTCAATGGTTTCCTTTTTTTCAGAACCTCCAACAAATCCTGACCATAAATGATTTGATCGTTCAAGACCTAAAAGAAAGTAATACGTTTTTTCTATAATTATGTATGGAACTATTCCTGCGGCAAAAGAATCCATGTATTAATTAATTAATTATTATTATTATTTTTATATTGATAAATATTAAATAAAATGCAAAGTTCTTTTGGATTAAAAAAGAAAAAATTTATTCAAGAAGCAAATAGACGTTCCGTTTTAAAAGGAACCGTTGGTATGTTTGGAAAATGGTGTCGTTCACAAGGTTTGGCAAAAGATGGAAAAGTTACACTACGTTGTATTAATAAAGCAAAGAGTTCTGGTAATACAACATTAATCAGACGTGCAACATTTGCAAAAAATATTGGTGGATACGCAGGTGCTGTTCACCGTCGTCGTTCCAGATTTGGGAATTGGGAAAATCAAGAAGCATTTGCTGTTTTAGAAAATAAATTTAATGATTTTATAAATTCAAAAAAAATTAATTCACTTTATATTTACACACTTACATCTATATTTGAATTAGTAAAATCTCCCAGTGGAGATATTATAGTATATAGTAATGATGAAAGTGTAGATAAAGATATATATACATTCAATGATCTTAAAAAAATAATAAAAAATGTATTAATTTATGAAATTTGGATTTCTAGTAAAAAATATCCTCGCGGTAAAACAATATGGAAGAATAAAAAAATAATAGGTAGACATGCCTTAAATACAGATATAGAAAAACAAGCAAAAATACTCATTAATAAAAGAATACAACGTGAAAATGTTAATGATGAATTAAAAGAATGGAACAAAAAATCTGGTGGAACTGGAACTTTTGCTGGAGAAGATTGTGCAATTTGTTTAGAATCCTTAAAAAATGGAAGATTTGTAAGTCATCTTAATTGTGGTCACAGTTTCCATAGAAAGTGTATGGGAGATGTTAATCAATGTCCAATGTGTCGTGCAGAAATACAATTTGGAAAAAGAAATGTTAAAAAACAAAGTAAAAAATCAAATAAAAAACCAAATAAAAAACCAAATAAAAAGTATACACCTGGCGGTGGAAGAAAATCACCAGGTGTGAGTGCAACTAAATTTCCAGTTGGAACAGTTAAAACCGGTTTGGATGGTAAATCATGGATAATTAAAAAAGTGTCCAATGGAACAAAACGGTGGGTAAGAATGAAATCACAATTTGGAAAACGGTCAATTCGTTCAAAACGGTCAATTCTTTCAAAACGGTCAATTCGTTCAATTCAAAATAATGTTATTTACAAGGCAGATACTGTTTTAGAAAAAGCAAATAAAGAAATTATAACTGCTGAAAAAATAGTTGAAGAATATCCATATAATGATTCATTAAAGAGTCGTGTAGTTTATTTAATAAAAAAAGCAAAAGAAAAGGTTCAAAAATTATTTTCAACTGAAAATATATCAAATGTAAATAAATACATAATGGGCGTTGGTGACCTTGTTTCAACTCTTGCACGTTTATTTTCATCACTTATTTTATTAACAAATACTTTTACACATTTAGAACATGTAAACTCAACAGTAGCAAAAATTTCAAAAACCGTTGTACATTTATTTAAAATATTTACAAGACAGCATACATCAACAGAAGCAAATTGGGTCAATATTGATGTTATTGGGTATCCTTTACAAAAACATTTTGCAACAAGATATTATTCTCGTTTGTAAATTTAATTGTAATTTTATTTTTGTAATTTTTGTAATTTTTGTAATTTTTGTAATTATCAAAAATAAAATATTTGTAATATTTAAAGAAATTAATGGGTACAATCATTAATAGTCAAGAAGTAAAAAAAGATAAATTAAATGAACTTCCAAAAGAATGGCATCCACAACAATCAAAATTATTGAAAAGTTGGGGTGAGGTTGCTTCAAGTTATCGGTGGATGCATAATCAGGCATACATGATTTATAAAAAGAAAAATTTACGTTTTATGTTACCATTGATTGTGATGAGTACTGTCGCGGGCACTGCTAACTTTGCACAAGCAACATTTCCAGATGTTATAAGACCTTATGTTCCACAGATAATTGGAGCAATGAATTTGATTTCTGCAATAATGACAACTATTTATCAATTTTTAAAAATATCGGAATTCATGGAGTCTCATCGGATAAGTTCCATAAACTACGGAAAATTAGCACGAACAATTACCGTTGAACTAAGTTTACCGGTAAAAGATCGTAATTCGGGAGGGGCAGAATGTGTTAAAGTGTCTAGAACAGAAATTGATCGTTTAATTGAACAAAGTCCTGCTATACCTAAATCAGTGTTAATTAATTATGAACAACGTTTTGCTGGTCGTGGATTATCTGAACCTGAAATTATTGTTATTAATAAAGTTGACGTGTATGAAGATATTGAAAATAAAACATCTACAACTGTTGCTCAAGCAGGTATTAAATTAAAAAATTTATTAAAGAAACCTTTTATTCTTAAAAACAATGATTCTCCAACATCACGTAAAAATCAAGAAGTAAAAACAGAAATTAATTCACTTACTGGAAAATTTGGTTCAGTTGTTTCTCAATTATCAAATAAATTAAAAATACCTTCACCTACTAAAAAAGAAATTCAATTACCTAAATTTGAACAAATTAATTATTCACATAAATTGGAAGAAATACCTCTTCCAAAAGACGAACCACCACAACCACCATGTCCATTCCCAGATGAAGAACAAATAATTCCACACGTAGAACAAACAATTCCAAATTCACAAGATATTCATTTTACTAATATACAAGAAATTAATAATGATGAAATTGAAATAGTTATAAATGATGTTGTTGAAGACCTTGTTGCAAAAACAGTTGGCGAAACAAATGTAATATCAGATGAACTTGAAATGCTACGTTCAAGTAAACACGTTAGTAGTAAACGTTAATTTAAACGGTAATTTAAAAGGTAATTTAAAGATTCATTTAAAATTATTTTTATAACTTTATAACTTTATAATATTTAATGGAATTAGTACTTGACTCTTTGCTTGAAAATGCTGGTAAACATGGATTATCAATTAAACAATTAAAAAACAAAACTGGATTATCAAAAAATAATATAAAACATTTACTTTTTCATTCAAAGAATGTAAAAGATACTGAACCGTATATTCATGGATCTAATAAAAGAAAAATCCATGTTTATTCATTTGAACCTTTTGAAATAAGTTATATTAAACGTAAACTTATAAAAAAGAAAATTATTGATTTAAAAAAGAAACCGATTGAACCAATTGAACAATTTGAAGAATTTGAAGAAATTGAAGAATTTGAAAAACTCGGTTAAATAATTACATTACAATTAATTACATTACAATAAATTAAATTTTTTAATAAATTACATTTTTTAACATTTCAAATGCCGAATTATGCGTTTTATTAAATATTATTAAATCTTATTAAATATTATTATGTTAGTTGACATTTTATCAGATATAACATTAAATAAATTAGGTGTTGAAATTGGAGGTCCTTCAGATGTTGGAGGTATTTTGTATAAAAACGCCACAACTATTGATAATATAATTTTTTCAAAAAATACTATTTGGGGTAATCATACAGATGAATATAATTATTACCATAACAAAAAGGGTAAAGTTATAGTTAATGATGCTGTAAATATTTCACTTGTTCAAAATGATTGTTATGATTTTGTTTTTTCTTCTCATTGTTTGGAACATATAGCAAATCCATTAAAAGCAATAAATGAGTGGTTAAGAATAATTAAAAACGGTGGTTATGTAATTATTATTGTTCCTGAAAAATCTTGTTGTTTTGACCATAAACGAAGTTATTCAAAATTTTCAACATTATTGTCACAATATGAAAAAAATGTTGATGAAAATGATTTATCTACACTCCCAGAAATATTATTAAATCACGATTTAAGTTTAGACCCTCCTGCTGGTGATTTAGGGAACTTTACAAGACGAAGTTTAGATAATTTTAATAATAGATGTCTTCATCATTATGTTTATAACGACGAATTATTAATGGAAATTTGTAATTACTTTAAATCAAAATTTATATATAAAGAAACTCAGGGTCTTAATAGATGGTTTATTATGCAAAAAATCAGCATTTGAAAAACTCGTTTAATTACATTACATTTTTTAATAAATTTAAATAATGTAATTAATTATACTATTGATGGAACAAATTGATACTACACATTTTACAGATAGTTCTTTAAATGAACAACTTTTGTTTGTAGAATCTCCGTTACATTTAGAAAATTCAGTTATTATTAATATGCCTGATGATGATTCTCTTAAACTGAATAGTAATGATGGAATAATTGAAACAAAAAAAATTGATAAAGACAATTTGTTTATCAATGATATATCTGATTATAATAAATATTCCAATGAAATAACTTCAAGTTATATGGGTTCAATGTCTTATTATTCCATAACATTGGATCTTATTGCTATTTATTTAAAAGGTCAAAAAATTATTTACATTGAATCAAAAACATTTTGTGAAAAATCATTATATTGCCTGATGTTACCTGCTATATTTATTTCAGCAATTTGTACAGTTATTAGTACAGCATTGGCAAAGTTTACATGGGGAAGTATACTTGTTTCTTCATTAACTGGATTAAATTCTTTTATACTTGCTGTTGTAACATACCTCAAACTTGACGCTAAATCAGAAGCACATCGTACAGCAAGTTATCAATTTGATCGTTTACAGACAATGTGTGAATTTTATTCAGGTCGTTGTTTGTTGTTACCTGATGATCATGTAAAAAATAAAATTGAAGATTTTGTTTTAAGTGTTGAGAAAAAAGTTGGAGAAATTAAAGATGTTAATCAATTTTCAATTCCTGAAAGTATACGTTATCGTTATGCAACTATTTATGGTACAAATGTTTTTTCAATTGTAAAATTATATAAAACAAATAGAGTTTTAAATACACAACGTTTACTTACTATTTGTAGAATTTTAGATGATAATAAATTTCATATAAAATCAAATAGATCAAACTCATCTGAATCAAGTAGTTGTACAATTGAAAATGCTCTTCGTGATCTAAATACAAATAAAATACTTCAAAATCCTTTTACAGCAGAAGAAGAACTTGAACAATTACAAACTAAATTAGACATATACAAAGCAACAAAAGAAGAATTACTAAAAGAAAAAGACCGTCTTATTAAAGAAATTATTGAATATCGTAAAATTAGTTTAGAAATCAATGATTCTTTTAATAGCGAAATTAGTTTATACATTGACGAGCATAAAAGGAAATGGTGTAATTTTTGTTCATTTTTGAAAACTTAACCAATTTAAAAAATTGAACATTAAAAGAATAAAAATGAGACATCTTTTGGAAAAAGTTAATAATATCACAGTTTGTTACCCAAACGAAGAATTAACTGTTTTTGGTTTTGATCTTTTAATCAGGTATAATATTATTATAATGATTGTAATTATAAATTTAATAATAATATTATGGATTATATTTTTTATTAGAAAAATGATATATAAAAGAGTGATAGTATATACACAGGATGATTATAAAACAACTGTTAGTATTAATCATATCGTTTAAATAAAAGTAAAATTATAAAAAGTAAAAGTACAAAAAGTAAAAAATAAAATGGATGGAATAGATGCTGTAAAATATATTTTAGAAAAAAATATTCAAGGGTCTTTTGTTGAATGTGGTGTAGATTATGGAAATTTTCAAGTAGTATGGATTGAAGAACTTATAAAACAAAATAAAATTCGTAATATTTATTTATATGATACCTTTTCAGGATTAACGGAACCTTCTGAATTTGATTATACTTGTAAAGATGCTACATTGTATAACATGGATTCACAAACTGTAAAAAATATTTGGAGTTCACATATTATAGACTCTAAAACAAATAACTGGTGTTATACTCCATTAGATAAAGTAAAAGTAAGATTAAATACACTTGGTTATCCAATTGAAAATCTTCATTACATTGTAGGTGATGTAATGGAAACTTTAAAAATGTTTGTTCCTGAAAAAATAGCAATTTTACGATTAGATACTGATTGGTATGAATCAAGTAAGTTTGAACTTGAAATGATGTACGATTCAGTTGTTGATGGAGGTATTATTATATTTGATGATTATTTTCACTGGGATGGACAACGTAGAGCAGTTGATGAATTCTTTCAAAAAAGAAATAAAAATGTTATTATTATAAAAATTGATCAAAAAACTGGAGCAATTATCAAAAATTAAAGTTATTTAAAACATGTTAACAACCACGAATGACTGCTTTTTTTACTTAATTTTTGCCATTCATCTATAGTATAATTATTACTCATACTTAAATTACAACGCGCACATATTGGTCTTAAATTTTCAAGGGTTAAATCACCACCTTTACTTTCAGGTATATTATGCCCTATATGAAAATTGAAGACATCTATGTCATTTTTACACCAATGGATATAACATTTAGAACTGTATTTTTTACCTATATATTTTATCCATACTTGTTCTCGTAATGCTTTTGGAATATTTGCTTTACACATTTTTACTGTACTTGGTGAAATTTTCATTATCTTTTACTTTATTATTTTAAAAACTTTAAATTAACTTTTTGCTTCGCAAAGAATAAAAAGTTTTATCTATGATAAAACGACGCAACAAGTTTGTTGCTTTTAACTTTTTGCGTTAATTTATAATTTGACCATCCCAATTTAAACGTACTGCATTTGGACCTGAATTGTATATATTTATATTACTTCTTCTTTCTCCAAGTACCTTTTTTTTAATTGTCGGTCGTCCATATCTATCAGGTGGACACATTGTTCTTACTTGATGTTCTGAAAAAGGATTTCTACATATTGGACATGTTTGATTTACCATTAACCATTGACATAAACACTCTCTATGAAACAAATGTTGACAAGGTGTGTAAAGTGCTGT
>Ga0114966_10003775_pt1 | contig 13165 bp, 12 predicted proteins | sample M_130207_XF_Meta_FD_87029 | JGI IMG/M metagenome (GOLD analysis project Ga0114966, IMG submission 87029) | Freshwater microbial communities from Lake Montjoie, Canada to study carbon cycling - M_130207_XF_MetaG | ecosystem: Environmental > Aquatic > Freshwater > Lake | place: Lake Montjoie... | reverse complement strand
GTGCGCCGCGTTCATCAACGGCCTGAAAGTCGTCGGCAAAGATATCGCGGCGATCAAGCTGGTGGTGTCGGGCGCCGGGGCCGCAGCCCTTGCTTGCCTCGACCTGCTGGTCAAGCTGGGCCTGCCCAAGGAACACATCACCGTCACCGACATCAAGGGTGTCGTTTACAAGGGACGCAAGGAAGAGATGGACCCGGACAAGGCGCAGTACGCAGTCGACACCAAGGCGCGCACGCTCGGCGAAGTGATCGCCGGCGCCGACGTGTTCCTGGGGCTTTCTGCCGGCGGCGTCCTCAAACCGGAGATGGTCAAAAAGATGGCCGACCGGCCGCTGATACTTGCGCTGGCCAATCCGGAGCCGGAAATCCTGCCCGAGCTCGCCAAACTGGCGAAACCCGACGTGGTGATGGCGACCGGCCGCTCGGATTATCCGAACCAGGTCAATAACGTTTTGTGTTTCCCTTTCGTGTTTCGCGGCGCGCTCGATGTCGGCGCCACCACCATCAACACGGAAATGGAGCTGGCCGCCATCAAGGCGATCGCCGCACTCGCGCAGGCCGAGCAGTCCGACATCGTGGCGATGGCGTATGGCGAGCAGAACCTCTCGTTCGGCCCCGATTACCTGATTCCGCGGCCCTTCGATCCGCGCCTGATCGTCAAAATTGCGCCGGCCGTGGCCAAGGCCGCGATGGACAGCGGTGTCGCGACGCGGCCGATCAAGGACTTCGACGCCTACCGCGATTCGCTGCAGCAGTTCGTTTATCACTCCGGCATGATCATGAAGCCGCTGTTCGCGGCAGCCAAGGAATGCAAGCAGCGGCGCATCGTTTATGCGGAAGGCGAGGACGAGCGCGTTCTGCGCGCGGTGCAGGTGGTGGTCGACGAAAAGCTGGCGCTTCCCATCCTGGTCGGCCGGCCCGCGGTCATCGAGCGCCGCATCGAGCGCTTCGGGCTGCGCCTGAAGGCGGGCGTGCATTTCGAACTCATCAACCCCGATCAGGACGAGCGCTACCGCGACTACTGGCAGGAATACTACCGGCTCACCGCGCGGCGCGGCGTGTCGCAGGAGTACGCCAAGGCCGAAATGCACCGGCGCAACACGCTGATCGGCGCTATGACGGTACATCTGGGCGCTGCCGACGGCATGCTGTGCGGCACTTTCGGCCGTTATGACATCCACCTGCGCTATATCGACGAGGTCATAGGGCGGCGTTCCGGGGTCAACAATTATTACGCGATGAATCTTCTGATGCTGCCGCAACGCACGGTGTTCATTTGCGATACCTATGTGAATTTCGATCCGAGCGCCGAGCAGCTCGCTGAAATGACGGTGCTGGCGGCGGAGGAAGTGCGGCGCTTCGGCATGACGCCGAAAATCGCCTTGCTGTCGCATTCGAGCTTCGGCACGGCGAACACGCCGTCGGCGCAGAAGATGCGCGCGGCGCTCGCCCTCATCGAAAAGGTCGCGCCCGAACTCGAGATCGAGGGCGAGATGCACGGCGACGCGGCGCTGTCCGGCGCAGTGCGCCGGCAGGCCTTTCCGCTGTCACGTCTGAAGGGCGATGCCAATCTGCTGATCATGCCGACGCTGGACGCCGCCAATATCGCGTTCAATCTCCTGAAGACGGCCGCAGGCGACGGCATTACGGTCGGGCCCATCCTGCTCGGCGCGGCGAAGTCTGTGCACATCGTGACGCCGTCGGCATCGGTGCGCCGCATCGTCAATATGACGGCGCTGACGGTGGTCGACGCGGGCGCGGAGCGCGGCAATCTGACGCTGCCGTTCTAGGCAGCGTGCATGCAGTAATTCAAAAACCTGTTGATCAGTCGGGGAACGGCAATGGAAAAATTCAGAATCGAAAGCGATACATTCGGCAACATCGAAGTGCCGGCGGAGCGCCTGTGGGGCGCGCAGACGCAAAGAAGCCGCATTAATTTCGCTTTTCCCGGCGAAACCATGCCGCTGGCGGTGGTGCTTGCCCAGGTCATGGTCAAACGCGCCTCCGCGGTCGTCAACATGGCGCTCGGCCTGCTCGACAACAAGAAGGGCAAAGCCATAGTCAAGGCGGCGGACGAGGCGCTGGCCGGCAAACACAATGCGGAGTTCCCGCTGGTGGTGTGGCAGACCGGATCGGGCACGCAGACCAATATGAACGTCAACGAGGTGCTCGCCAACCGCGCGTCCGAAATCCTCGGCGGCGAACGCGGCGAAAAACGCCTGGTGCATCCCAACGACGACGTGAACATGGGCCAGTCGTCGAATGACACTTTCCCCACGGCGATGCACGTTGCGGCGGTGATTGCGCTGGAAAAAGAACTGAAGCCGGCGGTGAAGAAGCTGCGCGATACGCTCAACAAGAAAGCAAAGCAGTTCGCGAAAATCGTCAAGATCGGCCGCACGCATCTGCAGGATGCGACGCCGTTGACGCTCGGCCAGGAATTCTCGGGCTATGTGGCGCAGCTCGACCACGGTTTGAGGCACGTCGACGCCGCAATGCCGCATCTGGGCGAACTCGCACTCGGTGGCACGGCGGTCGGCACCGGGCTCAACGCCCATCCCAAATTCGCCGTGAAGGTCGCGGCGGAGCTCGCCAGATTCACCGGGCTGCCGTTCGTCACCGCGCCCAACAAGTTCGAGGCGCTGGCGTCGTGCGACGGCGTGGTGCATGCGCACGGCTCGCTGAAGACGCTTGCCGCGTCGCTGATGAAAATTGCCAACGACGTGCGCTGGCTGGCGAGCGGCCCGCGTTGCGGCATCGGCGAGCTGAGCATTCCGGAAAACGAGCCGGGCAGCTCCATTATGCCGGGCAAGGTCAATCCGACGCAGTCCGAATCGCTGACCATGGTGTGCTGCCAGGTGTTCGGCAACGACGTTGCCATCAACCTCGGCGGCGCGTCGGGCAATTTCGAGCTCAACGTGTTCCGCCCGCTGGTGATCCGCAATTTCATGCACAGCGCGGTACTGCTCACGCACGGCTGCACCAATTTCAACGAGCAGTGCGCGGTCGGCATCGAGCCCAACAAGGAGCGCATCGAGCAGTTGATGCGCGAATCGCTGATGCTGGTGACCGCGCTGAACCCGCACATCGGCTACGACAAGGCAGCGCAGATCGCGAAAAACGCGCACAAGAAAGGCCTTACCCTGAAAGCGTCCGCGCTGGCGCTGGGCCATGTAACGGCGAAGCAATTCGACGAGTGGGTCAAACCCGAGCAGATGGTCGGGAAGATCTGAAGGCCGGCAGCTTGCGCTGGTCGCAGCTTACGCGCGACGACGTCGTGTCGCGGCTGGCGCAGCCCACGACTGCGCCGGGCGAGCTGGACAAGCACATAGTCGCGCTGCCGCCCGGCGCGCGCGTGATGCTCGCCGCGGTGCTGGTGGCGCTGGTGCCGCGCGACGACGCAGTGCACGTGCTTCTGACCCAGCGCACGGCCCATATGAAAGACCACCCGAGCCAGATCAGTTTTCCCGGCGGGCGGGTCGAAGGCGGGGACGGCAATCGCATCGAGACCGCGCTGCGCGAAGCGGAGGAGGAAATCGGGCTCGCCCGCGACCGTGTGGCCATACTCGGCACGCTGCCGGACTACGACATGCCGTCCGGGTTCAGGATCAGCCCGGTGGTCGCCTGGGTCGAGCCGCCGTTCACGCTCAAACTCGACCCCATAGAAGTGGAATCGGCGTTCGAGGTGCCGCTGTCTTACGTGCTCGACCCCGCTAACCACCAGTACCGCAGCTATGAATTCAACGGCCGCCACCGCGATTACCTGGCGATGCCGTACGAGGGACGTTATATCTGGGGCGCGACTGCCGGCATGCTGCAAAGCCTGTCGCGGCAACTCGCCGGCTGAGCGCCGCGAGCGCGGTGGTATCAGCCGGCGGGCCCGGTGTGGCAATATAGGGCATGGTTCAGGGAGGAAGTGATGGATAGCAGCGACAGTCCGCAACCGGCCAAGGTCGGCCTCGTCCTGACGGGCGGCGGCGCGCGCGCCGCGTATCAGGTCGGCGTGCTGCGCGCGATCTCCGAAATGCTGCCGGCGGACGCGCCGTGCCCTTTCCCCATTATTTGCGGCACCTCGGCCGGCGCTTTCAACGCCACCGTGCTTGCCGCCAATGCCGGCAATTTCCGGCAGGGCGTGCGTCAGCTGATGACGGTATGGAAAAACTTTCACGTCCATCAGGTCTATCGTGCCGACCCGCTGGGCGTCATACACAACAGCGGCAAGTGGATCATGGCCGCGTTGACCGGCGGCCTCGGCCGCAAGACTTCAATCTCGCTGCTCGATAATTCGCCGCTCGCGCACCTGCTCGGCACGCGGCTCGATTTCGGCGGCGTGCAGCGCTCGATCGACCAGGGCGATCTCTACGCGTTCAGCATCACCTGTTCGGGTTATACGTCCGGCCAGTCGGTAACTTTTTACCAGGGCGTGCCGGGGCTGGAACCTTGGCAACGGGCGCGTCGCATCGGCATTCCGGCGACCATCGGCCTCGAACACCTGATGGCGTCATCGGCATTGCCGTTTATTTTTCCGGCGACGCACATCAACCGCGAGTTTTTCGGCGACGGTTCGATGCGCCAGATCGCGCCGGTGAGCCCGGCCCTGCACCTGGGCGCCAACCGCCTGTTCGTGATCGGCGTCGGGCGCCAGCTGCAGGCCCAGCAGGAGCGCATCAAGACCGAGTCCTACCCTTCGCTCGCGCAGATCGCCGGCCATTGTCTGAACAGTATTTTTCTCGACAGCCTGGAAGTCGATCTCGAGCGCCTGCAGCGCATCAACCGCACGCTCTCCATCATGCCGCCGGACGTGCGCGCAAAAAACAACATGCCTTTGCACGAGGTCGATTTCCGCGTGATTTCGCCGAGCGAGGCGCTCGAAAAGATCGCGGTTCAGCATGTGCATGAACTGCCGCGCACGATACGCACGCTGCTTTACACGGTGGGGGCGCTGAAAAAGGGCGGTTCCAACCTGGTCAGCTACCTGCTGTTCGAAAAAGCTTATTGCCGCGCGCTGATCAAGCTCGGTTACAACGACAGCATGCAGCGGCGCGACGAGCTGATGAAGTTCCTCGGCTACGAAGCGTGCTGGCTGTAGCCCGCGCGCGGCGCTCACCGTTTTTCGCGTGAAGCCGTATGCCGAAGCGTGCGAGCGCAATCGCGCGCCCATCCTCGCCGTGCTGCGTGTAGCGTTCGCAGATGCGGCTTCCGTGCTGGAGATCGGCTCGGGCACCGGCCAGCATGCGGCCTATTTCGGCGCGGAACTGCCGCATCTCACGTGGCAAGCCAGCGAATTGCAGGAAAACCACGCCGGCATCCTTGCCTGGCTCGCGGCAGCGCAGCTGCCCAACGTGCTGCCGCCGCTGGAACTCGATGTCAATCGCACTGACTGGCCGCAACGCCGGTATGACGCCGTCTTTACCTGCAATACGCTGCATATCGTGGCGTGGAGCGCGGTAGAGCGGATGTTTGCCGGCATCGCGCGCGCATTGCCGGTGAACGGCGTGCTTGCGGTCTACGGGCCGATCAACTATGACGGCCGTTACACGTCTGCCAGCAATGCGCAGTTCGATGCCTGGTTAAAGGCGCGCGACCCGGCGAGCGGGATCCGCGATTTCGCGAACGTAGATGCGCTGGCGCGGCCATATGGTTTCGCGCTGGAGCGGGATGTTGCCATGCCTGCCAACAATCGCACGCTGGTGTGGCGGCGATTGAGCGAAAATGCAGCGTGACTTATAGTTGTGCGGGCGCCTGTAAAAGCGGCGGCACCTTCAACCGGAATATATCGATCATGAGCCGAGCGTTTGTCAAAGAGTCTGACGAAGATGCCGCGTCCGCGGAACTGCCGGAACGGCCGCTCAGCGCGGAACCGAATTACGTGACGCCGCGCGGCTTGCAGTCGCTGCGCGTCCGTCTGAAGGCGCTGCAAGTTGAGCGCGACCGGCTGGCGGCGCAGGCCGAGTCGATGACAAAACAACGGCTGCTCGAGGTCAAGCGCGACATCCGCTACTTCAGCGCGCAGATCGAGCGCGCGACGCTGGTCGATACCGCCGGCCAGCCGCGCGATGAGGTGCGGTTTGGCGCAGCAGTGACAATGCTCGACGGGCAGGGAAAAAATCACGCGTTCCAGATCGTTGGCGACGACGAGGCCGACGTGGCCGCTGGCAGCATTAGCTGGGCATCGCCGCTGGCGAAGGCCCTGCTGGGGGCGCGGGTCGGCGATACCGTCAAATGGCAGCGCCCGGCCGGCGCCAGTGAAGTTGAAATCGTCGCGATCGCGTATTTGGAAAAAACGGCGGCGGCGCGCACCCCATGACTTTCCTCGCGCTGGTGGGCGCGCTGCTGCTCGAACAATGGCGGCCGCTGCGCACGGGCAACCGCCTGTATGTGGCGTTCGCGCGCTACGTCAACCGTATCGCCCAGAACTTCAATGCGGGGCAGTACCGCGACGGCATCATTTCATGGCTGCTCGCGGTGGCGCCAGTGGCGCTCATCACGCTGATCGTCTACAGCGTATCGCACTATGTGAACGGGTTGCTCGCGCTCGCGTGGAACATCGTGGTGCTGTACCTGGCGCTCGGGTTCCGCCAGTTCAGCCACTTTTACAACGACGTCACGCTGGCGCTGCGCGCGGGTGATCTGGTGCGCGCGCGCGAAGTGCTGAGCCGGTGGCGCGGCGAATCCGCGCAGGAACTGCCTGCCGGCGAAATCGCGCGGGTCGCGATCGAACTCGGGCTGATCCGTTCGCATCGCCACGTGTTCGGCGTGATGGCGTGGTTCATCGTGCTGGGGCCGGTCGGCGCGATAGGTTACCGCCTGGCCGCACTGCTCAGCGACCGCTGGGGCGGCGCGCAGGGCGACGAGGCAGGCGCATTCGGTCTCTTCGCGAAACGCGCGTTCGAAATCATCGACTGGCTGCCGGTGCGGCTCACCGCGTTCGGTTTCGCCATGACCGGCGATTTCATGGGTGCGGTCGAGTGCTGGCGCGCGCAGGCTGCGACGTGGCGTTTGCGCTCGCAGGGAATCATTCTTGCCGCCGCCGCCGGCGCGCTGGGCGTCAAGCTGGGCGGCGTGCTGCACGAAGACGGCGGCATAGTCTACCGGCCGCAACTCGGCGAAGGCGACGAAGCCGATGTCGATTACATGCAGGCCGCGGTCGGCCTGATCTGGCGCGCGCTGGTGTTGTGGCTGTTTTTGATCCTGCTCGCTACCATCGCCAGCTGGTTCTAGTAAGCGAGCGTCACTCCCAGCGCTGCGCTTTTTTCATCAACTGCATTACGAGCTTGCGGTACGACTCCACCCGCTGGGCGTCGATTTCGCCGCGTTCGACCGCAGCCGTGATGGCGCATCCCGGCTCGGTCAGGTGCTTGCAGTCGTTGAACTTGCACTGGCCGAGATGTTGGCGGAGCTCGATGAAAGCGTGCGCCAGGTCCTCGGGCGCCACGTGCACGAGGCCAAATTCCTGCAGGCCCGGTGAGTCGATGATGTGGCTTGCTGCATCGAGGTGATAGAGCCGCGCGTGCGTGGTCGTGTGCCGTCCGCCGCCGAGCGCGACTGACAATTCGCCGACGCGCGCGGCAGCATCCGGCAGGAGGCGGTTGATGATGGTCGATTTGCCCATGCCCGATTGCCCGACCAGCACGCTGGTGTGACCGGCGAGGCGCGCGCGCAAAGGCGCGATGTCGATTTTGGCGGCGAGCGGCAGCACGTCGTAACCCAGTGCGCGATAACGCTCCAGCGATTGCAGCGCCTGCGCGGCAGCCGGCAGGTCCATTTTGTTGAGCGCGAGCAAGGCCGGGATGCCGGCTTCCTCGGCGGCGGCCAGGCAGCGGTCCAGCAATTCAGCATGAAAAGGCGGGGAAGATGCGAGCACGATCACGATTTGCGTGACGTTGGCGGCGATCAGCTTTTCGCGCTGAATGTCGGAACGGTAAAAAAGAGAAACGCGCGGCGCGGTGGATTCGATGACACCTTGATCCGGCGCGGTCATGGCGACGGCAACGCGGTCACCGCATGCGATGTCGGTACGTTTGCCGCGTGTCACGCATGCTATCAGCACGCCATCTTCAAGCTCGACGGTGAACTGGCGGCCGAAGCTGGCGACGACCGTTCCGGGCTGGGTGGGGGCGGCAGTCTTTTTTGGGGCGCTGCTCAAAGCGTGAACAGCGCGTCGAGCTTGGCCGCGGTCATGGCGCGCCTCTCATGCCGGCTTGTATGCCTGCAGGCGCGCGATGCGCAGCGTCGCCGGCGGATGTGAATCGTAGAACATGGAATGCAGCGGGTCGGGCGTAAGCGTCGCCGAATTGTCCTTGTAGAGCTTGACCAGCGCCGAGATGAGATCGGCGACCGATGCGTGCCGGGCGGCATAGTGGTCGGCCTCGAATTCGTGCTTGCGCGAATAAAAGCTCGTCAGCGGATGGAGCAGAAAGATGAATTGCGGGAGCACCAGGAAAAACAAAACGAGCGCCATCGCAGTCGAAGGCGTCTGCACGTTGAGTCCGTTGTAGAACCAGGGCTGGTTGATGAGTTGCGCGAGTAGCCACAGGAACGCGAGGCTGGCGGCAAATATCCAGACGATGCGCTTGATCACATGCCGCAGCTTGAAATGGCCGAGTTCGTGCGCGAGCACGGCTTCGATTTCCGGAGGCGTTATCTTGGCAAGAAGCGTATCGAAAAATACAATGCGCTTGGTTTTGCCAAAGCCGGTGAAAAAGGCGTTTGTATGACTCGAGCGGCGGGAGCCGTCCATGACCATGATCCCCTGCAATTTGAAACCGCAGCGGTGAAGCAAGTCATCAATGCGCTGCTTCAACTGCGCATCGTCGAGCGGCGCGAATTTGTTGAATAGCGGCGCGATCCAAACCGGGTATACAGCCTGAATCAATAAAGTGAAGGTCACCCAGATCAACCACGCATACAGCCACCACAGGTCTCCCGCGCGCTCCATTACCCACAGGATGCAGGCGATAAGCGGGATTCCCAGCGCCGCCGCCAGCGCCGCATTCTTGAGTGTGTCGGCAATGAACATGAGCGGGGTCATTTTGTTGAAGCCGAAACGCTGCTCGATGCTGAAAGTGCTGTACCACGCCACCGGCAGATCGAGCAGGCTGGTGATCGTGCCGAGCAGAACCAGCAGCGCCACGCCGCGCGCAACACCCGGCGCCAGCCAGCCGGCAGTCACTTCCTGCAGCCATTGCAAACCGCCGCCAAACGTCAGCACCAGGATCAGCGCGCATTCGAATACGGTGGTGAACAGGCCCAGGCGCGTTTTAGCGCAACTGTAATCGGCGGCCTTGTGATGCGCATCGATGCTGATATCGCTGGAGAATTCGGCCGGGACCGTATTGCGATGGCGCTGGATATGCGCGAGGTGGCGCATGGCGAGCCACAACTTGGTGGCAGTGGCGAGCGCCAGCGCGGCGAGAAAGACGAGGCTGAATGTATGCATCAGGCGAAGATTATCCTATCAAGACGTTATATGACAAAATACCGCTTCTTTTCGTTCAAAGAAACTATGGCAGCCGACGCGAATAACCTGATCTGGGTCGACATGGAGATGAGCGGGCTCGACCCCGAGATCGAAAAAGTGCTGGAAGTGGCGATCGTCGTCACCGACACTAACCTTAACACTGTGGCCGAAGGGCCGGTGGTGGTCGTGCATCAGACCGCTGCGGTGCTCGATGCCATGGATGCGTGGAACAAGAACACGCACGCGAAGTCCGGCCTGATAGAACGCGTGAAAGCGTCCAAGCTGACGGAAGCGGATGTCGACGGCAAGCTGGTCGAATTCCTGCAACAGCACGTGCCGGCGGGCGTGTCGCCGCTGTGCGGTAACTCGGTACACCAGGACCGCCGCTTCATGGTGAATTACCTGCCGCGCTTCGAAGCGCATTTCCATTACCGCAACCTCGACGTCAGCACGCTGAAAGAACTGATGCGGCGCTGGAAGCCGGAACTCGCGGCCGGCATGACCAAGCATGGCCGCCACGAGGCGCTGGCCGACATTTACGAGTCGATCGAAGAGCTCAAGTATTACCGCGAGCATTTTCTCAAGCTCTAAAGCTATGCCGCAAAGGCGCAAAGGCGCAAAGAAAAACAAGGTTCGTCATTCCGAAGGGAGACTTAAGCCAACGCCTCTTATTTGCTCGGGATAGACTCTCTGGATGTCGCCCTGCGCTAGGATCACGATGCGAAGAGTAGTGTGGTTATTTCAATCTTTGTTGAATTTTCTTTGCGTCTTCGCGCCTTTGCGGCGCGGTTTCTTGAATATCTGAATGGAAAGCGATAACAATCCCCATCGCCGCGGCGGCACCGTCATGCTGGTAATCGCATGGGCGCTGATCCTGGGCGGCATCTACTGGTTTTTCAGCGGATGGCAGGCGCAACAGGCCAATCCCAATACCGCGCGCGTCCTCAACCAGCAGCAAGGCGAGGTCACTCTACTGCGCAACGAAGCGGGTCATTATGTTGCCGAAGGGGAGATTAACGGACGGCGCGTGCTTTTTTTGCTCGACACCGGCGCCACTTCGGTCTCATTGCCACTTTCGCTGGGCCGTGAGCTCGGCCTGAAGCGCGGAGCGTCGGTCAGTCTGCAGACCGCGAACGGTAGCGCGGTCGGCTACCAGACGCGGCTCGACCGCGTGCGTTTGGGCTCGCTGGAAATCAACGATGTCGGTGCGGTGATGTCGGAAGGCCTCGATGCCGACTTTGTGCTGCTCGGCATGAGTTTCTTGAAGCGCGTGGAGTTCACGCAGCGTGACGGCAAGCTGATTCTGAAGCCCTGACTTCCTACTCCAGCCGGATTTCGCCATCGAGCGTAATGCTGAGCCCGATAGCGTCGATGCGCAGTTGCATGCTTGCCGGGAAAATTTCGTTGCCTTTCAACTTGCCGTCGGCGACAGCCTTGGCGACCGCGCGCTCGATTTCGGATTGCGAGCGCACGCCGACGGTCTTCAGAAACTTGCGTATGCTCATGTTGAAGGCTTCTTCGTTCATGCTGCTTCTCCTTGCCGCTGATTGAATTCAAAAATGAGAGGATCGCCGGCGCGCGGTTTCAATTGCCGCCGTCGCAATGCGCCTTGTAGAAATTGACGAGGCCGTTGGTCGACGCATCGTAGGCCGCCACGGGGTCGCCGTTTTCGAGGTCGGGCAGCAGGCGCGCCGCCAGGCGCTTGCCGAGCTCGACGCCGGGCTGGTCGAACGCGTTAATGCCCCAGATCGTGTTCTGCACGAACACCTTGTGCTCGTATAGCGCGAGCAGCATCCCCATTGTGCGCGGCGTGAGCTTCTCGACGAGTATGGAATTGCTCGGCCGGTTGCCGGGAAACCCGTCCTGCGGCGCGCCGTTCATCAGCGCCGCGGTCTGCGCGAAAAAATTCGCCAGTAATATCGCGTGCTGCGCGCGCGCCGCGTGGTGCGGTTCGCAGGCCGCGATGAAATCGGCCGGCACCAGACGCGTGCCCTGGTGCAGCAGCTGGAAAAACGAATGCTGTGCGTCGGTGCCGGGCGCACCCCAGACAATCGCCCCCGTGTCGTAATCGACGGGCTCGCCGTCGCGAGTGACCCGCTTGCCGCTCGATTCCATGTCGAGCTGCTGCAGAAATGCGGGCAGCAGCGCCAGCGATTCATCGTAGGGCAGCACGGCATACGAGGCGGCGCTGAAAAAATTGTTGTACCAGATGCCGAGCAGCGCCAGCACGACGGGCATGCTGTGCTCGAATGGCGCGTCGCGGAAATGCGCGTCCATGGCGTGCGCGCCCTGCAGCAACTTGGTGAAATTGTCCATGCCCACGCCGAGTGCGACCGGCAGTCCCACCGCCGACCACAGCGAGTAGCGCCCACCGACCCAGTCCCAGAACGGAAATGTACGGTCTTCTGCCATGCCGAATTCGGTAGCCAGCCGGGTGTTGGCGGTCACCGCCACCAGTCGGCCGCCGGCGTCGTCCCCCAGCCAGTTGCGGACCAGCTGCGCGTTGGTCAGGGTTTCGATGGTGGTAAAGGTCTTCGATGCGACTATTACGAGCGTGGCGGCGGGATCGAGCCCGGCCAGCACGGTATACGCCGCGGCAGCGTCGACGTTGGAGATGTAATGCACGCGCGGGCCGCCGGTGGAGTACGGTGCGAGCGCGCGCGTTGCCAGCGCCGGGCCGAGATGCGAGCCGCCAATGCCGATATGGATGACGTCGGTGATTTTTTTGCCGCCGCGGCCGGTGATCGAGCCGGCGCGCACGCCATCGGTGAATTCGCGCATGCGGGCGAGGGTCGCCTCCACCTGCGGCAATATATCGACGCCGTCGACCAATAGCGGTCTGTTGTCGCGCAAGGCGGTATGCAGCGCCGGCCGGTTCTCGCCGGTGTTGACCTTGCCGCCGCTGAAGAGCCGCTGCATTTCATTGCCGACACCGCGTTCGCGCGCGAGAGCCATCAGCAGCCGCATGGTTTCGGCATCGACCAGGTTTTTGGAATAGTCGAGCAGGATCCCGTCGTGGCGCAGCGAAAAATTCTCGAAGCGCTGCGGATCGGCGGCGAACATCTGTGCCATGTTCGCGCCGGTCATGGCGAGTTGGTGCTTTTTGAGCGCCAGCCATGCGGGTGATTGGGTAAGTATCGACATTGTGCGTTGGTAAGTGACGGTGGCGAATGTGCTGCCGCCAGCATGATTTTACTTGCTTCAAAGCGCGTGTGCCCAAGTCCGTTAGAATGGCAAGCATGAGCGACGTAATGCAGGCATTGGCCAGCGCATTCCGCAGCGTGCTGCATCCGCGCATGCTGATGCTGACGATCTGGCCGATGCTGATCGCGCTGGTGCTGTGGATCGGGCTGGCGTGGTGGCATTGGGGCACCTGGTCGCAGTGGCTGGAAGCGCTGATCACGGGGTCCGACGCCAGCCGGTGGCTGTCGCAGTCCACGCTCGCTTTCATGGCGCACTATTCGGCATGGCTCCTGTTGTCGCTGGCGCTGGCCCCCATGATCCTGCTCACGGCGGTGCTGATTGCAGCAGTGCTGGAAATGCCGCTGATCGTCGGCTTTGTCGCGACGCGCCACTTTCCCGCGCTGGAAAAAAAGCACGGCGGGACTGTCCTCGGCAGCAGTGTCAACGCGCTGTCCGCAGTGCTCGTATTTACGGGGCTCTGGATCGTCACTTTGCCATTGTGGCTGACGGGTGTCCTGATCCC
>Ga0114966_10003773_pt1 | contig 13169 bp, 13 predicted proteins | sample M_130207_XF_Meta_FD_87029 | JGI IMG/M metagenome (GOLD analysis project Ga0114966, IMG submission 87029) | Freshwater microbial communities from Lake Montjoie, Canada to study carbon cycling - M_130207_XF_MetaG | ecosystem: Environmental > Aquatic > Freshwater > Lake | place: Lake Montjoie... | reverse complement strand
GACTTCTGCGCCACTTCCTTTGCGTTGGCGCAGGCCGTGCCGCCCGCAGAGCTGAGTTCGGCCGGCACGCTGCTGCGTGAATTGAGAAACAGCTTGTGCCCGCCCTTGATCAGGTTCGCCGCCATGGGCTTGCCCATGATGCCGAGACCGATGAATCCGATATTTGCCATTTTTATCTCACTCCAGTTAAAAATCTAAAAGCTTCACCGCAATGGACGCGAAGGACGCAAAGGAAAGCCATTAAATACTTCAATTTTATTGTTTGCGTAATTTTGAAAACGGATCAATCGAAGGATTCGATATGTAGGGTTTGCCCTTGATTTTCCTTCGCGTCCTTTGCGTCCTTCGCGGTTCAAGATTTGTATTTCTGAAACCAACCAAGGCCGTCGATGGTTTTGCCGGCCGGTTTGTATTCGCAGCCGATCCAGCCCTGGTAGCCGAGCGTGTCGATGTGCGGCAGCAGGTAACCGTAATTGATTTCGCCGGTGCCGGGCTCGTGGCGGCCCGGCGTGTCCGCGAGCTGCATGTGCGGAATCAGTTTGAGATGCTTTTCGATGGTCGGCGCGAGATCGCCTTCCATGATCTGCATATGGTAAATGTCGTACTGCACGAACAGGTTGTCGGAGCCGACGGCCTTGATGATGTCGACGGCCTGCTGCGTGTTGCACAGAAAGAAGCTGGGGATGTCGCGTGTGTTGATCGCTTCGATCAGCAGCTTGATGCCGGCGGCCTTGAGCCGCACCGCCGCGAATTGCAGGTTCTTGACGAAAGTCTCGCGCGCATCGATAGGGTCGAGTCCGGACGGGCGCACGCCGGCGAGGCAATTCAGCTGCTTGCAGCCGAGCGTAGTCGCATAGTCGATCGCTTTGTCCACGCCCGCTTCGAATTCAGCTACGCGGTCCGGGTGGCAAGCGATTCCGCGCTCGCCCGCGCCCCAGTTGCCCGCCGGCAAGTTGTGCAGCACCTGCGTCAGTTTGTTATCGGCGAGTTTCTGCTTTAGCACGTTCTTGTCGTAATCGTATGGAAACAGATATTCGACGCCCTTGAAGCCGGCCTTGGCGGCAGCCGCAAAGCGGTCCAGAAAATCGACTTCGTTGAACAGCATGGTCAGGTTGGCGGCGAGTTTGGGCATCTTCCGTCTCGTTATTGTTGTTAAGTGGCGGGGTGCGATATTGAGCGGAAGCAATGCTTCCGCTCAATATCGCGAACTTAATTATAATGGCATTCACGGCTATCGAGGATTGCGTAATTGCGCGCAAGCATTCCCATAGCCTCGGCATTCCCGCGCAGGCGGGTATCCCCTTCCTCCGCTTGCGGGGGAAGGCAGGATGGGCGCATTTTTTCTTCCTGGGTCCCCGCCTGCGTGGGGACGACGGAATATTTTTACCGAATCACCTAAATTCTGTATTTGAAGGGATATTCTGGAAATCTCCGCAATCCTCCTCGCTGCGGGCTCGGGCTCGCGTTTCGGCGGCGACAAGCTGCTGCATCCCATGCCCGACGGCGTCGCCATCGGCGCACATGCGGCGCGCAACCTGGTGGCAGCGGGGCTGTCGGTGGTGGCGGTCGTCAAGCTCGGCGATTTTCCGCTGGCCGACATGCTGGAGCAGGAAGGTTGCAGCGTGACGATGTTTTCGGATGCCGCGCGCGGCATGGGCGCGAGCCTCGCTCACGGCGTGGCCCAGCGGCGCAGCGCCGACGGCTGGATCATCGCGCTCGCCGACATGCCGTCGATCAAAAGCGCGACCATCGCGGCAATTGCGCAAGAGTTGCAGGCGGGCCGTGAACTCGTTGCGCCGGCGTATCAGGGGCAGCGCGGGCATCCGGTCGGTCTCGGCAAGCGTTTCGGCGCGCAACTGGTTGCGCTCGGCGGGGATGCTGGTGCGCGTGACATCATCGCTGCGCACAAAGAAGAACTGGTGCTGATCGAGTGCGGCGATCCGGGGGTGTTGCAGGACGTCGATCGGCGTGAAGACCTGACAAAATGATCGAGCGTTGATGAATAAAAAAAGCGAGGCACAACAATGAGTGAAGGCAAGGGCGGCAGGGGCAGGTTGCAGGGCAGATGCGCTTTCATCACCGGCGCGGGGGCGGGGATCGCCAAGGTAGCGTCGTCACTCTTCGCGCGCGAAGGCGCCAAGGTGGCGGTGATCGAAATCAACGAGGAAAAGGGCGCGGCGACGGCGCAGGCGGTGCGCGATCAGGGCGGTGAAGCGATTTTCATTCATACCGACATCACGCAGGAGGCCAGCGTGAAAAGTGCAGTGGCGAAAGCAGTCGCTCAATTCGGCAAGCTCGACATCCTGTACAACTGTGCGGGCGGGTCGAGCCTGGACGACGGACTCGTCACAGAAGTCGATATCGACAAGGTGTGGAAGCACACCATGTCGCTCGATCTGTACGGCACCATCCTGTGTGGAAGGCACGTGGTGCCCGAGATCATCAAGGCGGGCGGCGGTACCGTGATCAATATGTCGTCGGGGGCGGCGCTGCGCGGCGGCAGTCCCTTGCACGTTTATACGTCGGCCAAAGGCGCGATACTTTCACTGACGCGCGCGATGGCGGGCGCCTATGTTCAGGACAACGTGCGGGTAAACGCAATCTGCGCCGGCCGCATCCAGACCGAGCGCAATGTCGCCAAATACGGGGCTGGCGGCAAGGGCGGCGGCACGATAATCGATCGCCAGGACGCGAAAGGCCGCACGCAGGAATACCCGTTCTGGCTCGGCGAGCCCATAGACATCGCCAATATCGCGTTATTTCTTGCTTCCGACGAATCGCGCATGATTACCGGCGCGGTGATTCCGGCCGATGGCGGCCGCTCGGCGTATTGATTATTACCGCGTGCCCTTCGCGGTTTGCGGCAGCGAATCGATATTCATCGCCCACGGCAGTGCGGATCGGCACCAGGATTGTCTGGCGGGGCGCAATTCCGACCTCTGGCGCAAAGTGCCGACGCGTATGCCGTAGACCTGCGGGTCGGTCACCGCGGTTGCATAGATCGGCGTGCCGCACTCGGGGCAGAAGCCGTGTGCCCGTTTGACGCCGCTTTCGGCGGTTTTTATGTAGATTTTGGGTTGTCCGGTCAGCATCCTGAATCCTGCCTTGGGCGCTGCGACGGTGACCCGAAACGCCGAACCGGTCAGGTTCTGGCAATCGGTGCAATGGCAGATGCTGACGGCGGAAGGGTCGACTTCCGCCTCAAAGGTGATGTGGCCGCAGTGGCAGCCGCCGTCGATGTGCATGGCAATCTCCGAATGTGGGTTAAGTGGAGTGATTTTACCCCTGTCGATATCTTATAATTAGATGCGCGTTCGTTCGAACGGACGCAAAATCGCGCCGTTCAACGCACTTTGAAGTCTTCTCCAGCAGGCATTGTTTAATTCACCTGAGGTTAACGCAGAGATGTCCCGATTCGAAGGCACTGAAAACTACGTCGCCACGCAGGAACTGATGATGGCGGTCAATGCGGCGATCACTTTGGAGCGGCCGCTGCTCATCAAGGGCGAACCCGGCACCGGCAAGACCATGCTGGCGCTCGAAGTGGCGAAAGCGCTGAAGCGGCCGCTCTACGAGTGGCACATCAAATCCACCATGAAGGCGCAGCACGGGCTGTACGAATACGACGCGGTGTCGCGTTTGCGCGATTCGCAGCTCGGCGACCCCAAGGTGCACGACATCAGCAATTACATCGTGCGCGGCATGCTGTGGAACGCTTTCGATTCCGAATCGCAGTCGGTGCTGCTGATCGACGAGGTCGACAAGGCCGACATCGAATTCCCCAACGATCTGCTGCGCGAACTCGATCGCATGGAGTTTTACGTGTACGAGACGCAGCAGCTAGTTAAAGCGCGCCACCGGCCGCTGGTGATCATCACCAGCAACAACGAGAAAGAACTGCCGGACGCGTTTCTGCGCCGCTGTTTCTTTCATTACATCCGTTTCCCCGACCAGGAGACGATGGAAAAAATCGTGAAGGTGCATTTTCCCGGCCTGAAGAAGGCGCTGCTGAAGGAGGCACTTGAAGCGTTCTTCGAGATCCGCGACGTGCCCGGCCTCAAGAAAAAGCCGTCGACTTCGGAGCTGCTTGACTGGCTGAAGCTGCTGATGGCGGAAGACATCTCGCCCGAGACGCTGGCCAGCAAGGACCAGCACAAGATCATCCCGCCGCTGCACGGCGCGTTGCTGAAGAACGAGCAGGACGTGCATTTGTTCGAGCGGCTGGTGTTCATGTCGCGGCGCAAGCCGGGTTAAGGTTTTCATGCGACCGCTGATGAACGCAGATAAACGCCGATGAAAATCAAAAAACACGAAAGATGGTCGGCGTAAGACTTTGCGAATCTATTTGCCCAGCTTTTTTTATTGCTGCCGATGTTTTGAAATTGACCTTATCCGCGTTCATCGGCGGTTCCAACTTTCTTTAGATGACTTTTAATGAGTAAAACCGCAACAGGCTTTCTGCCGGTGATCGATGCCGATGTTGAAACATTGATACTGGGCAGCTTTCCGAGTGTCGCGTCGCTCGGCAAGGCGCAGTACTACGGCCATGCGCAGAACCACTTCTGGCGGCTGGTCGGTGCGGTGATAGCCGAGCCGTTATACGAGATGGAATACGCGCAACGGCTCAAGATGCTGCTGCAACACCGCATCGGCCTGTGGGACATCATAGACAAGTGCAAGCGCGAGGGCAGTCTCGACTCCGATATTCGCGACCCCGCCCATAATGATTTTCAGCGCGTCACCGGTGTTGCGGGAAAACTGCGCCGCGTCTGCTTCAACGGCAAGACCGCCGCCAAAATGGAACCGAGGTTTGTCGAATGGGGTTTTGAAACCGTGGTGCTGCCGTCGTCGAGTCCCGCGTACACGCTTCGCTTCGAGGAAAAGCTCAAGCAGTGGCGGCAGATCGTATCGCCGTATCGATCGACCGTAAGCGTCCCGGTGCGCAGCGGCGCGGTCCTTTCCGCCTCACCCCTTGCTCCTCACACCTCAGGTCTCACGTAACCCATGCTGATCGAGTTCTTTCTGAAATTGAAGCAGGGCGGCGTCCCGGTCTCGGTGCGCGAGTTCCTGACGCTGCTCGAAGCGCTCGACAAGCGCGTCATCAGCGGCAGCATCGACGACTTTTATTACCTGTCGCGCGCCTGCATGGTCAAGGATGAGTCGAACTACGACAAGTTCGACCGTGTGTTCGGCGCGTATTTCAAGGGCATAGTCGATTTGCCCGAAGGCGCCGAGGCGCTGATACCGGAAGAGTGGCTGAAAAGGCTGGCCGAGAAGAACCTGACTGAGGAAGAGAAGAAACTCATCGAGGCGCTCGGCGGCTGGGACAAATTGATGGAGACGCTCAAAAAGCGCCTCGAAGAGCAGAAGGGCCGGCACCAGGGCGGCAGCAAGTGGATAGGCACGGCCGGTACCAGCCCGTTCGGCGCTTACGGTTACAACCCGGAAGGCATACGCATCGGCCAGCACGAATCGCGGCACCGCCGCGCGGTCAAGGTGTGGGACCAGCGCGAATTCAAAAATCTCGACGATTCGGTCGAGTTGGGCACGCGCAACATCAAGGTCGCGTTAAAGCGCCTGCGCAAGTTCGCGCGCGAGGGCAATCCCGAGGAGCTCGATCTCGAAGACACCATACGCTCGACCGCCAGGAACGCGGGCTATCTCGACATCAAAATGGTGCCCGAGCGGCACAACAGCGTCAAAGTCCTGCTGTTCCTCGACGTCGGCGGCTCGATGGACGACCACATCCAGATCTGCGAGCAGCTCTTCTCGGCGGCGCGCACCGAATTCAAGCACCTCGAGTATTTCTATTTCCACAATTTTCTCTACGAGCGCGTGTGGAAAGACAACCGGCGGCGCGCGACCGAGCGCATGGCGACGTGGGACGTGCTGCACAAGTATCCACACGACTACAAGGTGATTTTCGTCGGCGACGCGACGATGAGTCCGTACGAGATCACCTATCCGGGCGGCAGCGTCGAGCACACCAACCCGGAACCGGGCGCGTTATGGATGCAGCGCGTGCTGCAGGTCTACAAGGACACGATCTGGTTAAACCCGCAGCCCGAAGCGGTGTGGGATTATCACGAGTCGATACGCGTGACGCGCGACCTGATCGGCGAGCGCATGTTTCCGCTCACCATCGGCGGCCTCGACCGCGGCATGCGACTGTTAAGCAAAGGGCGTTGAGAGGCGAGAGGCGAGAGGCGAGAAGCGGAAAGGCGCGTTGTCGGGGCGCCGCATTTTTGACAATACCTTACAGGCTTGCGTTGCATGATGTTCGTTCTTGGTCAGCGCGCTACGCGCGCGTAAGGCGTCCTTACTCCTCTCGCCTCTCGATATTTACCGCGGCAATGCGCGCCGGTCCTGCATCGGCGGCGCGACTTTCATCACTTCATCGACCGTCGTGATGCCGGAGGCCACTTTCATGGCGCCACTGATGCGCAGCGGCTTGACGCCTTCGCGGTAGGACACTTCGCGCAGCCGGTCCATGTCGGTTTTGTCGTTGATCAGGTTCCTGATCTCGTTGTTCAGCACCATGATTTCGTAAATGCCGATGCGGCCGGCATAACCGGTCATGCGGCATTCGAGGCAGCCCTTGGCCACGTACATGAAGTCGGGTTTCTGCGCTTTCCATGGCGCCACCAGCAGTTCCCACGCCGAATCCTCAAGCGGGGCCTGTTCTTTGCAGGCAGGGCACAGCACGCGCACCAGGCGCTGCGCCATGACACCGAGCACCGTTGAACTCAGCAGATAGGACGGCACGCCGAGATCGAGCATGCGCGTAATCGTCGACGGCGCATCGTTGGTATGCAGCGTCGACATCACCAGGTGGCCGGTCAGCGCCGCCTGCGTTGCCATTTCGGCGGTTTCGAGGTCGCGGATCTCGCCGACCATGATGATGTCCGGGTCCTGGCGCATCAGCGTGCGGATGCCGGCGGCGAAAGTCACCCCCAGGTTTGGCACCACCTGCATCTGGTTGAACAGCGGTTCGACCATTTCGATCGGGTCTTCGACCGTGCACACGTTGACTTCGGGCGTCGCGAGGTGCTTCATGCTGGAATAGAGCGTGGTCGTTTTGCCGGAACCGGTTGGGCCGGTCACCAGCACGATGCCGTGCGGCTTGGAGATCATGCCGCTCCATTTCTTCAGGTCGTCGTCGGTAAAGCCGAGTTCGCTGAAGTCCTTGACCAGCACGTCCGGATTGAAAATCCGCATGACGAGTTTTTCGCCGAACGCGGTCGGCATGGTCGACAGCCGCAGTTCGACTTCGCCGCCGTCGGGCGTCACGGTCTTGATGCGGCCGTCCTGCGGGCGGCGCTTTTCAATCACGTCCATGCGGCCCAGCAATTTGATGCGGCTGGTCATCGCGGCCATCACCGGCGTCGGTATCTGGTACACGTCGTGCAGCACGCCGTCTATCCTGAAGCGCACATTGCCGGCTTCGCGCCGCGGCTCGAGGTGGATATCGCTTGCGCGCTGCTCGAAAGCGTAGGTGAACAGCCAGTCGCAGATGACGACGACGTGCTGGTCGTTGGCGTCGAGCTTGCCGCTTTTTCCCAGCTGCACCAGTTGTTCGAAGTTGCTGATGGTGCTGTAGGCGCCTTTGTCTTTTTCGGTCGCGAACTTGACCGACTTGGCGAGATTGAAGAACTCGACGATGTAGTTCTGGATGTCGACCGGGTTCGCGATCACGCGCTTGATGTCGAGGCGCAAGACCTGCTTCAGGTTTTCTTCCCAGTCGCGCACGAACGGCTCGCAGGTTGCGATCGTCGCTTCGGTCTTGGTGACGCCGACCGGCAGGATCTTGTAGCGCTGCGCGTAGGCGGTCGACATCAGCTTGGTGACGGCCGCGAAGTCGATCTTGAACGGATCGACGTGCATGTACGGCATGCCGACCTTGCCGGCGAGCCATTCCGTCAGCGCGTCGAGCGTCAGCATTTTCTTGGGGTAGCGCGGGTCTTTGTATTTCTGTTCGCTGATTACAACCAGCGGGTGCATGTCGGCGCGATTGTGGCGGCGCTCGGCGATGAGCTTGTCTGCCTCCTCCTTGCTGACCAGCTTGTCGGCGACCAGATCGGCCATTACGCGGTCTAGCGTCAGCCGCAGGCCTGCCGGTTTGGCGGGGGCCGCTGCCGGGGCGGGTGCGGGAGTAACCGGAGTTGCTGCGCTTTCAGCCATGAATGGGAATATAAACGCATTCCATAAACAACTCAATAAGTTACGCCGTTGGCACAGGTCCCGGCAGGTGCAGTGCATAATTCTTCAGCGATAAACGTCGTTTGCGCTGATAAAGTGCAAAAAATTTCTCTCTCGCACGCTAAACGTGCAAAATCGGGATGCCGATATGAGGGAATAACTTTTTGTTCTTGATAAACAATGTATTCATTGTCAGGAATACAAGTTGCTTCAAAAAACCGGCTTTTTCTTAAGGGGAGTCATGGAAAATCTAAAAACAGGCAGCGACGTACTGTTTGTTCTGCTCGGCGCGATCCTCGTGCTTGCGATGCATGCGGGGTTTGCGTTTCTCGAATTGGGCACTGTGCGCCGCAAAAGCCAGGTCAACGCGCTGGTGAAAATTCTGTGCGATTTCGCGGTGTCCACCATCGCCTATTTTTTCATCGGCTACACGCTCGCCTATGGCGTCAATTTTCTCGGCAGCGCGGAGCAGCTCGTGGAAAAAAGCGGCTACGAATTGGTCAAGTTTTTCTTCCTGCTGACATTTGCCGCAGCGGTTCCGGCAATCGTGTCCGGCGGCATCGCCGAGCGCGCCAAGTTCAGCCCGCAGCTGGCGGCGACGTTTCTGCTGGTGGGTTTTGTCTATCCGTTTTTCGAAGGCATCGCGTGGAACGACAAGTACGGCGTGCAGGCCTGGCTGGAGGCGAGCGCCGGCGCCAAGTTTCATGATTTTGCCGGCTCGGTGGTCGTGCACGCGGTGGGCGGCTGGATCGGCCTGATGGCGGTGCTGCTGCTGGGCGCGCGCAGCGGCCGTTACTCAAGGGACGGCAGGATCAGCGCGCATCCGCCGTCGAGCATTCCGTTTCTGGCGCTCGGCGCGTGGATCCTGTCGGTCGGCTGGTTCGGCTTCAACGTGATGTCGGCGCAGACCATAGACAAGATCAGCGGGCTGGTCGCGGTCAATTCGCTGATGGCGATGGCAGGCGGCACGCTCGCCGGCCTCGTGTTCGGCCGCAACGATCCGGGCTTCGTGCACAACGGGCCGCTCGCCGGGTTGGTCGCCATTTGCGCGGGCTCCGACATCATGCATCCAATCGGCGCGCTGGCGACCGGCGGCATCGCGGGCGCGCTCTTCGTCATCATGTTTACCGTCACGCAGAATCGCTGGAAAATCGACGACGTGCTCGGTGTGTGGCCGTTGCACGGCTTGTGCGGTGCGTGGGGCGGTATCGCGGCCGGCATATTCGGCCTGAAAAGCCTGGGCGGCCTCGGTGGTGTCACGTTCCAGGCGCAATTGCTCGGCACTCTGCTGGGCATTGCGGTTGCCGTGACTGGCGGCCTGCTGGTTTACGGCGCGTTGAAGCTCTTGTGGGGGATACGTCTCGATCCGGAGCAGGAGTTCGAAGGTTCCGATCTCAGCATACACAAGATAGGCGCGACGCCCGAACGGGAAGCCGGCGGCTGAAGTAGTGCATCCGTAGCAGTGCCGGGCGGCTAGCCTGCTGTAGAGGCAGCAAGGTGGCGCAGAAATTCGCGGATGCGCCGCGCGTTGGTGCCAAGGTCGCTGCGCCCCACGCGCGACGCAGAGCGCATATCGACGCGGCTGCCGCCGCCTGCCGCGGCGATGCGGATCACCACGTCGTCCTTGAAACCGAACCAGTCGGTCGTCGCGACCGCCTCGATGCGGTTGTCTTCAGGCACGGCGGCGACAATTTCCCAGCCCGCTGCGCGCGCGAGATTGAGCGCTAGGTCGAACGCCGCGCGCGGCGCCATTGGCAGCATCGCGGGCGCGAGATCGGGATAACCTTTCTTTTGCTGCGCGGCGAGTTCGGCGCCGCCGTATTCCGCGCTATTCGGCGCGTCCTTGCGCAGAGGCAGCACCGCCACGAAAGCCGGCGGCCGTTCGGTGTCGGTCGTGATGTCGTGTATCGGCGGCAGCTGGCGGCTTTGGTTCACCAGGTACCACGGCACGCCGAATACCAGCGCACTGATGATCAGGCCATGGATGCCGAACACGATGGCACGGCGCCGGCGGTCACGCAACGTCACCACGATCGCATAAACAGAAATGGCGGCCGCGGCCATGGCGCTCCACACCGCGATGCGCAGGATCAGGAATCCGCCGCGATAGTCCCACCAGCCCCAGCGCACGCCGAGGCCGGCCAGCAAAGCGGCGACGCCCGAGGCCAGCGCAATGCCAAAACCGCTGCCGGCGAGTATCGCTCCTGTGGGACGTCGCGAGGTTGCTTGAGAGCTGGGCATGCGGGCTCCGATCAGAAATGCCGGCTGCGCGCAGCTTTGCGCGCGGTATTGCGGAGCCCACTTTACACCGTTTGCGCCGGTTCAGAAGTACGCGGTGCCCGCCATGGCGAGGTTGCCGGCGGCATTGGCGGTCCACAACTCGGCGCTGGACCCGTCGGTAGCCGGATTGCCGTTGACGGTGAAGCGTTCGCCGTGAAACACCGGATGCAGCGCGCGGTACTCGAGTTTTTTGAGCGGACGCGCAGCATGCCGGCGGCACAGATCGAGCAGCAGGGTGGTTTGCAGCGGGCCGTGCACGATGAGACCGGGATAGTGCTCTTCGTTCTTCACGTAATCGAGATCGTAATGGATGCGGTGGCCGTTGAACGTGAGCGCCGAGTAGCGGAACAGCATGACGGGGTCGCCCGTCAGGCTGCGTTGCCACACCGCAGCTTGCGGCGCGGGCTTGCCCGGCGGCGGCGTGTCGCCGGCTTTGGCGGCGTCGCGGTAGACGATGTCGTGCTCTTCGCGCACCGCAGCGGTTGTGCCGGTGCTGATGGTATGGCGCACCGTCACGAAAACGAGATCGCCGCTGCGCCCGTGCTTGGGTTCGACACTGAGGATTTCGGAATCGCGCCGGATCACATCGCCGATGCGCAGCGGCGCCAGAAACTCGATGCGGCCGCCGGCCCACATGCGGCGCGGCAGCGGCACCGGCGGCAGAAAACCGCCGCGCTTCGGATGGCCGTCAGGCCCGAGTTCGGAAGCGCGCTTTGCTTCCAGAAAGAAAAGCCAGTGCCAGCCGGGCGGCAGTTCATCGCCTGTTTTTGGCGCTGCATCGTCGCGGTCGAGCGTGGCAGACAACGCCGTGACCGGCCACGCGACGATGGTGTCGGCGTGGGTCTCGGTCTTGCCGACCCATTGGCGCAGATGGTCTAACTCATTACTCATCGCTCATTATCCATCACGCGTGCGGTAAGCGCGTTAGCTGCCCGGAAGATTATGCAGCTCGGGGAAATACAGGTCTTTCCACGAGCTCGCTTTGCTCTTGAGGGTGCCGGTCTTGGTCATGAAATCCGCGATAGGCAGCGTCTGCTCGGGCGTCATCGTGATCCTGATTTCGGGGTCGTAAAGCATTTTCACGATTCCTTCCACGCCGCTTTTGTCCTTGGTCTCCGCGACATAGATTTTGGCGGCGGCGAGCTTGTTCGCGTTGATGTATTCGGTCGCTTCCTTGTAGGCATTGAAGAACGCCCGGTAGGTCTTCGGGTTTTCATCGCGGAACTTGCCGGTCGCCCAGGTGACGAGGAAGGACGCCGGTCCGCCGGACAGATCGTACGAGTTCAGGATGCGGCGCACGCCGGGTTTTTCGAGTGCCTGGTACTGAAACGGCGGCGATGAGAAGTAAGCGGTGATTTCCTTGCCCGACAGGAAGGCTGCAAGACCGTCGGGGTGCGAGAGATTGCGGTAGAGCGTGCTGAACTTGTTGTAGTTGGCGTCGCCGAATTCTTTTGCTGCCGCCATTTGCAGCATGATGGTCTGGATCGATTGGCCGGCGCCCGCCATCGAAATGCGGTCGTTGTCGGTAAAGTCGCGGATCGACTTGACGTTCGGGTTGTTGGTGACGAGATACATCGGCATGGAAGAGAGCGCTGCGACGGCCTTGACGTTAAGCGTGCCGCGCGTGCGGTCCCACAGGATCAGGAAGGGTGCCGTACCGCCGGAGGCGATGTGCAGGCTGCCCGATAACAGGGCGTCGTTCATCGGCTGTCCCGAGCCAAGCACCGACCATACTACCTTCGTATCGACGAGGCCGGCGGTCTTCAGATGCTTCTCGACCAGCCCGTTGGCCTTCATCAGTGTCAACGGCAGGTAACCGATGCCGAATTGTTGCGCGATCCTGAATTCCGACACTTCGGCTGCAGCGGCAGACATCGGGACGGCGGCGACCGCGGCCGCCAGCAATAACAACAGTTTCATCGTGCGCATCGTTATTTCCTCCTTTGGTTTTTATGGGTTTAGCGTAACACGGGTTGGTATCATGGGCGCACGCCGGATTTGTGTTTCGGCCCGACGCTGGTGGCGAGCTTGCCCTGCATTGCGTTGATGAATCGGCATAAGTACGTACGCGTATCGCGCGGGTCGATCACGTCTTCGACGGCGAAAGCTTCTGCCGTCAAAACGGGCGACGCAAATCTGCGCAGTTCCGCTTCGATTTCCTGCGTGCGCAACGCGGGGTCGGGCGCGGCAGCGATTTCGCGGCGGTAGGCGGCGGCGACACCGCCTTCGACCGGCAGCGAACCCCATTCCGCCGACGGCCATGCAATCTTCAGATCGAGACCGTTCTTGTCGGTCGTGCCCATGCCGGCCATGCCGTAGCATTTGCGGATCACCACCGTCAGCATCGGCACCGTCAGTTGCAGTCCGACGTAGACGGTGCGCATGCCTTCGCGCAGCGTCGCGGCCATTTCCGCCTGCGTGCCGACCATGAAGCCCGGCACGTCGACCAGGAAGATCAGCGGGATGTGGAAGGTGTCGCACATTTCCATGAAGTGCGTCTGCTTGCGCGCCGCTTTGACGTCCATCGCACCGCCGTACACCATCGGGTTGTTGGCGACGATGCCGACCACTTTGCCGTCCATACGTGCGAGGCAGGTGATGACCGAGCGGCCGAACGACGGTTGAATTTCGAACATGGAGTCGCGGTCGACGATCATCGCGACCAGTTTTTTCATGTTGTAAGCCTGGCG
>Ga0114966_10003771_pt1 | contig 13170 bp, 16 predicted proteins | sample M_130207_XF_Meta_FD_87029 | JGI IMG/M metagenome (GOLD analysis project Ga0114966, IMG submission 87029) | Freshwater microbial communities from Lake Montjoie, Canada to study carbon cycling - M_130207_XF_MetaG | ecosystem: Environmental > Aquatic > Freshwater > Lake | place: Lake Montjoie... | reverse complement strand
TTTTTTTATGCCACCCTGCAGTAAAAAATTCATGGTGAATGAGAGGATACAATTCATCCAAATTTGTTGCTTTGGAAAAGGAGTCTAAGGCACTGGGTAGTGTGAGTTTCATAGGTGTGGTCTTTAATACATCAAAAATAACAAGCGCTTAACAGCCAAAGCTATCCAAATCAGGCAATTTACATATTTTCCAACAATCATACAGCCAACAAACCAAGTACATCTCCTATGAAAATCAATATGCACTTTAATCTATAGTAAGAGCTGTGCGAAGTGCATCCATATTCTGCAGAAGAAACGAGCAATAAAAGCATTGAACCGGAATTATCCAATAGGAATTTAATACTTGATTATGGCCTATCAATCCGCATTTTGGCGTTATTTGAACTCCATGGGACTTAATTGCTTAAGATGCCTCATACCTATGATGAAGTAGTCTGGGGGTACAAAATTTGGTTTCCTGGGTCAATCAAGTTTGATATGTGCCTCTTTGATGATTTGCCCCCATTTGGCTTGGTCTTGAACCAAAATTTGTGAGAGCTCGCTAGATGAGCGAATCCAAGGCTCTATCCCTTCTGTATTCATTTTGACGATCACCTCGAGTTTTTTCAATTGTTCGGCTGTGTCGTTTGATATTTTGTTCACTATGCTTAAGGGCATGCCTTTGGGGCCTAGCAATGCAAACCATGTACCCACTTCATAATTGGGAAACCCCAGCTCGGCTACGGTTGGGATTTCTGGCGCACTCACTGATCGCTTAGGTCCCGTGCTTGCAAGGGCACGCAGCTTTCCCGATTTGATAAAGGGTAGTGCTGAGATGGGATTGTTGAACATCGCTTGAATATGCCCGCCCAGCAAGTCTGTAGTTGCCGGTGCTGCGCCCTTATAGGGGGAGTGAATAATATCAATACCGGTCACATTTTTCAAGAGTTCATTGGCCAAATGGGTTGGGGTTCCTGTCCCCGCCGAACCAAACGTGAGAGCGCCTGGATTGGACTTGGCGTACGTGATGAGCTCGTTGAAATTATTGGCTGGTTGGCTGTTGTTCACCACTAGAAACAAAGAGTAATAAGCAACACCAGCCAATGCAGTGAAGTCTTTGATGCTGTCATACGGTAGTTTGTTGTAGAGACTTGAGTTGATCACGTGGCTGTTAGCCGCCAACAAAAGCGTCTGACCGTCGGGTGACGCTTTGGCGACAAAATCTGAAGCGATATTTCCACCTGCACCGGCTTTGTTGTCAGTTAAAACGGGTTGTTTCCAAAGTCCACTCAGTCTCTCTGCAATAAGTCGGCCAATGATGTCACCAGAACCACCCGCTGCAAAAGGGATGACGAGCTTGATGGGTTTATCAGGATAGTTTGTAGTTTGCGCTTGAGATTGGGTTTGAACAAACACGGCACATGTTATCCAGAAGACAGCGAATATTTTAAGAAAATATTTCATGGTAAAAAATCCTTTAAGTTGACCGAGTTGAAGTTTGGTGGCAATGCCTTGGAGAATCTCGCTCGGTCTTTGCTCCTCGTCAAAGGCGGTTTGGTTGCATCAATCATCCATCTCGTGCCCACTCGCTGAAAAGACTCTACACCAGGCACTACGTCAGACGCATTGTCCAAACCCCAGACTTTGACATTTGGGATCAAAATCAAGTCTTTGGAGGCGTCAACACGTGTGGCAATGGACCAAATCAGTTGTCTTAAATCATCGGCGTCGATGTCTTCGTCGATCGCAATCGCAATCTTGGGTTGTTGGTAGGGACCGGACAAAGCGGCCATGAGAGCAACTTTGGCTTGTCCTTCGACCTTAGGTCGAATTTTGATGACCAAGACAAATAAACCCGAAACAGTCAAACATCGCACATCCAACAAGTCCAGTCCGCCATCAACTCGTTCTAAATGCTCATAGGTTGCAATTTCAATGCCCAGTCCGGTGGTAGCTTGGGTGTCGGTTGTGGGAAAGCCACAATGCAATGCATAAAAAATAGCATCCTTGCGCCGAGTGATGGCTTTGAGTTTAAATACGTGGGCAACCCCTGCATCGGGATAGTTACCGGTGACCTCTCCAAATGGCCCTTCAGGCTCCAAATGGTTGTTTGGCACGAGTTCTCCTTCCAGAATGATTTCCGCCTCGGCAGGAACTTGAATGTCATTGGTTTGGGATTTGACAGTTCGAATGGATTCGCCAAGAAGTGCACCTGCCAGACTCAGTTCATCCAGTCCAAATTGGGTGGTGTAGCCTGAGGCAAAGAATATTGCCGGGTGCACGCCAATAGCAATGGAAACAGGTGTAGCCTGTCCCAAGGCTGAATATTTATCATAGATGCGCCTGGCGTGACGTTGTAGCATGATGAATCCAGTTTGTTGTGGACCCTTGATTTGCATGCGGTGAAAGGACAAGTTACCGATTCCTGTTTCTGGATCCTTTAAAAAAGCAATGCCTGAGGCGATAAAACGGCCACTGTCAAGTTCGGAGACCTTCATGCTCGGTAGTGACTCTAGGTTGGCCTGAGAGCTGAGTTCGACCACCTCTTTGACCGGAGCTATGGATGCGTCAATCGTTGTGGATGCGATTGGGTGTCGAAGTCTCTTGGAGATGGTTTGTAGCAGTTCATTACTCGCAATGCCCAGGCCTAATGACCATTTTTTCCGATCTGCCAATATTTGACTGCAAGCACGCCATTGAGGGTGATGGGCTATATTGGAAAACAAGCTCGATTTACCCAGCTCGTTGTAAGCTTTCCACTCAATAGCCGACATATTATTCAGGGGGTCGACCTCTTTGGTAAAGCGGATAAGCTCTCCCTCATCATCGAGGGCTTGTAAGTGGCTTCTAAACGATTGATCCATGGTTTCCTCCAAATGGCTTGACTGGTGATTCAAAACTCATCGTATTCATGATCATCCTTGTAATTAAAAGTGCATTGATAAAGGTGGATGTTGTATTTTTTTAAAAATTATTGGGAGTTAAAAATATTTAAGGCTTTGATGCCTGCATGGTGATAGGCGTGGCTTTGAAAGTACTCGGAAAGAGCTGCCGCACAACCTTGCAAAGTGGCTACCAAGGTTTTGGCGGGCTTAGCAGGCAAGTGCTGGACTGAGCCCACTACACTTAAAATTCCAATGAGTTCTTGGGGGTGGCGAAAGATGGGCGCTCCCACCACATTGATGCCCATCAATGTTTCATTGGGTGCGTCTTCAAAAAGGTTTTTCTTGATGAGTTCAAGTCTCTTTAAGATTTTTTTCTTTTGGGTCATGCCTTGTGGTGAAGGTGCAATGAGTGGCTCGTTGAGCAAGCGTTCGCGTTGGACTTCACTGGCATAGGCCAAGGCAATTCGACCTTGAGCAGAGCAGTGCGGGATGGGGCGGTTGCCAGGCTTCACCGAGATGCTGATGTTGCCCTCGTTATTGATGGCATCGATCACCAGTGCTTGGCCATTGAAAGGCACAGAGAGCAATGCGCTCAGCCCTGTGTGCTGACTTAAATACTGCAAGTAGGGTGCAGCAACACTTCGTATATTGAATTCAAGAGCCGCCCTTTGCCCAAGTTGAAAGAGCTTCCAACCCAGTCGATATTTTTCGGTCACTTCAACTTGGTCTATCAAGGCATGGTGTTTGAGAGAGACCAAATTTCGGTGAATCCTGGATTTGGTCTCTCCCAGTGTCTTTGCCAATTCGGTCACCCCCATCGGGGAAGAAGCCTGTGCCAATGCTTCTAGAATATTGACCACGATGTCAACCGATTCCAGTCGACCCAGAAGATCAATATCTTCTCTCAATAGGGCAGTGCGAGGTGGCATGGCTCAGTCAAGTCCGACCAACTTGGCCGCGTTGGTAGAAGTCATTTTTTTGACATCTCCAGCGCTATAGCCCAAATCCAGGCATGTTTCAATCACATTTTTAAAGCCGTCGATTAACTTGGGGTTCCCGAGTTGGCCCAAGTCAGAGCCCAAAATCGTGTGGTCCACGGTGCCCGCAATGATCATGTCGTTGAGATCTTTCGGATCGTAGAATTTGAATTTTGAGCCTGGTACAAACATGCACATGGAGTGTTCAACATAGACCCCCATGCTCACGAGCTTTTTCATGTCTTCGAGCGTTGCATCGACCACATAGGTTGGATGGTTGCAGAGCATGCGTTTGACGCCACGCTTTTTCGCCTCTTCAAAAAGGGGCCAAATCTCAGAGATATGCAAATGTCCGGAAGACAACACGACGTCGCCTTCTGCAATCATGTCTAAGATGGTCAAGACCTCAGGTAGTAGTTTCCCATTGGTATCCAAAACGCTCAATGGAATGGGATCAAGCATAGCTTTTTTTGTTTGAGGAAATTTATCTTTGAATTTTTCGTCTTGCTTGTGGTGATCCAGATGGTTCTTGGAAGAGAAGGTGGGCATCCAGACCACCTTGGCACCCAGTTTAATGCCATGTTCAACGGCAAATAAATTGAGTCCTCCAGTGGTGTTGTTCAAAGGTACACCTGAGAGCAAGGTGACGTTGAGTCTTGAGAATTGCTTGTTCAAGAGTTCTGTTGTGGGCGTTGCCGAGTAGTAGTGATCCTTGATCAACAAGGCCCTCATGCCAACTGAAGAGGCCTCTTGCATCGCCTCGTAATGATCAAAGTAGCGAGGCATCACGGAAGGCCCACTGTGGCAGTGAAGGTCGATGGCACCTTCGAGCAAGCGAGTTGATAAGCTTGGGTCGGCGTTGCGCCAATCTGTCTTTGCAGTAGTCATTTTTAGCTTTCTTTAATTGTTTTCAAATTCATGCGCTTGGTATTGCACCAAGTGTTTGTAGTCATCTCTGATGGGCGAGAAGATGTCAAGGTTAAGGGCCACCTCATCACCAACAGGTTCTACATAATGCATGGTGTGCGCAGGCACGCGAACGACGCAACCTGGGGTCATGTGAAAGGTCTGATCGCCAACGTGATAATCCATCTTGCCTTGGATGCAAATTGCAATTTGTTCAAAGTCATGCTGATGGGGGCGAACTTGGATTTTTGGCGATACCCAGTTCATGACCATGATGACATTCTCACCACGGATGCCGCATCGTTCAATTCCCTCTCGAACAAACTCTCTGGGAATTAAGTTCCAATCGATCATTTGAGTCATGGTTGATCCTTTAGGTTAAATTTTTAAAATAAGTGGTGTTGGTTTTTGCTTGTTTGACGAGCATGGACTGATCGGATCCAATGATAAAGAAGCTCACACCCATTGCAATCCACTTTTGAGCATCTTCGGCTTCCGTGATAAATATCCCTACAGCTTTGTTGTGTTTTTTGCAACTTTGCACAACGCTTTGAATGGACGAGTCAATCAATGGGTGATTCACGTCAAACACGCCCAAGGAGACGGCAAGATCTGCGCGGCCGATGAGGTACGCATCAACGCGCTCAATGGCGGCCAGGTCTTCGATATTTTCGATGGCCATTTTGTCTTCGATTTGAAAGATCAATGTGGTCTCTTGATCGGCTGCTTCAATCAATGCGTTCATGCCGAGGGCACCGTAGCCTCCAGCACGTGTCGAGTTTGAAAATCCTCGATGTCCGTTTTTATAAAGGGTGCTGGCAATTATTTCTTGAACGTCCTTTACTCGCAAGGCATGAGGAATCAACAAGCCACTGGCACCCATATCTAGAATTTGCAAAAGTGTGCTTGCAAGCGCATTGGGAACTCTCACCAGAGCTGGGAGCTGAGCTGTCTTTGCAGCCATGAGGCAGGCGTCCAATTTTTCACTAGAAAAGGGGGCGTGCTCTGCATCAATCACCACACAATCAAGACCACACTGGCCCAACACTTCGATCGTTTGATGACTGGCTGTTTTGATAAAGGTGGAGGTCAGTTTTTGCTGACTTCTCACACTTTGCCTTAAAGTTGCATTAGTCAAGCTTGACTCCAAGGTCTTTGATTCTTTTGCCCGCGCTCAATTTGTCTTGTGCCAAGAAAGCTTCGAACTGCTTGGGTGTATCGGCAATCACATCGTAGCCGTAAGGGTCAACAAATTTATCTAAAACCTCTTTGTCTTTCATGACCTTGGCGATATCGGCCGCAATTTTGTTCACGATGGCGGCGGGGGTCCCTGCAGGAGCAGCCAGGCCCAAGTACAAATTGGAGACCACGTTGGGGTAACCCGCCTCAGCATATGTTGGTACTTCTGGCAGTGCCTTTGCGCGTTTGGCTCCTGCGATTGCAAGAACGGTGACTTTTCCTGTGGGCATTTGAGCAATGGCTGCGCTGGCACCAGCGATCATGGCATCAATAGAGCCGCCAATCATGTCTTGCATGGCCGGCGCAATGCCTTTGTAGGGGACATGAACCATGTCAAAACTGGCTTCTTGCTTTAAGCTTTCCATGGCCAAGTGCGTGGTGCCCCCTGCACCAGCAGATGCGTAATTGTGCTTTGCACCTTCTTTTTTCATCAGTGCGACGAAATCTTTGAGTGTTGGTGTTTTGAGCTCGGTTCTTGTAATCAAAACCATATTGAATTGAACCGTACGTGTAATAGGGGTTAAATCCTTGTCAGCGTTGTAGGGCATCTTTGAGTAAAGGAAAGCATTTTGAGTGAAGGCGGCATCACTGCCTAAAAGAAGCGTGTAACCGTCAGGCGCAGCTTGGGTCACCGAGCTTGCTGCAATGATTTCATTGGCGCCAGGTTTGCTTTCAATAATGACTTGTTGGCCCCATAGCTTGGTCAAGCCCTCTGTTAAACCGCGTGCAAAGTTGTCAACGGGTGCGCCTGCAGGATAGGGCACGATCAACTTGACCGGTTTGCTTGGGTAGGCTTGTGAAAGTGCATTGTTTGCGCACACAAGTCCGGCGGCAATCATGGCGATTGTTAGGGCTTTGTTGAGGAAATTTTTCATGTCATGTTCTCTGTATATTGTCTCATTGAGTGGAATACAGTATCATTCATCAGAACAATAAAAAAGATCAGGGTTTACGATAAATCGATTTTTTATAAACAAGGTCATCAAGTTAACGCGTTGCATGTGGCCTTTAGTAATCTTTGTGTAACTAAAAAATATCTATCAAGGAGACAAGATGATGAAAGCAGCAATGGGGCTCTCGTGCCTCTTTCCAATCCTCGCTTTTGCGACACTCCTCAATACCGCGTTTGCTCAAGAGGATAAATACCCTTCAAGACCCATCAAGTTGGTTGTACCTTTCGCAGCAGGCGGGGCGGTCGATATCATTGGCCGACAAATAGCGTTGTCGATCACTGAGACTTTTAAGCAAGCCACTGTTGTTGAAAACCGCCCGGGCGCAGGCGGATTGATTGCTTTGGATTGGGTCGCCAATGCAGTACCCGATGGTTATACCTTGGCCATCGGTGCGGCGGGTCCTTTGACCATGAGTCCATCTCTTTATGCGTCTAGTCGTAAGTTCGATCCCTTAACCAAACTCAAACCCATCATTTGGTATGCCAGTACACCAGGGGTTTTGATCGTGGGTCCGGGTGTCAAGGCCGATAGTGTTCAGTCACTCATTGCCGAGTCCAACGCAAGTCTGACAAAGCTTGATATGGCCTCAGCGGGTTCAGGCAGCATCAATCATTTGATGGGGGAGTTTTTTCAAAAGCAAACTGGGGTCACATGGACGCATATCCCCTTCAAGGGAAGCGCACCCGCACTGACTGAGCTCATGTCGGGTCGCTTGCAAGTCATGATGGACATTGTTCCAACTGCAGTTCCTTTGATCGCAACTGGAAAAATTCGTGCACTCGCCGTCACCACTCCATCTCGCTCCTCTTTATTGCCTCAGACACCCACTTTGATTGAATTGGGTTACAAAGATTTTGATGTGAGCTCTTGGATATCTTTGATGGCGCCCTCAACAACACCCGATTCGATTGTGCACAAATTGCACGATGCATTGGATGCGGCATTGAAAACACCTGAGGTTCGTCTGCGCTTGACTAGCATTGGCGCAGAACCCGAAGGCGGCCCTTCAGATCGTGTCACGCAACGCCTTAAGTTAGAACTGCCAAGGTGGTCTGCCATCATCAAATCTTCGGGTGCCACGGCGGATTGAAGATTTGATGTGTCTGCGCTTATTCAAAGGGTATTTGAGTTCCATTGACTTTGTATAAGTTTTTTATTGTCCAAATCATTGAAAGCGTTGAATGAATCCCCTTTCTGTTGAAATCGGTCGACTCAAATTCAAGAATCCCGTGATTTGTGGCTCAGGAGAACACACCATTGAAGCACATGGCATTCGCCTCGCTCTAAAGGCCGGTGCGTCCGCAGTCGTTGCCAAGTCCATCAATGAGTCAAGGGCGGCCAAAGAGCAGCTTGACCAAACAGATTACATGCTATTTGATGCCCAATGGAATCCATTGGATTGGCATGAAAAGCCACCCCATGATGCGAGTTTGTTTTGCCGCTCCGGTCTAGTTCAGCGAGAATTTGAGCCTTGGCTTGATGAATTGATTGAGCTTGACCTTGAAGCAGCAGCACTTAGTTCCTACGTGATTCCAAGTTTAATTTTGGCCGATCTGGATGCGTGTGTTGAACAAGCCTGTGCCATTGAGCGGAAGGGTTTTCGAGCGCTGGAGGTCAACATTGGTGCACCTCATGCATCAGAGGCCGCCAAAGGGGCAATTGTTCTAGAGCGCCAAGCCGAGAAAGTGTTTGAAATCGTTCAACGTATTAGGCAAGCTGTTCAAATGCCCCTATGGATCAAACTCACTGGGCAAAGTGAAGATGTGGTCTCTTTGGCCCAAGCCGCACAACGAGCAGGCGCTGACAGTGTCATCATGATGGGTCGATTCATGGGCTTTGTTCCTGACGTTCAAACGGGTCGACCCTTTTTGGGCACTTCTGCTGCCATTGGGGGGTCTTGGGCGTTGCCACTCACGGCGCGGTGGCTTGTGATGACCCGAAAAGTGCTCGGCCCCCACTATCCATTGATCGCAACCAATGGCGCTAGAACGGGCTTGGATGTGATAAGGTTTCTAATGTCCGGAGCCGTCGCAACTGAGATGAGCTCAGCCGTTTGGACTGGCGGCTACACGGTGCTCAGTGATGCCATTGAAGAAGTCGATTCATTTTTGAAAGAGAAGGGTGTGAGCGCCTTAGAAATTTTAGGTCAAGCCGCAGATCAAATTCAAAGCTATCAAGAGCAACCCAACCGTTTAGACCATTGGAGAAAGTTTGTTAAATAATGGAATCGATGATCCGTCGAAGGTGTATGAGATGGTGAATACTTTCTCAAAGGATGAGCGTCTTTTCAAAAACACACTCATTTTGGGTGCATCAGCACGAGAACTATTTTTTGTCGGGTAAAACGCAAGATGGATGCTCCGAATCTTTTAATGCATGATTTTTTGTGATGATGTTTTAAATTGTATGGCTTGTTTTTTGCCTAATACTTAATTTCTTATTTATTCGTCCATTCAACTGTTTTGAATCCTTATCAGCCTACTGTCCTCAAAACGATATGAGGCGATCGAAACATGCATGGTCAACTTTTACAGCTGCAAAAGTATCAAAAATTATCCTCTATGCGACGTAACTCACAAACCTGCCTCAAGCTAGACAAACGTCTGGTTGACTGCTGTTGAAAAATATTCAAACTTTTCTAGCTTTGGGAGAATGTCGGCTTTCGCTACATTGCAGTTATTCTAGGAATCCGGCCTCATGCGTCATCTTCTTGGGTAAAACTTTTGGTCGCTCGTCCTCATTGTTTGCACAGCCGATGCTACAGCTGATATTAGATTTCAAACTTCATGCATATTGGATACATCCAACAAAAACTTCATATATGTTTTTTGGTACTCGGTAGCGGCAGACTATGTTTCCAAGTTCAGATATACAAACACATTGAGGAGTTCAAAATAAAACTTTACACATCTTAATCGATAGCTCAGCTGCCGTTCATAGCAAAAGTCGTCGCTCGAAAAAGTCTCGGCTTAAAAGAAATGACACTGTTTTACAACTGAGTATTGTTCTGGTGACTTAAATGTTATTAAATTATTCAAGTTGAGTTTTCATCAGTTGAGTTGAAAAAAATCGCTACGTTAAGTTCTCAGGCTCAATGGAGGAAGTTGGTCAGTGGTCAGCATCAAAATTCCATATACATTGGAGGGTTCAAACGAAAACTTCATACACTTTTCGCGATGGCACAGTTAGAGTTCATAGCAAAAGTAGTTGCTCAAAAAAGTTGCAGCGTAAAAACTTTTTACGCTTGAAGTCCTATAAGTTCTAATAATTACATATTAAATAATACTTAAATACTCATAACTATACTACAAGTATACTACTTTGTGACTTTTCAACGCTGTTAAGTTGTTGATTTTTAATGGAAATATGGCAAATTGCTGTAGTCTTCACACGGTGGAAGCCAGTGGTTCGATCCCACTACGACCCACCAGATTTCAATCGAAGCACTGAAAAAATCAGTGCTTTTTTTTCGTCTCAAGCGCCAGCAACTCGCTTGAAAAAACGTATAAATTTTTTAGCCCTACAAGCCCAAAATTCGCTGCCCAGCTACTCAACCCAGCCCTCATGCGTTGCAGTGCGTTTTAGGGCTTTTTTGATGCCAGCACGCATTGCCCGATTGGGTCCTACGTCCTTAAAAAATTGGGTTACGAAAAATTTGGGTGAAGTACTTTTCAAATCAGGGTGGTGATTTTTACTCGGTACCCACCTCAGCATGCTGCTACTTTGCTTGGCCTAATTCCCAAGGACGAGGTCTGCGCTTGCTCTGCAACTCACCCACATTCATCTCGCCTTGCAGCGGAGCGGCGTAGAAACGATCAATCATTTCAGGACTGGTTCGTGCGTTTCTAGCCAAAGTCAAGGTGTCTACGGCTCTGCCAAACATCAAGCGGAACATGATGCTGCTGTGACGCAGGCTGTAAAGGCTTCGCGGCTCACCTACATTGCTGATCTTTAGACCTGTTAGCGCAAGCACGATATCAAATTGTTTTGCTAAAGATTTGATGGCACTGTCGCGTGTACCTGAATGCGGCATGAACACGTAGTCCTCGGGGCCAACGGGTCTGCCGAATTCAATTTCTTGCCTGCGGCAAATGCGTTCGTAAACCTTGACGGCCCATGGCATGGTTGTTGTCGGGAAACTGTGCCCCTTGCTGGGCGGCAGAGTCAGTCGCAAATATGTCCACTCGCGCTTAACAACTTCCACATGCTTGTGCTGCATGTTACGAACGTCAGTGGGTCGGATATAGCTGTTGACCGATCCAACGGGGACTTCCATCAGGCTTGAAGAGTAACTCAATGCTACTTTGCCAAGCACCGAGGGCCGAAGATGAATTGTGCCAGATGTTTATCTGGTTCGGGATACCCGCTGTCGGCGAGAGGGGTTGACCTGTGTTTTGATCGCGCCCCGTCACGTTGTGGCGGTTAGTGATTAGGTGCGGTCCCTTTGCTGTATCAACAACAAACGCAGTGCCAGACGAAAGCTTGGTACCATCGATGCTCATCTCGATATACAGCGATTGAACAGAAGGCCTTCGAATAACTGTTTGAGTTGACACCTCGGCTCCAAAATTATTTCAGTGACATTGTTATGCCAAGATTTAGGAAAACGTGAACTATCCGATTTGTTATTGGCTCAGTCGATGATTTTTAAAATCAAGTCTGCTAATGGCTTCACGTTTCCAAGAAATGATTCCTGCATTACGGGATAAATCTCAGCTTGATCTAATGCTGAGTAATCTAGGGAGAAGCTTGCGTGCTCTGCTAATTGCGAAATGAAGAGTCGTTGTACTCGACCATTACCTTCACGAAAGGGGTGAATCGCATTGATCTCTGACAAGTAGTGGGCTAATCGGTTAGCAAAAACTTTTGGTTCTAAGTTGACCAAATATTTCTCAGTGGCGAGGGCGCTAAATACTGTACTGGAGTATGTCTGGATATGACGAACGTTACAAAAGCGGCTATCGCCCCTGATGATGTCCACGGTCCGAACTTCGCCAGCCCACTCGTATACATCTTGGAATAGGTACTGATGAATTTTGCAAAGATGCGCTAAATCGAAAGAAGCTTCGACTGGGTTTTGAGTAAGTTCGAGAAGACGAATGGCTGTAAAGTCACCTTCATACTCATCAAGCTGGTCTTGATCAGTTATCCCAGCTTTGTTCTTGAGAACTGCAGTGCCTGGGATGCAATAGACATCATCCGCGTCGTAGCGCGACATATTTGGCCTTGACTTCGTTTAGCAAATCCGTGGTCGTTTTTTGCCCATCTACATAAGCCTGCAGCGAGGGCTTGAGACTTTCGCTAGGGCTGAGCTTTTCAATTCGTAGCGTAGCCAACATATTGGCAACGTTTTTCTGGCGCTCAGACTGATTTAGATCTGGATTTGGCATGGCAAGTCCCATATAATTTTAAATCTATTTTAGCTTGATAGGGTTTATTTGTCACTGGTTTTGAACCCGCTAAGAAGCTGAGTTCTGTGGATTTTTAGCCACGATCGGTGCAGCTCAAATGGGTCCTACAGATCTTATAAATTGTGTTGCGAAAAATTACGGTGAAGTACTTATATAAAGACCATGGTGATTTTTAATCGGTACCCATCCAAGTTATCGGGTTACCAAATGTCGGTTGCCCTTTTGAGTGTCTGAAACAAAACTGTAGTCATTCAATCAAAGAAGGATGCAGCAATGAAAAAATTTGACCCGACGCAACTCAGTTATTTCACTGGCACTGAGAAGTACTATAGTATCAGTCGCAGGCATCTGCTTACCGATGGCACCAAGTATTTGGCAGAGAAAGCGGAGTGTTTTTGGCTGATGGATGCGATTGCCAGTCACTTAAGCGAGATTGGAACCGAGGACTGGTTTGTTCAAGTACGCATGACAGTCAACAGCAACAGGGCAACAATGATCTACGAGGACGGCAGTGGCGGAGAGCACGCCCGTCAAGATATCCCACCCGAGTTCGACATCAAGAGAGCTAAGTGCTTGATTTTTATAGGGGCGACCTATAAAACTTCCACTACAGAAGGCACATTTGGGCGTTTTGGGTAGGTTTTTTTAGGTTCAGGGCCTCGTACACTTGGGCTTGTGTTTCTTGAACGGTGGAGATTCCGCTCACTGGCGCTTCATTGTTAATGCGAACACGATGGTGTTGAATTCTTCTCAATTGAGCCAATGCTTTTTCCGGGCTCAATGCGCTTTTGGCCATTTTGAGCCTCTGCCTCATGAC
>Ga0114966_10003770_pt1 | contig 13172 bp, 5 predicted proteins | sample M_130207_XF_Meta_FD_87029 | JGI IMG/M metagenome (GOLD analysis project Ga0114966, IMG submission 87029) | Freshwater microbial communities from Lake Montjoie, Canada to study carbon cycling - M_130207_XF_MetaG | ecosystem: Environmental > Aquatic > Freshwater > Lake | place: Lake Montjoie... | reverse complement strand
TGAGAGACTCGACGCGAATCCGCTGTATCGATGGGCGCTCCTGACGGCCACTGCTACTGACGCTGACGCTGACGCTGACAATGGCACCAATGACAAATTACACGAAAAACTTTGTGTGGAGGTGCCTTACGACCCTGTCACGAGCCATATTCTTTCCGTGGTGTTGAACCGTCAGCGCCAGCGGGTGGTCACGAGCGAGAGTGTGCAGAGGCTGTGTCGCTGGGTCGCCCCTCGCACCAGTATCACAAGACTTGATTTTTGCCGGTACTATGCGGTCCGCAGGAATGTGGCGATGTGGGACGAGCTGTTTGAGGGGGTCAAGACCGAAGCGCGTGGGGTGGTACAGAAAAAGTTTTTTCGGGTCCTGTATCCGAAAAAAACGAGTGTGCGGGAAGCGTTCCTCGGCGCGCGGGTGCAATCACCCGAAGCCGTTCTTCAAAGAATGGAAAAGGAATTGTCGGGCGTGTTTCTCGAATTTCTCAAGACCAAGGAGGGTGCGCCTCCGCTCCTGGCTCGTCTCCTGTACAATGCGTGCTTTCCCCAGGACGTCTTTTCTCCCTCGTCAAGAAAAATATCGCGGACGACCACCACCACTGCGGACGATTTTTTCTCCAAGGTTCTTAAACACTGGTAAACGGGTAGAGGCCGTAGAATAGAGAACGTTCGACGTCGTGATACAGCGCCATGAGGGGAGTCCCGGCCCCCTTTCTTTTCCATGACGTCCCATGTTTTGATTTTTCCCAGTAGCTCTCGAGAGCGGGTCCCACCGCCTCGAGCCTATTTTTTTCGACGAGGTACTGATGACCAATCTGTAGAAGGGAGTGGGCGTTCTTGGAGATCATGAGAACATAGGGATGTATTCCGGGGGTTTCGTGAGCATTGTAATAGTAATACACGGTACCCTCTAAAAGGTTGTGCTTGAAAAATGGGTGGGAGAGGTCGGCCAAAGGCGTCTTGATGTAGGGCTCATAGGCAGAAATGTCGCGTAAATTCGTCACTGTATTTTGGATGATATGGAAAGGAAAGGCCTCAAAATCGTCCGGGAATTGAAAGTAGGAAGGTAGCTCACGATAGTCTCGCATCCTCTCCATATCGTCGGATTTGGTGTTCATCCACCATTGGAGAAAAAAGGGCATCTTGCGCTGGAACGACAAGGGAAGCAAAAGTTTTTCGTCCTGGAAAAGTCCCGGATTGTGGTGTACAAGGGGAGACACCGTTTCTGGTGGTGGAACGACGTATCCGCTCTGGTACCTTGTTTTTTCTTCGAGGAAGGATTCCACGATTTCGGGGATGCTCTTGGTGGTGACCACCTCTTTTTGCAAATAAAGAAACTCGGAAAGGAGGATGACGAGGTAGTCCTGCAAGATGCTCGAGAAGCGCAGTGTCCAGTTCATTTCGGAAAAAACGGATTGCTTTTCCGGGAGGATGTACTGCAAAAAAGAGGGCTCACTGTCCAGCAATTCCACCTCGATATCCAACACGTCGGTGTACCGTGTGACCAACACCATCGGGGTGAAGACGTTGATGTGAAGAAACAGGTATTCCCTGTGGTATTCTTGCACGTGCAGGATGGGGACACCACACGCGTCCAAAAATTCCTTGACGTTGTGGAAGAGGGGGAGCATAGTGTTTTTGGAGACCGAGGGCAAAAGCAAGGGGGCCATCGGGGTTACGAGGACTGCGACATAGCGCGCCTCGGTAAAGAGAAGGACCCTTGTTTTCCCGAGGCCGTCGAGGACTTGAGAATCCAGTGCAGCAAGGAGGGGATGGCCGTGGGGGAGAAAGAGGGGTGTATTGAGATGATTGCCCTGGAAGGTGGCAAACGCGAGCTGGAAGAGCTGTTGTATTTTCTCGTCGGACGGGACGTCGAAACGGAGCTCTTTTTTCTTGGTGACGTAGCCAATCAGTTCGCACTGGGCTTTGACGTCCTCGTCGGAGCTGTCGGCGGAACCCCCGTAGTGCTGATAGAGGAACACGGTGGGACGCGACCGCACGAAATTCCAGTAATAAGACTGGATGAATTGAGGTTTTAGCACCGTAATGTTCTGGTCCTTGTCCCTTGTGAGAATAAAGAGGTTGACCCGGTAAAAGTTTTCCAGCAGTTTATAGAACCTGGAAGGGTCCATGTATTCTCCGTCTCGCAAAATTTTTGTGACCCCCTCGATGCCGATATCGTAATTCTGCTGGAGCGTGATCTGCAGGGGTTCCTGAAGGAGGAGTGCCCGTAGCACGCGGGGGGACCTAAAAAACGGTTGCTTTTCACGAACGCCATAGTAGTACTCGAGCGCTGCGAGGATGGGTTCTTCTTCCCAATGGGTGGGCGTGCCCACTCGATAATACTCGACGAGGGGTTTGACGACGCGCATAAAATTTTCGAGAACGGGTGGTAACCTACCGAGCTGGCCGACGTGGTTGATGATTTTCTGGGTCTCCAAGGGGCGTATCTTGGGCATGTACACGATTTTATCGGGTTTTTCGGGGGGCGGATGGAGGATGGCCTCGACCTCTTTCTTGTTCTTGTCCCCGTGGGGTTTGATGTAGCAACACGGCGCGGCGTGAAACGGGTGCGCGATTTTTTTGAGCTTTTTCAATCCCGGGTAGGCATACACCTTGTTGTCTTTTTCATAGGGAGTGGTGGGACACGTGAACCATCGTGGCATTACCCCTCCAGACTCCTCGGGAGGGAAAAGGAGCTTGCGGTCTTCCGGAAGACCAGAGGCCTCTTCGCTGGTTATCACCACGGGGTTGGGGTTCTGGCAACTCCGGGAGTACACATTGCTTGGAAAGAGGATGGGGTCCATGGTGGAAAGGGTGGCAGTAGGGACCGCGGACCCGCTAGGTTCCTGGAATACGGGTTGGTATCCGGGGACCATGGCCTGGAACAGCTGTAACTGTTGGGTGAATTCTTCGTTATACATGCGAAGGAGCCTTGAAAAAAAGTAGATGAATTTATCAATAACTTGCTGATTGGCGGACCGGGTAATCTTCACGTGCACCTTGTAGTCCCCAGCCTTGAACTGAACAGGGGTCAGGATGGCCGTCAGGTCGCCGAATCGGGACGCAAGCCGGTTCCATCCACTGACATAAATGGTTTCGGTCGTTGCGGTGGGGACCGGGTCGTAAAAGTACACGTACAGGCTATTATTCTGGCGCGAGATCTTGTCGGTGTCGTTGATGGAAATAAACTTGGAAAACTCCTCTTTGTTCATGGCGAGGTTGGCAAACAGAGGAGCTTGCATCGCGGACCATGGAACCCCTGGCTGGAACGGTGATGGGTTATCCACGTGGAATTCAGCCATCAAACCAGCCGACGTCTCGGTGCTTGCCTCGGAAGGAACACGGAGAAAATCAAAGACGGCATCGCGGTGGGACAATAACGAATTCTTGGTAAGAATGGATTGGACACGTAATCCCTCGGAGGTGTTTTGCACGTAGACGGTAAGCTTTCCGTCCAACGTATACACAGAGGTGGTGTAAAAGTCGGGTACTTTTTCGGTAAAGGAAGCGGGGTCGTTGGCTTGGGGTGCAAAGCACTTGTAGAAATTTTTGTACTGGGCCACGCAGAGCTCGTCGTTGAGAACGAGGCGGTCAAATACAACGCCCGTGGTAAGTGTGGTGGTGGGAATGTCGAGGATGATAATCTTGCCGATTTCTTCCACGTCGGATACGGGCAATGGTACCGTCTCCTCGAACAAGACGCCTGTCGTTGCGCTTCTTGTATTCGATTCCTGAATAGTGGTTGTTTGGGAGAAAAAGGTGCTTAATCGGGTCGTATACCATTCCTTGGTCAACCGGTCCAAAAACGTACGACGATTCAGGCGATGTTTTGTCACCGGGTCCAAAAGCGGGGAATCAAAACTCTTCAAATACTCCATGGACAGGATGGTCTTGAGCAACAAGAGGTAATTGCCCGCGACCGCCGTGGACATATCCGGGTTCTTAAAGTGGACGTACAATTCGTAAAACACCCAATCTTCCAGAAACGTGGCAAGAGAAAGAGGGTAGGTTGTTTTCACGATAGAGTACAACGCGGGTAATCTCTCGGAAGCAGTTTCGGGGGATTTATCTCCAAAGAGAGCACCCAGGTCGAGGACCTCGGTATTCTCTTTGGAAAAATCCAACGAGGCGGGAAAAAAAACCAGAGGCGGATATTTTCCGGTTCCAGAAATTCTATTCTTGATATCGCCGGTATTGTCGGTTTCGTAGACGGGAATGATGTCGGTACGGGTACTATTTGTATAATGACAGGTAAGGGAACGGGGCATTGTTTATTTCCGAGAGAATAATTATTTAGATTTTTTTTTAATACAAAAAAAAAATTAGCTATTTTATGACTCCTGCTGTTGTTGCATGGCGGCATGCGCCATCATCATTTGTTCAAACATTTGGGGTGGCATGTCGGAAGGAAAGTTCATTCCCATGCCCATACCGGGTGGAGGGAAATTCATTCCCATACCGGGTGGGGGAAAGTTTCCTTGCCCGTTTCCGTTACCTCCGTCAAAGAAAGGGGGGTTGCCCGGGGGTAGCCCCATGGCGTTGGGGAAAAACGGGTTCTTCTGGTTTTGCATGAATTCAGGAGGCATAAATTGTTGTTGGGCTTTGTTCTTCTTTTCCATGGACTTTTTCACATCGTTTTTGATGCTGACGGGGGTTCCCTGAAGCGGGGTCACCGCCTTGGTAAACTCTGGGGTGGACTGGAGAACAATGTCGTATCGCACACTGACCTTGTTGGGTGCCAACACCGACCGCCTCGATGTACTCTTGGCAAACACATTCACCTTGAGACTACCGACGTCGGACTCGGACAATAGGCGGAGCTCCTTGTTCAAATGAATGGGAAGGAAGGTCACTTTTCCGGAAGGCAGTTCGGTGGTTGCACCATACAGGACTTCATCATAACTAAACGTGAGGCCTTGGTAGGAAACCTCGATACGAAGCGTGAGCGCCTCGGATTCCTTTGAATACAGGAAGAAAAGCAGGGAGGAAAGGTACTTGCGGTCCGAGTGGACGAGAATATCCTTTTGGAGTGATTTCATGGTGGACGAGGACTCGATATCCGTAAGAGGAGTAAACGACTTGGAACTCAAATTAATCTCCTCATTCACCGTCACCACATCGGAAAGCGTATACGTGGTGGCACCTACTCCATCCTTGCCGGGTGTGCCCGCAGGACCCTGTGCTCCTTGCTCTCCCTTGGGGCCCACGGGTCCTGGGGGACCTGGGGGACCTTGAGGGCCCTGTGGACCCTGTGGACCTTGAACAGCCGAAACGATGGGGGATTCTACCACGGAAGGAGTGGCGGGTGCGACAGGTGCGACGGGTGTTTTCACCGGTACCCCGATATTCTGCTTGGGAGGAAAGGGAGTTCCCTGACGAGTGGGGGAATAGGTCGTCTTGGTGTATGTTTTCCTCGACACGTCCGAACGCGTAGGAGCACCCATTCTCATCTTGGAATGCAGCGACATGTGCGGTAGGGCTGTCACGCTCTTGGGAGAGGTAGGTTGTGCTGTAGGAGAAACGGGAACGGGGACAGAAACGGGAACATTGACTTTATCTTCAGAAGCGGGGACCAGCTTATACTTGAAATTACCGTTCCCTTCGTCCAGACGGACGAGCTTCCATGGGCATTCCGAGGGGAGAGTAGGATTAAACGACTCGGTGGTTGTCATTCTTTTTTTTTTTATTTACGGAAAAAAATAAAAAAAAATACGTGCTTTTTTTTTTGTTTTTTGTTTTTTTTTGCGAAACCTAATTCTCCCTATAGGTTATGAAATATACGACGAACGCCACCGCGTTGGGTCGGTGTAATGGGGAACACGGGGCATTGGAGAATGCGTGGTAACGCGTTGATTCTTTTTTTATACACGTCTTCCACAAAATCGTCGGGGTCTCCAGGGTCCAACTGCGGATTAAAAATACGTGGCGAAAAAGACATGTGGCACCCGACCATTTCGCACCGTGAAGGGTCATGCTGACGGAGGCCGTCGATAGATGCCAAGTGTTGTGTACCGAGAAAGGATTCCAAGTTGGGAATATAATAACGACCCGTAATTTTGACCACAAAGGAATCGGGACGAACGAGTGTCGAGTGTTGAAGCGCATACTGGATGGCATACAATTCATGCGTTCCTTTTGAACGAGAATCCGTGAGATGATGTTGAAACGACAACATTTCTAAACGACCGGGAACAGGCTTAAATTCTGGAAAGGAATATCCTGAATTTTCCACAACAATGATTTTAAAATTAGTACAATGGACCCACTGGTGTATGCTTTCGACATACGCTTTTTTTCTTGATTTGACGTCTTTTTGGAACAAGAAAGTAATTTGAGGGTTTGTATGCACTGTGCATGTCAAAATGAGGACGATGCGGTCCATCTCTGTCTGTCATAAGGAAATAAATAATTTTTTTTTTTCAACTCTCCGTTTCGTCTTCTTCCTCGGAAATCGTGGTCTCTTCCTCGACCTGACTGTCACTATCACTGCTGTCCATACTACTGTCATTGTCGTTGTTGTACACGGGATACGGATGATACGACGGCATGGTCCTCCATTCGTCGAGAATGCGCAACACGTCGGTCTCGGACAAACGATGGACTGGTTTCTGATGACGAAAATACCCAGGGGCTTCCACAAACAAACGAAGGGCGTCCAGTCCCTGGGGTATCAGGTCCTCATCCCAAAAATAGTAGTCCCACTCGTTTCGCCATTCTTCAGTTAACGAGGAGAGGGTACGGTTTCCTCGTACATAAATATTCCGATCCAGGGATTTTCGTACCGGGAGATTCTCTCTCGTCCGAAGCGCGCCTCTACCCACACCGTGGAAGGATTCGTATGCGCACTGGACCACGAGGCAACCCCTGAATTCTTCCAGATGGGCAACCCAAAGCTCGTCCATGGCCTTTTGGTGCGTTTCCTTGGCGATGAAATACTCGGGGAACAAGAGGTCCATGGGGACTTCGACGAGCTTGTCCAACGAAAAATAGAGGTGCTGGATGCGTTGTTTGAGGACATGGTGGTGTCTGGAAAGTGGAAAGTAGGGGTGAAGACGACCCACCACCTCGTAGGCAAGACGAACCCTCTCGTCAAAGGTGGGCTTCGACAGGAGAGGTTTGACGATAAGCCGGCTCATCATCCCCACGTCGTACGTCAAAGGGTCGAGGAAGCTGGTCAGGGAAGAAGACACCCATGAAAGAATCATGTCGTTCCATACCTCGCGTTCATGCAAGGGAAGGCGTCTCATCCGGACCTCCCACCCCTTTTCCTCGCGGTACCGCTTGTGCTGTTCGTAGTGGGTTTCCGTTTGGACCACACGGGTACCGTCCTTCCTTTCGTATTCGACGCGAAAAGGGACCTTGCCACACCACAAGAGTACATTTTCCGAAAACGTGGTACTGACGTCGAAATACTGCGACGCGAATTGTTTTTCCGAGAGTGGCAACGTCGCAGGGTCCATCGGAACGAGGGTGAATGACGTGGCCCACGGCATCCAGGACAGGTCCCAGAACGCAAAATAGGGGACCATGTGTTGAACTTCCTTCATGGAAGAATCCAGGTGTACCAAACGTCGTTCCGAGTTATTCCCCATCCCGTCCAGCACTTGTGCGGCATTCATTTTCCGACGACCGTGCACAGGGTTTGACACGAGACGAAGAAACTCCTCCACTTGACAAAGGCGGAGCGAGGCCAGCATGCCACACCTCTCCACGCGTGCCCAGTGCTGAAGAAGAGGCTGGAGTCTTGTTTGTTTTTCGGTTTCTGGTAACGACTCGTGGTGCACAATGCAACGCAGGGGTTCGTGGTAATGCTCCCGTTCCCATGCCAAGAGCGCCTCGTCACTCCCATCCCATTGCTGATGAAGGAATTCCACCGTCTCGGAGACCGGTAGGAACGCGAGGAGAGAAGGGAACAAGAGTCGCTCGAGACGGTCCAGTAGCGAAAACACGGGGGCGTCCACCTCTTCCTTCTGAACCAGAGAAAGAAAATGGACTAGAAGAGGAGGAACCACGTGGTGTTCGTACGGACCTCCGACCAGTCCCTTGCGGTACGACGCGAGCGTTGGGGGGGATGCCTGCAGGTCGGGATAATGGTGAAGAACGGAAGAAAGGACGGCGTGGAAGTGTTGGTGTAATTCTCCTTGTGTGGGAAAGGGTTCCGGGTCAAGGTCAACCTCTACCCGCTGGGTCATCGTAGTGGCGAGCTTCTGCCATTCGCTTTTGGCACCACTTTTCTTGTTGCCCTTGTTGCTCCCATGGTTGTTCGCACCGGGAACAACGGTGACGGTGACAGTCGAAGCATTAGAGGAAAACGACCCGACAATATTATTCTGTAGTATGGAAAGGACATCGCGACAAAAGGGGATGGTACCCTTTTCGAGGAAGAGTTCCATCAACGCGCTGTCGCCGGGGACCGCCTTGATGTGCTTGGTCAGTATCTTCTTGAGGCCCGTGGCAATCTTGTGCTCCGGAGCACCCTCCTTTAAAGCGGACGTTTGCACCTTTCCCAGGAGGGCAAAGAGTTCGTTTCTGTGGATTTCCATTTCTGTCCAAAAAAAAAATGATGGAAAAATAAAAATCTAATCGCTCAATAAAATCTGTTAAAAGCATACTCTTTTCCAACATAAAATGGATGATTTGAATCAATTTTTGCAATCGCGTCGGACCGACGGACGCGCCACCCATCTCTCGCTCTTTCATCCGAAGGGCAAGTACCTCGTATGCAACAACGACCTCGCGGACTTTTGGCAGCTATATAATTATCACTATACCGTAGAAGCGCTCGGATTGGCGGAAACGCATACCAGTTTGCATATCCCTGTTCTAGTCGATGTGGACTTGAAGGCCGAGTACCGTCCCGACCTGGACGGCGTGTCGTTCTACACGCTAGACCATGTGGCGACGCTCGTCAAGATTTATCAAAAGGTTCTGGTGGAGATTTTGCAAAACGTCAAGCCCGAGAACCTGTATTGTTTCTTACTCGAAAAGGCGCCCTACCGCATAGAGAAAAATGGCAAGGAGTACTACAAGAACGGGTTCCACCTCCAGTTTCCCAATGTGTTTATGAGTCGGTACCAGCAGGAGAACATCCTCCTCCCCCGTATCCGTCTCGAATGCAAAAAGCTCAAGGAATCCGAGTATCCCGCGACAGTCACACCGAACACACTCGTCGATAAGGCGTACTGCACGGGGAAGGGGGGGCCGTGGCTGTTGTACGGCTCGCGCAAGGACGCCACGATGGACCCGTACCTCATTTCCAAGGGCTACAACGAGGACGGGGTCATGACCGACGAGTGGTGGGAGCTGTTGCGCGGGTTCCAGTACCAGGGCATGGTCCTTGAATCAAAACAGGATATTGAGGACCACCTTCCCCAGATTTTTAGCATCCAGGTGGTGGAGGACCGAAAGTCGTTTATTTTGGAGTTGAAGAGCGATATCCATCCCATCAACTGGGATAAACCGCCCGTCGGCGTCCCCAAGCCCAGGAGGCTTCCTCATCAGATGAACGATACGTCGGCGGAAGCCAACGTCAAGATTGTGGAAGAGCTTTTGGGGCTCTTGTCCCTGGAACGTAGCCGGGACCGCAACGAATGGATCCGTGTGGGGTGGATCCTCTTTAATACGTTTGGGGGGTCGGACGAGGGGTTTACGCACTGGGTCGAGTTTTCCAAGCAGTGTGCCGAGAAATTCGACCAGGGCGTCTGCCGGTACGAATGGTCGCGTATGGAGAAGAAAGACCTTGGTCTGCCGTCCCTGAAATACATGGCCAAGCAGGACAACCCCAAGGGGTACGAGGAGGTCATGTCCTCGTACATGCAGCCGTTGATTGACCGGTGCCTGAAGCTGGACGGCGCCCACAATGATTTGGCCATGATTCTGTACCAGAGGTACGATTCCGAGTTCAAGTGCGGGTCGATCAAGTTCAAGTCGTGGTATCAGTTCAGCGACCATATCTGGTGCATCACCGAGGAAGGGGTATCCCTCCGCAATAAGATCTCGTCCGAGCTCGTGGAGGAGTACGAGGGCATCGCCATGAAGTATTCTCAAAAACGATTGAATGCCGAAGACGAGGACGAGCGCAAGTCGTACAAAAAAAAGGCGGACAACGCGTTCAAGATGGTGAAAAAGCTAAAGGAAGCTCCGTATAAGGTCAATGTGATGAAAGAAGCCGCCGATGTGTTTTACGACAAGTATTTTTTGAAAAAGCTCGACGCCAATCCGTACCTCATCGGCTTCCACAACGGTATCTATGATTTAAAGACGCACGAATTCCGTGACGGCTGTCCCACCGACTATGTCAGCCTCAAAATGACCATCTCGTACCGCTCGGATTTCACCATGTCGTCGCCCGAGGTGAAGCAGGTCGAGGATTACTTTGAAAAGATTTTTCCGGACCATGAGGTCCGCCAGTACTTTCTGGATATTTCGAGCGATGTGTTTATTGGGGGTAATTTCAACAAGATTGTGCAGGTGTGGACCGGGGAAGGTGATAACGGCAAGTCGATTACCCAGTCCATCTTTGAACAGATGTTGGGTCCGTACGCTATTAAATTGCCCACGGCCCTTATCATCGGGAAAAGAACGCAGTCAAGCCAAGCGTGTCCCGAACTCGTGAGGGCCGGGAACGGCTGTCGTATGGCGGTGCTACAGGAACCCGACCAGAAGGACGTGATTAACATCGGTATCCTGAAGGAGCTGTCGGGGAACGACACGTTTTTTGCGCGTGGCCTCTTCAAGGAGGGTTCCGAGATTACCCCGCTGTTCAAGCTGGTGCTGATTTGTAACGAGCTACCGAACCTCCACAACAGCGATAGGGCGACGTGGAACCGTATCCGTGTCATCCCGTTTGAGGCGCGGTTTACCGACGACGCCCCGGCGACGTACGAGGAACAGCTCCGTGACAAGGTGTTTCCCAAAGACCCACAGTTCAAGGACAAGATTCCAGGGATGACCGAGGCGCTGGCCTGGTATTTGCTGGAGAGGCTCAAGACCAAACCGAAGCAGACCGTCGAGCCGAAGAAGGTGACGTTGGCCACGGAGCACTACCGCAAGAAGAACGATGTGTTCCGGCTCTTCTCGGAGGAATTCGTCGAGGACCTTCCGGAGAAGAGGGTCAACCTTCTCGAGCTTTATTCCGCGTTCAAGGACTGGTTCCGTGAGAGTTTTCCCAATAATTCGGTACCCTCCAAGCCCGAGCTCAAGGAATACTTTGGAAAGAAATGGGGTGACCCCGTGGGCGGGAACCAGGTGTGGACGGGTCACTGTATCCGTTCGAACTTTGAGACGTAGTGATGTGGGAGTTGTGGCTATAATATCTCTCTCTTTTTTTTTGGAAAAAAAAAGACTTTTCTAGTCAAGGATGTAAGGAACATGGAGAGGTGTCGCGGAGTACTCACCGTGCCTCATCTTGGTACAATGAGATGAAACATAGGCAAACGTATCTTCCATCTCGGGAAGGATTCTTAAATGAGGCGATTCTCTATGTTTAAGGAGGACCTCGCTCATCATGATAGGTCCCGTCGTCATGAGCACCCTGAACCGACTCAAAGAACAAGGGTCATTCATGGTAGCGGGAAGCAGGGTGTTTTGAGGTTTGTAAGTATGAATGCGCCGTACCATTTCCACAATAATTTCACCCAGAACGGGATTCTCGGGCTTGGTGGCTAGAATCACCCAGTTCATAAACTCTCCTTTTGGTTCCTCCAAAAGGTCCGCGTGGATAGGTTTCCTCCAGTGGCCTACTATCAGCACGTTCTCGTCCGATATTAAGAGAGGAGTAAAATCCTTTTTTATCCCTGCTTTGATGTCCATATACACACCACCATAAACGTAGAGGACACAGTACTTAAAAAAGTCGGCACGGGAGGCGCCATAAATGGGATTAATTTTTTTATAGGCATTGACGATAAACTCATCGAAATGTTGTTCAAGGAACGAGAGGACACTGGCGTCGTCAAAAAAACGAAAATCAAGGCTCGGATATTGTTTTTGGTGGTAGTTCACGACATTCGTTTCTTTGGAAAACGTCTGGAACACGGGTATATTCTGCGTTCCTTCTGATACGTAAAGAACGGTAAAATCAAATGGGGTTGTGTTATCCTCGCAAGAATATAACATTCCTTCCACTGTGGTCCTGTGCAGTGTAAGGACCTTGCACCGTGTATCCCCCTCGCCGTACCAAACCTGAAACTCGTCGTGTTCTAGGAGATGTACGACCGACATGGGAAAAACGAGGAGATAGGGAATGTGATTATCCTGGAACGAAGGAATAAACGCCATGGAATGCCGTACGATACGGAACGTCGTAAAGTCATACTCGATAAACACCATGAAATATATTAATTTGTGATGGAGGCGGATCCTGGATGTTTCGGAAAGGTTTGGAAAATACCGTTGTCGGAAGGCTTCCATGGGTGACCCGGGAGGGTAGCTTTCCAGTATCCTCATTTTTAAATGACCGACCATCAGCTTGGTTTTGGGGGTGAACATGACCGGTGGAGTGCCCAGGCAGGCGAAAAAGTTTTCCTCTCCGTACAAGTTCTTGAGATTCAGAAATAACTGACCAGAGATTCTGGTCGTCGTTTTTCCGTCAGAAATAACCTCGATACCCTGTTCAACATGGTACAAAATGCGGTTTGAGTCGAGGAGTGACTCTAACACACAATTTTTATCTTTTCTGTTGAAATGACTGGGTAATAATCGCTTTTTGTCGGTGATTCGAATCGAGTCTTTTGTAATCGATAGCTTTGCCCTCACCATTACTTCTTTCCACTCCTTTTTTCTATTATAAAAACTTGATGAGTAGGTGACCTGGCATTCTTTGGTAAGAGGATTCCACGGATACACGCGAGTGTCTACCATGCGACAAATAATTTTGCTCCAACGCAAAACCTTCCAATCGTTTCCTGTTTTTTTCACGAGAAGAAACCGACTCCCATCGACCCATCGTTCATTCGGGTCTTTACTCTCCGTCCACGGAATCATGCTTTCTTTCTCCATCTTATCCATCGCAGAAAAGGGGACAAAGGCATTATTGTCACTACCACCAGTCGAGGAGCCGTCGGGAATGGCACTGGAGGAGCCGTCAGGAATGGCACTGGAGGAGCCGTCGGGAATGGCACTGGAGGAGCCGTCGGGAATGGCACTGGAGGAGCCGTCGGGAATGGCACTGGAGG
>Ga0114966_10003768_pt1 | contig 13176 bp, 16 predicted proteins | sample M_130207_XF_Meta_FD_87029 | JGI IMG/M metagenome (GOLD analysis project Ga0114966, IMG submission 87029) | Freshwater microbial communities from Lake Montjoie, Canada to study carbon cycling - M_130207_XF_MetaG | ecosystem: Environmental > Aquatic > Freshwater > Lake | place: Lake Montjoie... | reverse complement strand
GGGGTCATATTTGGTCTTATCGGACCGAACGGCTCTGGCAAAACAACTGTTGTCAATACGATGACAGGGCTTTATAAAATTGACTCAGGTCATATTTCTTGGAAAAATAAACTCATTGAAAATTTGGAGCCTAATGTAATCTCTCATTTGGGCATCTCTCGAACATTTCAGAATCTCAGGCTATTTCCATCTCTAACAGTTGAGCAAAATATTCGCATCGGTCAAGCGCCCATTTATAAATCTGCATCAACGTGGCTTTCGGTTTTTGGAGGTCAAGAGTCGCAAGAGTTGTCTGATGATGTTCTGTCATTGGCTCAGTTGTTAGGGATAGAAAATTCTTTATCCGTGACGGCCAATAATTTGTCATTTGGAGACCAAAAAAGATTAGAAATTGCGCGTGCTTTGGCAGGCAAACCCAAGTTGCTGATATTGGATGAACCTGCTGGTGGAATGAATCCGAGTGAAGTAAAAACTTTATCTGAGACTTTGAGAAAAATTCAAGAAACAGGCATTACTATTTTATTGATTGAGCATAATATGAAATTGGTGATGGGTACTTGTCAACAAATTGCCGTACTCAATTTTGGTGAGTTGATTTGTGAAGGTTCACCCAAAAAAGTTAAATCGGATGCGCTTGTGTTAGAGGCCTATTTAGGATATAGCCAATGACTAAGCTTCTTCAGATTGAAAATTTGTGCACGAACTATGGCCATATAGAGGTTTTGCACCGCATTGATCTTTATATTGACGCTGGTGAAATTGTTTCAATCATTGGTTCAAATGGTGCAGGCAAATCAACTTTGTTACGAACAATATCTGGCCTTGTTCAACCCAAGAGTGGAAAAATTCTATTTAATGGCCAAGATGTTGCAGGTATTGCGGCACATTTAATTGCGAGCCAAGGTCTGACTCAAGTACCTGAAGGGCGAATGATCATAAAGAAAATGAGTGTTTTTGAAAATTTGCTCATTGGCGCGCATTCACGTCAAAGCATAACAAATTTCGATGAAGACTTAGAATCAATTTATCAAATTTTTCCTATATTGTCAGAGAGAAAATTTCAAATAGCGGGTACCTTAAGTGGAGGGCAGCAACAAATGTTAGCCTTGGGTAGAGCCTTAATGAGCAAGCCTAGACTCTTGATGCTTGACGAGCCCTCTTTGGGTTTGGCTCCTATCGTTATCGATCAAGTTTTTAATATTATTAAGGAGTTAAGAGGCCGAGGCATTACTATTTTGCTGGTGGAGCAAAATGCCAAACAGGCGTTAGACTTATCCGATCGAGCCTATGTTTTAGAGCTGGGCCATATTGTTGCAACGGGTATCAGTGTAGATATTTCAAAAAATCCAAAAGTGGTCAGTGCTTATTTGGGCGAATGAATCCCGTGATTTTTTTATTCGGGCTTTATCCCAGTCTCTGTGATAATTTTTGACCAACGGCGCATATTATTTTCTAAAAATATGACAAATTGTGCAGGTGTACCACCGACGGGTATGGCGACGATGTCCCGAACTCAGTTGCAGGTTTGAGGCAGTGGACATGATGGGCTTTAAGTCATTTTGGAGTGCTCGAACCATTATTGCTGGGATAGAGACCATGCATATGATCAAGAAGGGGCAGATGAGCTGCCCCAGCGGAGTAACCCTGTCTGCAGCCAACCAGTTCTATAGTCTTGCCGCTTGATCCCCAGGTCAACGACGCAACTCTTTTCGGCCAAATTCCACTACTGCGACAGAACCGATTTTACTGGGGTGCGAATTTAAAAAAATTTCATGCTTATGAATTAGATATGTATATATCTTATTCATCTTCCAAATACCTGCGGGTTAGCCATTTCCTTTGGATCGCCATTTAGATAAGCCAAGACATTGTTAACTGCTGGCTCTATCAACCATTCATATCCTTCGTTTGTGAAGCCGCCCATGTGTGGTTGCATGAGCACGCATGGGTGGTTTCTGACCCAACTCTGAACTGGCAACGGCTCTTGCCAAAAAACATCTAAACCTGCACCTGCCACATGCCCACTGTCTAATGCTTGTTGAAGCGCTGTCTCATCCACAATGTCTCCACGGGCCGTATTAACCAAGTAAACACCATACTTCATCTTGGCAATCGCTTGTTGATTAATCATGCAGCGACTCTCGTCTGTCAAATTTGCATTCAAAGAGATTACATCCGACTGACTGAGTAATTGCTCGAAGCTGACAGCCTGAACACCTACAGCAGCAGCTTTCTGCGCGTTTAAATTTGGGCTCCACGCGAGAACGCGCATGCCCATGGCATTACCAATTTGTGCAACTGGTAAACCTACACGTCCCAGTCCAATGACGCCCATTGTTTTGCCATAAAGTCCGCTTCCAAGGCCAGTTTGCCAGGCGCCTTGTTGCATTGCGCTGTGGTTTTGCACTGTTTTTTTCACAAGCCCCAGTATCAACGACCAAACCAACTCCGCTGTTGCATGATGAATGGTTTGAGTGACGTTAGTCGCTTGAGGTTTACAAACCAAAATACCTTCGCGCGTGGCAGCATCTAAATCCACATGCGGTCGTAGCCGGGGACCGCAAACAGAAAGCAATTTTAAATGCGAAGCCCTTGCAAGTACATCAGAGGTGAACATCACCCGATCACGAATGGTAATGACAATTTCAGCTTGCCCCAATCGTGCAATCAGCTCATCCTCACTACTTGCTCGATCTGTATAAATGGTAAGTTTAGTTTTGCTGGCTAACTCTTTCACACTAGCCAATGATTTAGCATGATCAAGATAATCCTCCATTAATACAACTTGAATCACTGTGGGTGCAGTCCTATTTTTTTTGCAATAGCTGCCAAAAATTTCGCCTCTTCGAGTAAAGATTGGGTGGCTGTTTCCGCTGATTGTTCGGTAATTTCAAATCCCATTTTTTGAATGCGCGCTTTGATATCGGGCTGCTTGAGTGCTTTTGAAGCAGCTGCATACAATTGATCAACAGCGATTTTGGGCGTGCCCAATGGAATGTTGAATGAATAAGCTAAACCTCGAATTTGTGGATAGCCCAACTCTTTGAAGGTTGGAACTTCAGGGTAGGAGGCGAGTCGTTTTGTTCCCGTTACAGCAATGGGTCGAAACTTGTCACCAAATGTTTTGGCAGCTGATTCAGGTATCAAGCCCATTTGCACTTCATTGGCAATAATGGCTTGCATATACGGGCCGCCGCCCGAGTAGGGCACATGCACAATATCCACTCCCAATTCTCGAATCAATGCTTCAATCGGCAACCGAACAGTTGGTGCTGGAGATCCGTAGTTGAGTTGCTTGGGATGGGCCTTGGCGAAGGCCACAAATTCTGCAAAATTTTTCCAGGGCGCTACCGTTGGCGAACCAAATATATAAGGTCCTTCAGCAATTCCAATCAAGGGTGGCAAGTCTTTAAGTGGGTCAAACCGCAAATCTTTAACGGTAGAGGGCAAACTTGCCAGCGATGTAACAGCCGTTGAAACCAAGATGTAGCCATCGGCTGGTTGCGTCAATACATATTCTAAACCTATGATCGCATTAGCACCGGGTTTGTTTTCTACTACTATGGCTTGACCCAACGTTTTAGACATTTCTGCTGCAACAACTCGCCCAAAAATATCTGCAATGGTCCCGGGCGAATTAGCAACAATCAATCGTATTGGTCGATTTGGATAATCTTGCCCTTGGGTAGTATTTAAACCAAGGAAAAGATACAACAATACAATAAAGATCTTTTTTATCATACGTATCAATCTAATCGAGCACCAGATACTTTTACGATCTCGGCCCATCTAACACGCTCAGCACGAATGGTTATTGCAAATTGCTCAGGCGTACTACCCACAGATTCACTACCAACCACAGCCAATCGTTTTTGAATGACATCGCGTGCTCCAATTTTTGCAATAGCCGTTTGCAAACGCATAATGATGTCCCTTGGTGTACCAGCAGGCACCACCAATCCAGACCATGCATCTGCCGAATAATCTCTGACACCTGCTTCACTTACAGTGGGCAGATTAGGGATTGCTTCTGATCGCTTGGCAGAGGTGACTGCAATACCTCGAACCTTGCCTTCACTGATCATAGGAGCAGCGGTGCTGAGCGTATCAAACATGGCTTGTATGTGACCCGCAATCAAATCATTCACAGCGATTGAAGTGCCTTTGTAAGGCACGTGCACAATATCAATGCCCGTTCTTTGTCGCAACATTTCAAATGACAAATGTGCCAAGGTTCCATTACCGCCGCTGCCAAAATTTAATTTGCCTGGATTGGCCTTGGCGTAGGCAATGAGTTCTTGAAAATTTTGAATGGGCAATGAATTATTGATTTGAAGCACCAAAGGACCAGAAGCAACAAGACTCACTGGCGCCAAGTCCTTTTCCGGATCAAAAGCCATGCTTCGATACAGCGATGGGTTGATTGCCATGGTTCCTGCTGACACCATAGCTATGGTGTAACCATTGGCGGGTGTGCGAACAACTTGCTCCATGCCAGTGTTGCCATTAGCCCCGGGGCGATTATCTACAACCACTGGCTGTCCCAATTCTTCAGAAAGCGATTGTGCAAACAATCGCGCTATCACATCTAAATTGCCGCCCGCTACATAGGGAACAACCATTCGAATTGGTTTGTCTGGGTATTTTTGAGCCCAAGAAGGGGCAGCAATGAGCAAAGAAATAGCAGTGACCAGAGCGGTTACTAAAATTTTCATGACGTATCTTTCAATTGATGTTGAGCAGATTTGGTTGACATTTTTTGTATGAACAACTGCGAGCCCAGTGTAAGTAGATCTGACACTCGTGTCATCACCAGTTGAGCCCCCGCTTCAATTAAAGTTGTAGCGGTGTCGGAGGTAACTAAGGTACCACCAATGGCACCAGCTTGTTTGATGACTTTTAAAGCGTCCACAACCGCTTGACGCACTTGAGGGTGATTGGCGTTACCAGGATGGCCCATGCGATGAGCTAAATCATTAGGGCCAATGAACCACACGTCGATATGTTGAACTGCCAGCAATTGAGGTAAGTGAGAAATTGCCGCAGGTGACTCAATCATTCCGATGATCAATTTACGATCGAAATCGGCATATCGTGCATACTGAACCGCTTTCACTAAGTCTTGGGCTTGCTCAGTCGAATCAATAGCTGCAACAATGACTCCATCGATACCTTGATCAAGATAACGACTGATGAGTTGAGCATCCGAGCTCCATGGACGCACAATGCTGGCGATCCCACAAGCACGCGCCGCACGTGCCATCTCTTCAATGCGCTCCATTGAAGAGCTACCTTTCTCGCAATCAATAAATGCAATATCAAAACCTAACTGACCGACTTTTTCTAATAAAGTGGGTGAAGGATAATTAATTAGTACCATGGAGACGACTTCCCCGCGTGCTAATTTTTCTTTAACTTTGATACTCATGAATTCCTTTTAAAACGTGGCAGAGCCACCAATGGTTGAGCGATGCATCATCCTGCGTTGAGGTAGTTCATAGTCACCCACAGCAAAATGCTGGCTCGTGCAGTTATCCCACATCAAAAAGTCTCCCACTTGCCAGCTATGGTGATAAATCATTTCTTCGCGCACACACCAATTACTTAACTCATCAATCAACTGAGAGCTTTCAATCTCGGGCATATCAACAATTCGCAACGTCGCGGCTTTACTGACATAAATGCTTTTTTCACCTGTCACAGGGTGTGTGCGAATCACTGGATGCATTACTTCCTTTTTTTGTGCCTCAGTAAGTGGTGCTCTCTTTTGTGCAGCACCATTTTTTTTGAGCAAGGCGTAGACCGCTGATAAGGAGTTGACCGCTTTTAGATTGCTGAGTTTGGCTTTTTTTTCATCCGTCAACAATTGATACGCCAGAGCCGTGCTAACAAACAGGGTGCTACCCAAGGGATTGTTGTTGACGTCGTGTGGAATTTCTAATGCATAAAGCACTGAATACATGTTGGGCTTGTCTTGAAAGTGACCATCGGTATGCCACAATCGACCCGCATCGATCATGCCAATGGGTTCACCTGCCGCATCTAATATGTTTGAAATTCTAACGAGGTCTTTGAATCCCGGAACCAGGTATTGCGGCAGGATATGCGGTTCGAGTTTTCCAAGCCGAGCGCAAAAATTGATTTGCTCATCTGGCGTGATGACTTGATTGCGCAATACGACGACCTTATGGGTATGTAAAGCGTCTTTAATCGCTTTTACAATGGCATCACTCACGCCTGAATGAATGTTAACGCCTTGTATTTCCGCACCCAATGGTGCGTTGCTTGCAACAACTTTCATCATGCACCTATCAAAGTTAAATACCAACGGGTACTTGCCCAATCATGCCTGCTCGATGCAATTTTCTAGGTATGTCACCATAATCAAAGACGGCCAAATGGTGAACTGCACAGTTATCCCAAACAATCAAATCACCTTTTCTCCAAGAGTGCGCATAAATAAATGCTGGATTTTTAAGTTGCTCCCACAATTGATTCAGCAACTCATTACTCTCATCGAGCGGCATGCCAACCACTTCACTGGTATGCCCTTCGGTCACAAATAAACAAGGGCGTCCATTGACTGGATGTTTTCTAACAATTGGATGATCAACATCAGGCAATTCTGCTTTTTGTTTTTCAGTCAATGGTGCGCGTTTTAAATTACCAATCTTTGCTTTTTTGGCCAAATGATCGATGAAACTGTGTTTTGCACGCAAATGCGCAATCTTGGCTTTCATGGCATCTGATAAAGCATCGTAAGCTCCCCATGCACTAGAGAATAATGTGTTGCCCAACACCTTGCCATCTCGTTGTGGAATTTCAATACCATACAATACGGTATACATGTCAGGTGTTTTTAAATATGAAGCATCTGTATGCCATAGCATGCCAGCATCCTCAATACCGATAGCAACACCATCTTTTTTTATATTCGAAACTATAGAGAGTTCGGGTTGATCTGGAACTGCGTAGCGGTTGTAGAATGAAACGCGCAAATCTCCCAATTGTTTGGCAAAATTAGTTTGTTGAATGGGAGTGATGTCTTGATCGCGCAAGATGATCACCGAATGATCATTCAGTGCCTGGCGGACAAATGAGAGTTCTTGAGCATTTAGTGAATCCCCCACTTGGATACCTTTAATTTGTGCGCCAATGCCTGGGCCAAGTAACACTGTCTCAAATTGCTCTGCATCGCCAGGCTTCATATCATTGCTTTTTGTATTATGAGTTGAAATGGATTGATTCATGTTTATCCTTTGAATTACTTAGTTGAATGAATTTAACCTAATGACTGTCCGGATACCGTTGCTCTTCTCATTAGACGCCGGAGTGGCAACGCGTAATCAAAATTGGCGAGATGCAGGGTTGCCCAATTGTCCCAAATTAAAAGATCACCAACAGACCAACTGTGCCTAAAAGAGAAGGTTGGTTGAGTGATGTGATTCAATAGTTGATCCAATATAGGTTGCCCTTGAATATCATCTTTGCCCTCAATCGATGTCGTATAACCTTCGCTGACATATAGACAGCGTATACCTGTTACGGGATGTGAAATGGCTAATGGATGTGAAACTGGCGGAAATTTTTTCTTTAATTCTTCCGCGCCAACGACTGATCCAGATTTGGTGGCGTATCGGAAATGCAGACTGTGAACGCCGCGAAGAGATTCAATTTGCTTTTGGATTTCTTGACTCAATGCCTCATATGCGGCGGCCATACTGATGAATGATGTGTCTCCTAATGCCTTGCCGTTAACAACGGGAACTTCTGCGGCGTAGAGCATTGAAATGCTGTGGGGCTTGCTCAAATAAGCCCCATCAGTGTGCCAAAAACGCCCTGCATCGGTACTGCCAATAGGCTTGCCGTTTTCTAAAATATTGGAGACGATGAACAGCTCGGGGAATCGGTTATCCAAAGAGTCTTCCAGAAAAATTTTTTGAAGTTCGCCAAACCGTTTGGCAAAATCAATTTGCTGCATTTCGTTCATGCCCTCAGTCTTAATGACGATTACACCTCTATCGTACAAAAGTTGACGAATAAAATTAAATCCATCTTGTGTTAAATGGCTGATATCAACGCCACGAACGTCTGCGCCAAGGGGTCCATCGTTTAATTGGTACTGCATGGTCATCAATCAAATTTAATATTAGCTTTTTTCACGATATCGCCCCACTTGGCCACTTCATTTTTCAACTGATTAGCAAAAACATCTGGAGGCATGGTAACAACATCTAAACCTTCTTTGCTCAATCGTTGACGCACAGCAGGTTCATTCAAAGAGGTGATTACGTCTGCATACACTTTTCGTATCACCTCTTGAGGTACATTGGCCGGCGCTAACAAACCAAACCAAACGGTAACGTCTAAATCTGCAAAACCGGTTTCTTGCAATGATGGAACTTGAGGTGCAATTTGACTTCTTGCGGCAGAAGTGACACCCAAGACACGAAGTCTTTGCGTACTCACATGCTGCATCACAGCCGCAGGCGTATCCAGCACGAAATCAATTTCACCACTTAGAACCGCCATCAATGCAGGATTGCTACCTTTGTAGGGAACCGTAGCAGAGCGAATGCCTGAACGGGCTGACATCAATTCAAACGTCAAGTGAGACAGTGTTCCATTACCAGGAGATCCATAATTTAATTTACCTGGTTGACTTTTGGCCAGCTTGAAAAAATCTGATGCGTTTTGAATCGGTAAATTGCTATTGATGGCTAACATATAAGGTGACTGTGCAACCATCGTAATAGGAGCGAAGTCTTTTATCACGTCATAGGGTAATTTTGGATAAGCGGCTGGACTCACTGCCATGGTGTTTGCGGTCATCAATAGGGTGTATCCATCAGGTGTCGCCTTGGCAACCATATCTGTACCAATTGTTGCACCCGCACCAGGTCGGTTATCAACAACAACCGATTGTTTCCAAATTTTTGAGAGCGATTCGGCCAATACCCGTGTAAGCACATCAGCGCCGCCACCAGCGGCATATGGCAATATGATTCGAACTGGTCGATCGGGATACGCAGCAAATGAAAGTTGGGTAAAAACTATCAAAAAAAGAAATAACCAAATGCGAAATAAATTCACGGTTTTGTCTCCATGCTTATGATCCCATATGAATCTTATTTTTTATCACCCGCACTATGACATGCACTGTACTGGCTACACTTCCGTGGGGTAGTGCGCAGCATGATGTCAGTGCCCCCCCGGCAGCGAAGCATTGCAGGAAGCGCAGTGGCTTGTCCGGCCATGCGTATCTTGGCGTGGCGAATGCACAGACGGCGGCAAGTGCGAAGGTACGAACCAAAGAGCGATGAACGATCATGGCAATTTGGGAAGCTTGGGCGAAGCGATGGGCAGAGCGAAGGAAGAAATCGACGAGGTGCGGGACATCAGCTTTCTCCTTTGGTATAAATGAAAAGAAACCTTTTTTAATTATTTGATACATAATAAATCAGTTTTACAAATTTTCATCCGTTTTGCAATACTTTCGAAGCAAATTTTCCAAGGGTTTACCTAGGGAATGCGACAGCCTCTTAGTCCTGCTCGGCCTCCCGAGGGCGGCGATGCTTTTGACAGTCATTTATGTTTACTACGGCAGAACCCAATCAGCTTCCATCGTGACGCCATGGATATGCTCTATAGCCTGTGTAGTAATCAGTGTCTTTTCTTATCCCTACATTCTAAAATATTAGCTTTCCAGACTATGCCTTAAAAAAATCATTGTAAAAGATGTGTAATTAGGAAATTCACCGCTTCTTCCAATTGTTTTCCTGAAGGATCAGTGTGAGTACCAGGGTGAACAGTAAGTCGCTTATCGCTACTCGCTATTTGTCCAAACAGTTCCTCTTGGCCTGATACGGAGAATAGGGGGTCCTCTGACTGCATTTGGAAAAGGATGGGTATTTCGATTTTTTTTGCATCCATACTTAGCCTTTTGCTTGGCTGGCGACAAGTTCCCCACATGCCAAGCAAAGCTGCTCTTATAAGGGGCTCAGCTGCCACTACAGGAATTCCATATGCTGTACCCATAGATATCCCATACCATGCCACTGAATTTAGATCTATATTTGGACGATCACTTAATTGAACTAAAACTGCGCTCCAGTCAGCTATCATGGTGTCAACACTTTCGCCGTTGGACCATAAATCACGAAACTCTTGTCGAACACTAACTCCATCTTCAAATTTTTCTCGTCTCTCGCCATGTACAGGTCCATCAATCGCTACCACGGCAATTTTATGTTGCTCAACCATTGGTTTTGCAATATTAAGTACGAGATCAGAGAGCTTATGTCCGCTGCCACCATGGCTCACTAATAGAAGAGGCCTAGGGCCCATTCTGTCAAGTGGAGTCCAGAGCACCGTAGGAACCTTACGATCGTGAACGAGCAGTTCAAATATTTCTTGTCGAGCTAATATATTGCTGGCATTTTGAATTGCAAGTTGAATAGTCACCATTCAATAGGGCTTATGAGTTTTAGACATGAATTTAAACCCAGTCGACCCTAGGATTATCTCCAGGTTGGATCGACTGTAACAATCCTTCCTCTTTTCCTTTTTGGGGTTCAACACATTCAAAACGTCTAGGTACGAAGGGCGGTATTGAGCAGACATCATATTTATTAAGTATGACGGAGTGTTCAGCCTTTAGTCCCCAGATGACCTTCCACTTACCCTCTAGGCAGATAAAGGTTTCGTTAGTGTCATGGTTGTGTAGCATAGGGCCGTTTCCTGGAACTGCTTTAATATAGGACATCTGGAACCCTTCTCTAATAGGGATAGCAGACATTGGATCAGTGGATCCAGGGGCAATGAGACCAGTACCTACTACAAGGTAATTTTTTCGCTGATTTCCAGGTGTTTGACTGTCATGATATCGATTAGGAGGATATTGCAATGTATCAAAACGAGCTACTCGCTTTTCCATTTGTTCAGGTGTGTAATTGATAATTGGCATTCTCTCTTCTGCCATAGGTTTGTTATTTTGTGTCATTTTGCGCAGCTCCTAGTTACTTTCTTGAATTGTGTTTTTGAATTTTTTGGTAAATGCTGGGTCGAAGATTTGGTCGGCCATTACTTGACATCGGATCATAAGCCTCTCCTCGTGGGGCTCATAGTCACCAATAGCATTGTGCCAAGTACTTAAATGGTCCCACAAAAGCACATCTTCTACTTTCCAATTGTGAACATAGCGATACTTGGGTTGGAGAATATGATCGAATAGCTCTTGTAGGATCCGATCGCTTTGCGCAACAGGTAACTGGTCAATGCGCTCAGTGAAACCTGGATTGACATTGATCACCATTCGACCTGTGATTGGGTGCGTAAGAAGTACTGGATGAGTTGAAGCAGGGTGCTTTGCTCTTTGTTCAGAAGTCATTGGAGGTCGGTCACTACCTTTCTCACGTCGCATATACTCCCAAAACTTGTTAATATCATGCGTAGCAGTCAGACCTAGTAACTTCTTCACTAGATCTTTAGGTAAATCGGCACAAGACGCTTCAGTATTCGTAAATTCAGTAGATCCTAGTACCTTGCCGTTGCGACTCGGAACTTTTTGAGCTACTAAAACATTTACAAATCCGGGCACATTGTTATACGTCATATCAGTGTGCCAAGACTGTCCTGCATCGGGTATACCTATATTTCGACCGTCAATGACTATATTTGAAAGTATAGAAACATCTGGCAGGTTTGGCATCTGTCCTATTGGTGTAATTTGAAGACTACCAAAACGTTTGGAAAAATCTCGAAGTGCCTCTGGCCCTATTGGCTGGCCTGGAAAACAAAGAACCTTTTGTTCGCCAAGAGCATTCAATATGGCTGCAAATTGAGAGTCGTTCAAGGGTTTGCCGAGATCGATACCAGACACACTTGCGCCCATAGTTGTACCGACACGTCGCAATTCGATAACTGAATTTTTGTCTGTAGGTTTTAGCATATAGTTCTCTTTATTCAGGTCCTATATTTAGCTCTGTCAAAAGTCGACCAAATCGATCAATATCTCTGCGAATTTGATCTGTAAGTTCAGCGGGTGTTGTCGGAGAAACGATAAGGCCAGCCGGCATACGTGCAGCAAATTCCTTTGTAGCCAAAATAGCTCGCAGGTCTTTAGATATCTTGTCAACCAAAGATGTAGGTATTCCTTTAGGACCCACTAAACCCAACCAAACGGGTGAGACACCAGATTGAGGAGCAATTTCTTTAATTGTGGGAACATTTGGATAAGAAGGGTGGCGGGTTGGACCCGTATAGGCCAAGGGACGAAGCGCCCCCGACTGAACGTGAGACAAAGTCACACTTATTGGATCTATGGTTAATTGCAGTCGACTCGCCAGTAAATCAGGCATACCTTCAGCACTACCTTTGTAAACCACGCCTTGTACTGGGAAATTGAGAGCTCGACTTATCAGCTCCATATTGAGGTGAGATATGGTGCCAATGCCCGGATTAAGATAAAACAAAGGCTCTCCCGTTTTGTTGCGTGCATAGGCAGCTAACTCCTGCCAGTTGTTAACGGGTAACTTGCTATTGATAGCCAGAAATGCATATGGGGTTGCCACCATACCAATGTGACTGAAATCACGAATTGCATCGTATGACACACCACCTTTAGTTAACCGTGGAGTGATCGCAAGGGCCGACATCGCGACTAACGTCAAACTGTAACCGTCAGGTGCTACTCTGGCACCTGAGGTGAGTCCAATACTGCCACCAGCGCCTGCAATATTAACAACGATGACACTTTGACCCCAAAGCTGAGCCAAAGCACTAGCAACTTCCCGTCCAACCACATCCGTGACGTTACCAGATGCGTAAGGCACGATTAAACGTACGGGTTTGTTGGGAAAATTATCATCAGCTGCAAAACTGATAGTCGTCGATAATATTACAAAGATTGCAACAAAATGTTTCCAAAGCATGTTCATGTTTTTTCTGCCAATGTTATTTTTTGAGATTATGGCTATGTGTTGAATTGCAGCGCCATACACTCAACTATAATCAATTTTGTTATTATTATGTTAATTTTCTTATTCAGCAAGTGTGAGGCATGTCCAACGTCAGCCAAGCGGGATAGGGCTGCGGCCCGTCGCTTTCTTGAACAAGCTATCAACCTGCACGACGTGCCAGAGAAGATCACCATCGACAAGAGTGGCGCCAACACAG
>Ga0114966_10003764_pt1 | contig 13196 bp, 11 predicted proteins | sample M_130207_XF_Meta_FD_87029 | JGI IMG/M metagenome (GOLD analysis project Ga0114966, IMG submission 87029) | Freshwater microbial communities from Lake Montjoie, Canada to study carbon cycling - M_130207_XF_MetaG | ecosystem: Environmental > Aquatic > Freshwater > Lake | place: Lake Montjoie... | reverse complement strand
CCTATCCAGGCAAACGAGCTGATATTTCCATTCGTATTGATGGGCTTTGAAACAGTTGCGCCGGATACGGGATCAATAGTCCGGTTGTAAGTGATTGCATTTTCAGTGAAATTGATATTGATATTTTGATAGAACCATTTATTTTTTATGAAATTATAGCCGTTGTGAGTAATGTTTATATTGTTAATGAAGGATGGTTTCAGGTCCGGATTTCCCAGGTTTTGATTGAATAGGTCCGTGTTGTTGCGCAGTGGCTGTAATTGGTCTATAGTGGGTTGCTGATTGCTTCCGTTATATTTGATGCGAAGCGCATGCTGGCTTTTGTAAGTATAAACGAAGTTGGCTGATGGGAAAAGATTTACATAATTCCTGCGATATAATTTGTTTGCCGTTAGGTCATTTAAATCGAATTGCGTTATACCGAAACCCGAGCCCAGGTTGAATTTGTATTTTTTATTGGCATAATTGAAGCGAGCGCTTGGGTTATGTACTATTATTTGCTGGTCAAAATGATTGGAGAGCGAATCGATTTTACTATCGTAATTATTGGAGCTGCCCTTTTCAAATGTTTCCTGGTTGTTGTCGTCGGAATTCAAACCGAACCGATAGGATAGTTCCATTGACCATTTCTTATTCAGTGGTTCTGTATAAATCAATTTCGTACTCAGGCTCCCGTTGTTTGTAAGGGTATTGGAGCGCTGATCGATAATAAGCGGTGTAGAAACAAATCCTGTATTTGTAGAATATAGGTTTTTGTTCATATTATTATTCATATTGCTCCAATCCGTATTGATAGATAGTGTACGCCTGTTCTTACGGAATTTATGATTGAGTAGAAGACTGCCCGATAATGCGGTTTTGTCTTTCAAAAAACTGGTGCTTTTATCAGAACTGTTTTTTAAATTCCCTTTATCTCCCCGAGTGTCGGACAACTCTTGCTCATTGCTCTCAGAATGATAATAATTTGCATTCACTGTAAGTTTCATTGTGGTGAAGGAGTCTATGGGGCCTTCATAAATGAATCTGTTTTTTACATTGTATCTATTCACCTCCGATACGGTGGTCGTTTTTCGGTTAAAGGCCGAATCTCCAATTTGGGTTTGGGTAAAATTCTCTTTAATATTCGAGTAATCCTGCAAATTATATTTCGGCGTAAAGTTGATTTTATATTTATTGTTCCATTTATTACTGTATTGTAAGCCTGCGTTGATGTTGCGGATAAATCCGTTTTTGGTATCGATGTTGATTTCGCCCTCTTCTGTATTGCTTGATCTCGAAATGCTGAACATGCCGTCCTCATCCATCATTTCGTAATTCATTTCATCGCCTCCGTACTTCTGCATTTCATTCCAGTCTAACCCATCCTGTCCCGTGTTACCGTTCAACAGGAAGGCGGAGATTTTTCTTTTCCCTTTGAAAGATCCGTACATGAAATTGTTATTGAAACGATTGCTGATATCTTTTGAGTAACCTCCGGAGAGGGCAACTTTCCCGAAGTATCCATTCTTTTTATCTTCTTTTAATTTCAGATTGATGGCCTTTTTGGTTTTGCCGTCATCAATGCCTGTGAATGCCGCTTGGTCGCTTTTTTTGTCAAAAACCTGCACCTCTTTTACCGCATCGGCCCGTAAATTTTTTACTGCCATCCCCGGATCGTCGCCAAAAAATTCCTCCCCATCCACTAGTACCTTGTCTACCTTTTCACCCATAGCTTTAATGGTTCCATCTTTGTCCACCTGGATGCCCGGTAATTTTTTCAGCAACTCCTCCACATTGGCATTAGCGCTTACATTGAAGCTGTCGGCGGTATATATAGTGGTATCGCCTTTGATACGGATGCTGCCTCCTGATTGTATTATGATGTTCTCAAGTAATTTACTCTTGTTTGTTAATTTGATGTCCGTCAGTTTTCGGCCCGAATTTCCAATCAGGATATTATCAGTGTAGTCCGCATACAACGGATGAGAGGTATTAAGATAATACTTGCCTGATGGTATGGCGCTGAATTGGTATGCGCCCTCTGCATCTGTGCGGATAAAAGCTTCCAGTGTGGAGTCTTTTTCGGACAAAAGCATCACAACCGCGTTTTTAACGGGATTGCCGGAGTTGCCGTCCGTTAATTTCCCTGATAATTGCACCGTTTGGGCGGATAAAGAATTTCCTGATGCCAGAAACAAAAAAAATAAGGTAGTAAATAAGGTAAAAAGCTTCATTAATTTTAACTCGGTTGGTTTGGACTGCAATTTAACTAAGGGAGGGTTGAATTTGGTAAATTATTCTTTGTTAAAATTATGAGATTTACTTTTCTTTTCCTCAATGACTTCTCCCTGCCTTAGGAAGATTTTTAGGGAAGGAAAATGCTTTTTTAAAAGCTCAATTGATTTATATTCTAGTAATATATCTTACATGGCGGGATTAACAAAAGGGGAGTGCGGGAAGGAGGGAGTTACCTGCAAGTACTAAAGAAATATATAATATTTTGGAATATTCCTAAATTACACGTACCTTTCAGATATAAATAACACGTATAATGACAACAAAACTAACATTGACAATTGACGATTCGGTAATCATAATTGCTAAAAAATACGCAAAAAACAAAGGTAAGAGCTTATCAGACATCGTAGAAAATTACTTAATGTCTTTAACCTCAAAAGAATTAAAAGAAGACAAGATTTCTCCGAAGGTATTAAAACTAATGGGTGTTATTAAATTACCACAGGACTTTGACTATAAAACTGAACTGACAAAAGGACTTTCTAAAAAATATAAATTATGATAAATATTTTTTTAGACACCAATGTTTTAATTGATTTTTTAGCCGACAGAAGACCTTTTTCTGTAGAGGCGGCAAGACTATTTGATAATTCACTTAAAAGAAAAATTAGAATATTCATATCTGCTGTATCATATAATAACATTTATTACATTCTGAGACAATCTTCTTCCCACAATGAAACTATTAAACTGTTAGCAGAATTGAACGAGTGGACGGAAATAATAGACGTTTCAAAAGGCGTAATTGAAAAATCTATAAGATCAGAATTTAAAGACTTTGAAGATGCAATACAATATTATTGTGCTCTTTCAACGAGTAAAATCGAATTTATTGTAACTCGAGACACCAAAGATTTTAAGACAAGTACGATACCTATACTAACTCCGAAAGAAGCAAATAGTTTAATACAAAGCACCAGCAGGTAACTGTGCCTAGCCGCCAATCGTTGGCTACTATAATACAAAACCAAACTTAGAATTCATATGCTACGTCAATTAACAATTTTTACTTTTTTGACCTGTACTCTATTTTCTTGCAAAAAAGAAACGACCCCTAATGCATATACAGGTAACAGTACATTACTTGACTATTTTACAATTATTGAAAATGGAGATACCATATATAGAATGAAATTTGAGTATGACAGTCTTAAACGAATTACAACACTGCTTCGTTATGACTCAACACAAAACGACACACCTCCATGGATTTATGATAAATACTATTATACAGGCACAAGCAAATTTCCTTATAAAATTGTTGGTACTGAAAGCTTCTCTCCTTATAGTGTAAGTAACATTATAGGACACGACTCAACTTATTTTGTTTATGATGGGGCAAATAAAATTATTTATGATTCTACTGTTTCTGATTATTTAGCTTTTTCGCCATCTGTATTCCACACCCAAAGGAATGGTTTGCTTGTAAACGTTAGCGGGGATTGGAATGAAGATTATTGCACGCAGACGCTAAATAATAATTTAGTTTATAGTAATTACATGGACACTGTAACAAATCATACTTCTAATCCTTACAAATTTACGTATGACACAAAACCTAATCCGTTGTATAGACCCGAACTGGAAGGAACACCAATATTAGGCGTCAAAATATTCTATTTTCGTAATCATCTGATTGAATTAGCACAAAAAAATAATCGCACTTCTTTTTCCTGGCAACTTTATAGTGGAACTGGTCCAGAAGTTACTGAGACTTATTTGTACACTTATAGAAGTGACGGCTATCCATTATCAGCAATATCAAATTCATTTACATCTAAAATATTTATCTATAAGTATAAACAATAATACAGCACCCAACATGGGGTTTTGTGTTATTTATTCCCCTCAACGTCTCCTCTGAAGGAGGGACCTTGTATATAATTATTCTTTTAAAATTTCAATATTCCATTTCAACCCAAAATCTTCAAATTCCGAAAGTCTCCTGCTTTTAAGAGTAAAATAGGCTCTATCGTAGGCGTCGACGATAGAAAAATGCACTACTATAATTTTCACTTTTAATTTTATAAAATAGTAAAGTTTCAATTTTATTTAGTTTTCATTCTGGAATTTGATAATTTTGATAAATTAAAAAACGGAAAAATGAGAGGAACCCTTGTAAAACTGATTACAGCATTATTAATAATTTCGAATTTCAGTGCTCATTCACAAGTTAATTATATTGCACCTGGATTTTATAATACTGTAAAAGATTACGTTTCAAAAAACATTACTAATGCAGGAGCATTTGGTGCGAATGATATGAATAAAGTAATTTTTGAAAAGGACGGTAAAAAAACGGTTTATCCTTGCCGTGATATGACAGAATGGGGATTTCATGATAATAAAGGATACGACTGGAGAATTTTCAATAAACAAGCGTATGTAATAATTGAAACTGGTAAAATTGTAGTTTACTATAAAGGTATTTTAAAAATAAATAAAAATGATAGCACAGATGTAATGTGTGATGCTGAGCAAATTTATTTTTCATCAGGTTATGATGGTGAGATCACTGGATTCTTTTTTGGAAGAAAAGAGACGATTAAGAAAGTAGCGGAATGGATCAGAAAAGAAGATTCGGCATTAGCTGATAAATTTGAAAGTGAAAATTTCTTTTTATTTCCAAAAAATGTAAAAACAATTTTTGAATACGTAAAAATGCTGAACGATAAATTCGAAAAGAAAACAACTACAAGAATAGATTATAAAATTAAAGTTACGCCCAATTAATACGCCACTGAGCTCTATCTTCGGCGTCGACGCCGAAGATAGAAAAGATATTTTACTTGGCGGAGACTAAGGGATTCGAACCCTTGATACGGTTTCCCGTATACACACTTTCCAGGCGTGCTCCTTCAACCACTCGGACAAGTCTCCAATAAAGTGTGCAAATTTAGGCTAAAAGCAGCTCGAAATCAATTTCAAACCAGCCTTTGAGTTACAGTATTAAAAGCAATGATTGGGCTATATATAATAATTCTCAGCAACTTTACTCCAGCACCTTTTCCATTTGCATGCTTCTAGATCCCTTTATTAGTATAGTGCTGTTGTCAAATCGCTGCTGCCTATACCATTGTTGCGCCTCGGCAACATCATTAAAATGAAGATATTCCGAAGGAGGACTGATAAAATCTTTTCCAACTAATACAACATGGCTCCAGCTATGTTGCCTAAGCAAGGCAATTAAAGCTGCATGTTCTGCTAAGCTCTCAGCTCCCAACTCCATCATGCCACCAAGCAAAACAACTTTATTCTTACTGGGCATCTTCGAAAAATTCTCTATAGCCACACGCATACTGCTGGGGTTTGCATTATAAGCATCAAGTATAATTTCATTATTACCTTTCCTTATCATTTGCGATCGACTATTGGTTGGCGTATAACTTTCAATTGCTTCTACAATTTTTTCTTCGGGCACATTAAAATATTTGCCAATGCTTATGGCTGCAAGTACATTAGGTAAATTATATTCTCCTACCAGCTGAGTATTTATGGTTTCATTACTCATTCCTTTTGTCATTTTTATTGCAAGCATTCCATCCGTCAAAGTGGATTCACCTCTTATTTCTCCATCTTGGCTTCCATAAGTAATAATATCCTGAATACCCTTGCTCATATCCTTCAAGTAATCGTAGTCTGCATACATAAACACAGTGCCTTTATTAGCACGCATATAATCATACAACTCTCCCTTTCCCTTTTTTACACCTTCAACACCGCCAAACCCTTCCAGATGTGCCTTCCCACAGTTAGTAATAAGTCCGTGAGTAGGTAAGGTGTACTCGCAATATCCTTCTATTTCTTTTTGATGATTGGCACCCATTTCTATAATTGCCATTTGTGCATCTTTACCTACACGTAAAATAGTAAGGGGTATTCCTATATGATTATTAAGATTGCCAATTGTTGTATAAGTAATATATGTTGATGACAACACTACATGAATAAGTTCTTTAGTAGTCGTTTTCCCATTGCTGCCTGTTACTGCAATAAATGGAATATTAAATTGCTCTCTATGATATTTTGCTAATTGTTGTAGGGTAGAGAGGCTGTCTTCAACTTTTATAATTCTATCGTCTAAAAATCCTGGATCTTCATCTACAATACAATATGCGGCTCCTGAATCTAGTGCTTGTTTTGCAAATTGATTGCCATTAAACTTGTCGCCCTTCAATGCAAAAAAGATAGATCCTTTTCCTGCTTTGCGGGAGTCGGTTTCAATTATTGGATTCTCGAGGTACTTCTTATATATAGATTCTATATTCATGTAAGGCAAATGTAATAAGTAGCTTTCAGTTGGCGTAAAATAAAGAACCCTTCCGTTAAGAAGGGTTCTCAAATATTATAATAAAACTGTTATTACTTTCTTTTTGGTGCTTGTTTGCGAGCACCAAAGATATTACCTTCCTTAAATCCAGGCCCTTCTGGAGCACCTAGGTAACTCTGAGCACAACGGAAGCCTACCGTACTTGTTGCTAAATCTTCCTGCATGTAACGACGAGTTCCTGGAGATAACCAATAAGGCCTGTCATTCCAACTGCCACCTTTTATTACACGAGATTTATCATTAATCAGAGTTGTTGCACCATATCCGTATGATACCTGGCTAAGAGTATCACCATCAAGGTAGTTGATTACATTATTTCTTTGGTAGTTTGAGCGGTTTTTAACCTCATCATCCGAAATATCAACACGTTTTACATGGCCCATGCTGTCTCTTTCTACACCACCATCAGCATTTTTATATACACGCTGCCATTTGTTTCCGCGGAAATAGTTGAAATCCTGGCCATCATATGAAGTCATTGGGCGATAAACGTCCTCTACCCACTCACTCACATTTCCTGCCATATTATAAAGTCCAAAAGCATTAGGGTAAAAAGAACTAACCGGACCAGGTATAGCTGCACGGTCATTCAATCCGCCTGCAACTCCCATATTATCTCCAGCTCCTCTTTTAAAGTTAGCCAGGAATTTACCTTGCCATCCGCCTCTGCGGTTGTCACGCATTCCATTTACATTCTTGCCCCAAGTATATATTTGTTGATTGGCTACCAATTCTTCGCCGCTTTTTCCTTCCTTCTTACGAGGAGCAGGATTTTGAGCAACTAGGCCATAAGCGGCGTATTCCCACTCTGCTTCTGTTGGAAGGCGGTAATTCATACCAAGTACTCCATCTTCCATTTTAACCACATTACGAGGTTTGCCACTCGCATCTTTGAGGTCTGTTTTCTTAGGTTTACCTCTGCTTTGTATCAAATCGGGGTTAAATAGGTAAGTTTCAGTATTGAATGAACCTTCAGCACCGCTGCCTTTCATTTCACGCTTGGCCGCGTCTTTCTTAAGGAAACCCTGTTGCATCAAAGTCAGTTCATTTACCCTGTCGGTTCTCCAAATGCAGAAGTCATGTGCCTGCTGCCAAGAAACACCCACTACAGGGAAGTAATTGTAAGAAGGATATCTTAAATAGAACTCTACATAAGGTTCGTTATAGGCAAGTTCTTCTCTCCATACTAATGTGTCAGGAAGGGCTTTTTTCATTATGTTAGTGTCGCCACTAAAAGTATTTTCAAGCCAATATAAATATTCACGATAGTGAACATTAGCTACTTCTGTTTCATCAATGAAGAAGGAAGGTACTGTTACCCTGTGAGGTACATTATTCCAGTCGCCCATAACATCTTCGTCTTTAGCGCCCATTACAAAGGAGCCACCTTGCACAAAAACAAGGCCCGGTCCGGCTTTAGGGTACTTTACTTTAGAAACATGATAGCTTCCCATGTTCTTGTCATCATAATTCCATCCGGTAACACCAGATTTTCCACTTTTCTTTCCCCCACCTCCACTACTACATGAAGTCAATGAAATGAGGGCTGTTGCGAACAGAACTAGGGTAGTTGCTGAAAATAATTTTTGCATGAATTTCCGTTTTGAAACTTGGTTAACGAAAGGTATCCTATAAAAATTGTGATTAGTATTATAGGTATCTGCGAATATATAGACTTTCAGGGAAATTCTCTGAGCCCAGACAATTTTTTGCTTAATTTTTTGATTTTTTAGGCCAAAGTAAAAGAAAAACCCTTTTAGGAGCCTATTTCTAGTCTTCCGGCAGGTGGGTAAACAATAATGCCGATAAAAATACGTTTTAAGAGCCGACGGAGTTATCTGAAGAAGAGTATATTATGAGGGTTTTTAATATTAAACCTAAAGATTTCTAAAATTCTTGCTCGTATAGATAATTCTAGTATTTTTACAATTCTTAAAAGCCAAAACAGAGTTTTATTCGATAGAAAGTTTACCTAACTAAGTTTAATCAACAACATGAAAAAAGCAACTTTAAAATTAGCTGCCTTGGTAGTTTTTATGGGCGGATTGATAAGTAGTGCACTTGCACAAACTTCAAAAATCAATGTAGTTACGACTGCTGTTCCCTTTTTAAGAATATCGCCGGATGCAAGAAGTGGTGGTATGGGTGATGTGGGTATTGCTATGAGCCCTGATGCTAATGCAAGTTTTTTAAATATCGCCAGAACTCCATTTGCTTCTAGTAAGTATAGTGGAGCATTAACCTATACTCCTTGGTTAAGCGATTTGGGTCTTAATGATGTGTATCTTATTACGGGTGCAGGCTATTATCAATTAGATGATATGCAGTCTGTTTCTTTTGGTGTTAGGTATTTCAATTTGGGAAATATCCAGTTTACTGATGCCTTGGGTAATAATTTAACCACTTTTAATCCTAGAGAATTTTCAGTTGAGGGTGGATACTCTAGAAAGTTATCTAACAGAATTGGCCTTGGAGTGGCATTGAGATATATTAATTCTCAGCTTGCTGGAGGTACAATTGATGGGCAGACCTATAAAACAGGTACTGCAATTGCTGGAGATCTTCATTTCTATCAAAATAGTGGGAAGGAAAATGGATCTGGGTTTGCTTGGGGTGCTACTTTAAGTAATCTAGGTTCTAAAATTTCTTATACAGCTGATGCTACTCAAAAAGATTACATCCCTGCTAACCTAGGAATTGGCGCTGCTTATACTAAAGTATTTGATGCAGATAATAAAATCACTTTTGCTGCTGATTTGAATAAGCTATTAGTTCCAACACCTCCAGTTCAGGATCCTAATACTTCTGATTCGGCTTTTGCACTTGAAATAAAAGATTATCGTAGTACAGGTGTTGTTTCTAGTTGGTTCAGTTCTTTAGGCGATGCTCCGGGTGGTTTTTCTGAAGAGCTAAAAGAATTTCAACTTTCATTGGGTGGAGAATACTGGTATAAAGATCAGTTTGCTTTCCGTGTTGGTTATTTTTATGAGAATCCTGATAAAGGAAACAGACAATTCTTTACTATTGGCGCAGGATTGAAATATAATATGTTTGGAATGAACTTTTCTTACTTATTACCTTCAGGATCGGGTGTAAACCGTAATCCTTTGTCAAATACACTTCGTTTTTCTTTGCTGTACGATTTTGATAAAAAGTAATAGTATTTCAATAATATTTTTAAAGCGTTCCCTTGAGGAGCGCTTTTTTTTATGAGGTAAACTTGCATTTATTCCCTAACACATTTGCAATATTTTACTGAACTTTACGGCATGTCATACAGAATAGGAACAGGAATAGATTTTCATCGCTTTGCTGAGGGCAGAGATCTTTGGCTGGGTGGTGTAAAAATACCTCACAGTAAAGGTGCTGAGGGCCATAGTGATGCGGATGTGCTATTGCATGCTATTTGCGATGCATTGTTGGGAGCACTTTCACTTGGCGATATTGGCATACATTTTCCCAATACAGATCCTGCCTATAAAAATATAGACAGCAAGTTGCTACTTAAGAAATCGTACGAGCTAGTAAAGGAAAAAGGCTATGCGGTTGTAAATATTGATAGTACGCTTTGTTTAGAAGCACCAAAAGTTGCACCTCATATAAAAAGTATGCAAACTGCCATTGCTGGAGTAATGGGCATAAGTGGTAATGATATATCAATTAAAGCAACTACTACCGAAAAAATGGGTTTTGCAGGAAGGGAGGAAGGGCTCATGGCCATGGCTACTGTTTTAATAAAAAAAGAGGAAGCATAATAATTCCCATTTACATTCTCATTTCCTAATTCTTACTTAATTTGCCGCCTACAATATGGAGCCTATTTCTGTCAATATCATTAATCATTCAGACAATCCATTACCTGCTTATGCTACAGAAGGGTCATCGGGAATGGATATCAGGGCTTTCCTAGATGCGCCTATCACACTTCAACCTTTGGAGCGCACTTTAATACCCACAGGACTTCATGTTGAATTGCCTTATGGTTTTGAGGCACAGATAAGACCTCGCAGCGGATTGGCTATTAAGCAAGGAATTACATGTCTTAATACGCCTGGCACCATTGACAGCGATTATAGAGGTGAAATAAAAATAATACTTGTAAATCTAAGTAACGAGCCTCAGGTAATTGAGAATAGAGAAAGAATTGCGCAGATGATTATTGCTAAGGTAACAAGGTGTGAACTTCTATTAACAAAAGAATTAAATATTACTATACGCGGCGAGGGTGGCTTTGGTCATACCGGCAAGCAATAACAAACTGAATTTTCATGAGATATTTTTTTTTGGTTCTGATAGGTTATTGTTTTGCAACGAGCAGTTGTAGAAGTACGAAACATATTACCCAACTTATTGCGCCTATTGATTCTTCTTCAAGATTGAATAGATCAATAGCAGATTCAATAAAAATGGTGGACAGCGCCATTCAACAATTCAAGAGCCATCATATAAACTTCATAACTTTTTCTGCCAAAATAAAAGTAGAGGCTGATGGTACTAGCGGCAAGCAGCCTGATCTTACTGCGGTTGTAAAAATTATTAAAGACAGCACTATCTGGATTTCTATTTCCAGCACCTTTCTAAATATTGAGGTATATCGCTTATATATTACACATGATAGTTTAATTCTATTGAATAAGCAGGATAAATGGGTGCAGTATCGCTCTCTGGATTATTTGCAGGATATTACAGGCATCCCATTTGATTACAAAACACTTGAAGATCTGCTGGTGGGCAATCCTATTTTTTACTCAGACAATATTACATCGTTTCAGCGCCAAGAAAATTTTACGCTTTTGTCAACAAGGACTGAATTATTTAAGAATTTACTTACGCTTACAAATGATAATCATTTGATGTTGCATAGCAAGCTGGATGATTTGGATATTGCTAGGCATAGAACTGGGGATATTACCTATGGCGAGTACGAAAATAAGGATGGTATTTATTTTCCGGTGTATCGGCAGATTATTGCTACTGAAAAAAACAATTTAGATATTAAGTTAACTTATAAACAGTATGAGTTTAACAAAGAATTATCAGTGAATTTTAGTGTTCCCAAGAATTATAAAAAGAATTAGTAGTTATTTGTAATGAGGCAGATTTTAGTTTTTAATTCTGTTTGTTATTTTTGTAACGTGTACAAAAAATTATCAATTGTGAGTAGGAGTGAGGATTAATAAATATTCATTATCCTTTACATCTAATTCATCATAAATCTGAATATATCCATGAGGTTTTTCCTTGCATGTATCATATTGCTTAGCTTAGTTTCAGTTTCCTATGCCCAGCCGCAAAGTAGGGAAGAGTTGGAAAAGCAGCGCCAGCAGCTAAAGAAAGAAATTGAGGAGACGGAAAGACTTCTTAATGCCAATAAGACTCAAACGAAGGAAAGTCTTCTTCAATGGAAGCTTATTAATAATAAGGTAAATCTTCAGGATCGCGTAATTGATAATATAAATAGGGAGCTTAGTATCCTTAATGATAATATTTATCTTACTCAACGCGATATCTATCGTTACGATAGGGTGCTCGATACACTAAAACAGGAGTATGGAAAAAGCATGGTATATGCGTATAAAAATCGCAGTAATTACGATTTTCTAAACTTTATTTTTTCTGCTTCCAGTTTCAATGATGCAATGAAGCGCATTACTTATTTAAAAAGTTATAGAAATTACAGAGAAATACAGGGTCAAAATATTTTACGTACCCAGGATTTGAGGCGCCAGAAAATAAATGAGCTAAGTGGCATGCGTCAAACAAAGAGTTCAACATTGGAAGTGCAGAATAAAGAGATGAAGGAGTTAGAGACGCAAAAAACTGAAAAGGACAGGATTCTTTCTCAGTTAAAGAAACAGGGAAAAGATCTTAATAAGCAAATTGCATCTAAGCAGAAGCAGATGCAAAAAGTAAATAATGCTATTGCCGCTGCTATTAAGCGTGCTCAGGATGAAGCAAGGAAAGCTGCTATTGCTGCTGCTAATGCAGAAAGAGAAAAACAAAAAAAATTAATAGCCGCTACCACAACTACAAAAGAAACAAATACTAAGGTTGCTGAATCTGCAAAAACAACAGCTACTACAAAGTCTGAACCTGTGGTAAAAACAACTACTCCGGCTCCAGAGAAGAGAGCCAGTGTGTTATTGAATGATGATAACATTGCACTCAATACTAGTTTCGAAAAAAACAGAGGATCACTTCCTTGGCCGCTTGATCGTGGGATAATATTGATGCATTACGGCCCTAATAGGCTTCCCAGTGGATCAACAATGGTAGTTGCTTCAGTTACTGTTTCATCAGATGTGGGAAGTCAGGTAAAAACAGTTTTTGATGGTACGGTTTCTACTGTTACTAATGTAGATGATATGCAGGTTGTGATAATTCAACATGGAAGATATTTTACCACATACAGTAATCTTTCAGGCGTATCTGTGCAGCGAGGACAACAAGTTAAAACAGGGCAAACAATAGGTAGAGTAGCAGCTAATCTTGATGGAGTAGGAGCCATTGATTTTTATCTCAGTAATGAGAGTAGTAACTACGATCCTGAATCATGGCTAAGAAAACGGTAACTCCAGAACTTTTTTAT
>Ga0114966_10003762_pt1 | contig 13199 bp, 8 predicted proteins | sample M_130207_XF_Meta_FD_87029 | JGI IMG/M metagenome (GOLD analysis project Ga0114966, IMG submission 87029) | Freshwater microbial communities from Lake Montjoie, Canada to study carbon cycling - M_130207_XF_MetaG | ecosystem: Environmental > Aquatic > Freshwater > Lake | place: Lake Montjoie... | reverse complement strand
GCGCGGGTCCTCGGTCTCGCGGCCCGTCGTCGGCTCCACCACGCACGTGATGATCGGGTTGCGCGCGTCACGGACCTGACACGTCTGGTTGCAGCGCGTGCAGGGCCGGATCTGCTGGGGCGCTCCAGCGGCAAGCTTGGAGACGAGGTCCGGGTCCGCGAGCTGGGCCCGCGTCATCTCTACGGCGTCGCACACACCGTCACCGATCGCCCACTCGGCCTGGCCACTGTCGATAACGGACCCCTGCAGGAACACGGGCACACCGACGGCGCCCTTCACCTCCTTGCAGATTCCGATGTTGAAGCCGGTGGGTTCGTGGAAGTCCGGCCGGGTCTTCTCGGCTGAGAAGATCGATCCCCGCACGACGACGAGGTAGTCGACACCGATGGCGCACAGGTCTGCCGCGATTCCGGGTGCCATCTCCGGCGTGATGCCGGCCCACGGGGCAAGTTCGTCGCAGGACAGGCGCAACCCAAGCGCTTTGTCCGGGCCGACTGCGGCACGCGTCGCTGCGATCACGTCGCGTGCGAACCGAAGACGGTCCTGGCCCCACTCATCGCCGCGATGGTTGGTGAGTCCCGAGAGGAACTGGCGCACGAGGCTGTGCTGGCCGGCGTTGATTTCCACGCCGTCACAGCCCGCTTCGACGGCGATGCGTGCCGACGCCCCGAACGCGGCGATGACCGTGGCGATGTCCTCGGGCTCCATCCACTTGGGAACCTCCCGGCTGTTCACCTCGGGCACGCGCGACGGGGAGAGCAGGGGGGCCTGGCTGTACGCGGAGGAACCCTGCCCACCGGAGTGGTCGAGCGAGGCGATCACGAGCGATCCGTGTGCGTGGCACGCAGCGACAATCTCCGCCCAGCCGGGGCCGCAGCGCTCGGCGAGGGGTAAGCGCTCCGCCGGCCAGTCCGAGGCGTGCACGCTCGCGCCTTCGGTCACGATGACGCCGCATCCGCCTTCTGCCCGTCTGCGGTAGAAGGCGGTGTGCCGGGGCGTGAAGCGGCGGTCGTCGTCACCGAGGTTCGTGACGATGGGGCCGAACATCACACGGTTGGGGGCGGTGACGGGGCCGAGAGCCAAGGGGCTGAGCAGTTGCATGCGGGACAAAGTGTGCCCGCTCCGGACCGGGTCTGGCCACCCCTGCACGTCAAGGGCGGTCAGGGAGGGCTCGGCACCTGTCGCCGACTAGGCGTGGGCGAGCGCCGAGAGTGTGAGGGAGCCGACACTGGCAGGAGGTCCGGCCAGCAGGGTGGCGCGGTGATCCTCTCCGGTCAGATACGTGAGGAAGAACGCGGCCGAGTAGTGCCCGAGCACGAGTTGGACGGCGTAGGGGTCGGCCTGTCCGGCGTTGCAGCCATCCAGGGCGAGGTCGATGAGCGTGCCGAGCAGCGGCCGGAGGGACTCGAGACCACCCCGCTCGAGAATCACCGGACAGGAGTCGGTGAACGAGTTGTGCCCGGCATTTTTGATCTCGACGTGGTACTTCGGGGAGCCGAGAGCCGCGAAGAGCGCTGCGCTCTTGCTCGCGATCACCACCTGATCATCGGCACCGGCAACGACGAGCGCCGGCTTGGTAGGCATGGGTGGGCTCGGCTCACCCATCAGGGACAGGCCCCCGGAGATCGAGACGAACGCGTCGATGTCGCCGTTCGACCCCGCCGCCCGGAGGGCCGTCTGGGCCCCTGCGGAGTGGCCGGCGATCCCTACGAGGTCGGCGTTCACGGTTCCCTCGAGGGGGCTCGTGCTGCTCGCCCCTTCCGCGCGGAGCAGGGCGATGGTGCGTGAGACATCGTCGAGGTCGATGCCCTTGTTCGCGTTGTTCAGCTTGCCGCTGGCGAGTGCAACGATGCCGCGCTCGAGGTGATCGGCCGATGCAACGACGAAGCCCCACGACGCGAGGTGAGCGAGGTAGAACGTTGCCACCTGCCGGTAGCCGCCGAATCCGTGGCTGTAGATCACGACAGGGAACGGCCCCTTGCCGGATCCGGACGCATCGCGAACCGCCCCCACGTCGAACGACCCGTTCATCGCCGGTGGCACCATCGCCCGGAACGCCTCGGGGAACGCGTCGGCGGCCTCGTAGGAGTCCGTCGGGCGACCGCTCACCGACGTTGCGTCAACGGGGTAGTACACCTCCACCTGGCGGTCGCCGAGGTTGAGCGTGGTGACACCGACAGCGTGGGGGCCGCGAAGGTCAAAGCGATCGGGTTCGGTGGCGCTCTCTCTATCGTCGCCGCACGCACCGGCCGCGAGCGGTGCTGCGAGGGCTGCGAAGAGGATCAGGATCCGACGGAGCACGAGAACGATCCGCCGGCCGAGGAGCACCGTTTGGTCACGGCCCGTCCACCTGGTGCGGTGGTCGTCCTGGGGTTGCCCGAGCCCTCGTTCCTGCTGTCATCGGAGTCATCTGACTCATCGGAGTCGTCTGACTCGTCTGACTCGTCTGACTCGTCTGGGTTGTCGGAGTTGTCGACGGTGGTCGAGGTGGATCCGCTGGACGGGATCGACACGGTGCCGCCACTCCCGGATTCCCCTGCGGTGCCGGCGCCGGACCCACTGCTGGGCCCCGTGTCCCCGTCGTCGACAAGCGTGGTGGTCGGCGTTGTGGTGGTGCTCGGACCCACCCCGGTCGAGGGGTCGGCGACGGTGTCGAGGGTGATCGATGGGTCCATCGGCGTGATGTTGTTGCCCCGCTCGTTGCCGGTCAGTGCCACTGCACCTACGGCGATGAGCGCAACCGCCGCGACGCCCGAGAGCGCAACGGAGATGCGTCGGATACGTGCCACCCGGACCCGGCGGTGGAACACGGGCAGAGCAGCCTCCACGCTGGGCACCGGACCAGCGATGTTGCGAAGCGCGGCTGCGAGGTCGGGGTCGTCGAAGTCGTCGGTCATGGCCGCCACTCCTCGCCGAGCAGCCCACGGAGCCGTTCGCGGCCCTGGTGCAGGTGGAACTTCACTGCCCCCTCGCTGATCTCGAGCGCGGAGGCGGTTTCGGCGACGCTCAGACCTTCGAGATAGAACAAGGCAACCGCAAGTCGCTGCTGCCGCGGAAGACCGGCAAGCGCTGCGGCCAGCGGCTCGGACGTGCTGGCCTCGGGGGCATCGACCGTCCAGGTCTCCCCAGCCCCGAGGCGGGCAACGGCGCGGTCCTTGCGGGTGTTGCGGCGGTGGTCGTCATGGAGTCGGTTGATGGCAACCCGACGGATCCAGCCGACGGGGTCGTCGTACTGGCTGACCGTGCGCCACTTCTGGTGGGCCTTCACGAAGGCCTCCTGCACGGCGTCGGCAGCGGCTTCCTCGCTGCCGCAGACCAGCGTGAGCGCGCGCACGAGTCGCCCGTAGTGGGCGCGGAAGTACGACTCAATGTCCGTCCGCAACGTGCCAGGGTTCCAATCGTGATGGTTAACACCGACCATGACACGTTGCAACACGCCCCGTGGTTTGGTCGGACAGAAAAGTCACTTCCAGCGTTCATCTCCTGTCGGAGTGTGAACGCCTCGGCCGCAACCGTAGCGCACAATGCACCGCGCTGGGAGGTTGGTGGCGCACTCTGCGTGTGGGTATCCACCAATGTTGCGATTGTGTGTCGCTACTGTGACGGCACTGTAGGAACCGGAAGGAGTAAGGCGACCGTGGAAGTAGCTCTGGCAATTGAACTCGGCGGTACGAAGAACTCCGTCGGGCTGGTGAACCGGGACGGCAAGGTTGTCGACTCGGGGGATCTCGATCCACCGGAGGCGCTCGATGGCCTGTGGGAGCAGATCGAGGCGTATCTGGAGCAGGTCCCGGACCGCGTCGCCAAGGTGGGCGGTTCCCTGACTGTGTGTGGCGTGTCGGTCGGACCGGCGGTTGAGGAGCTCGCGGGCGGTTCCACCCGGGACGTGCTCGCCGAGGCCGGTCTCATCGTTGCCGAGTCCGTGGACGTTCCGGTGTTCGTCGACACGGCCGGGCGGGCGTTCGCGCTTGCCGAGGGCTGGGTCGGATCGGCACGCGGGTCGGAACACTTCGCCGCCCTGAATATCGACGACTCGGTCACCGGCGGCGTGGTGCTCGACGGGCGCCTGCTCGACGGTGGGCTGTCCCATGCAGGGCGGGTCGGTCACGTCATTGTGGAACCGGAGGGTCGGCGTTGTGCCTGCGGTGCCCGGGGGTGCCTCGAGGCCGAGGTTTCGGTGGGCGCCATCGAGTCATCAACGGGCCGGCCGCTCACGGAGCCCTCGTACGAGCACATGCAGTACGTGGGCCTGCTAGTGGGGCGCGCCGCCGCGTCCATCGCGAACCTCCTGGACCTCCGACTGATTGTTTGCGGCGGGCGGGTGGCACGGGAGTACGCCTCCACGATGTTCCTCGCCGCGCAGGCCGAACTCGATGCGTCGTGCAGACTCGCGTTCAGCCGCGGGACGGTCATCGTCTCCGCCAAGGCGCCCCAGCCGGCGGGCATCGTCGGCGCTGCTGCTGTCGGATGGCGCGGCCTCGGCGAGGGGGTCTGAACCGTGGACACCGTTCTCGCTGTGGATCTCGGCGCCACCAAGTTCGCCGCAGCGTTGGTGGACGAGACGGGGGCAATCAGCCGCCGTCACCTCGTGAAGGTGGACCACGACGCCGATGCAGAGGGTCTGTGGGCCCAACTCGTCGACCTCGTGGACGATGTGCGTGGCGCCGCGATCGAGGCGGGGGAACACCCGCTTGCCGTCGGCATCGGTGCCGCGGGCCCCATCTCACCGAACCTCGAGCGCGTCTCGCCGATCAACCTGCCTGCGTGGCGTGACTTCCCGCTGCACGAGCGCATGAGCGAGCTGACCGGGCTCCAGGTCAACGGGGACGGTGACACGAAGGCGATCGCCCTCGGCGAGGGGTGGCTCGGTGCTGCTCGCGGGCACACGAACTTCCTCGCGATGGTGGTATCCACCGGCATCGGTGGCGGGATCGTGCTCGATGGCAGGCTGCTCGACGGGGCGTCGTGCAATGCCGGGCACATTGGGCACGTCATCGTGGTGCCCGACGGGCGGACCTGTACTTGTGGTGCAACCGGCTGCCTCGAGGCGGAGGCGTCGGGCTGGGCGATCCAGGAGATCACCGGGTTGCCACCCGTGGACGCCACCCCGGCCGTCATCGAACGAACGGGTCGCTTGGTGGGGCGAGGTGTCGCGTCGGTCATGAACCTGCTCGAGGTGGATCTTGCCGTTGTCGCCGGTTCGGTTGCGCTCGGGTTCGGCCAGCCCTTCTTCGATGCTGCGCAGGCGGAGCTGGAGAGCAACTGCCGGCTGGGGAGCGCAACGATGAAGCCGACGATCATCCCGGCCGGGCTCGGGGGCGAGGCGCCGCTGGTGGGGGCCGCTGCCGTGGCGTGGCGGGCGCTCGGGCGCCTGCCCGATCTTGCGGGCTAGGGCCTTCAGCGTTTCTTAGGCGGTGTGGTGAATGCTGCCCGCATGACAAGTGGCTATTCTCCGCGTCCTATGGGGACCTTGCGCGTCTCGTTGCTGGGAGGCTTTCAGACGACGGTGGGAGACGCCTCACTGCCTGCCGGCGGGGCCAAACAGCGCGCGGTGTTCGCCATGTTGGCGCTCCGGGCTGGGGACACCGTTCCCGAGTCGAGGCTGATCGACGGTATCTGGGGTGACGCAACGCCGAGTGCGGTCCGCAGTTCGCTGCAGGTCTACATCGCTCATTGGCGGCGGGTGCTCGGGGAGGCCGATTGCTCGGACCGGATCGAGCGTCAGGGTTCCGGCTATCGCTTGGAGATGGACCCCGGCGGGCTCGACATCCATCGCTATTACGTCCTTCTCGAACTGGCTCGCACGGCGCTCGCCGAGGAGCGCTTCGTGGTTGCTGCCGGGAGATTCGACGAGGCGCAGGCGTTGTGGCGGGGTGACGCCCTGCAGGACTTCGTGGGCATGCCGTTTCATCAGTGGGAGACCGCCTCGCTGGAGCCGGGCCGTGTTCAGGCGCTGGCGGACCGAACAGATGCGTTGCTCGGGGCGGGGCGGGGGAGCGACTTGGTGGGCCCGCTCGAGGGGCTGGTGGCACAGCACCCGTACGAGGAACGCTTCCGTGCCCAGTTGATGCACGCGCTGTACCGGTCCGGTCGACAGGTTGATGCCCTGCGTTCCTTCGATCAGGCTCGCGCCGCCCTGGTGGACGTTGGGATCGAGGTGGGGCCGCAGCTGCGCTCCATGGAGCAGCGCGTGTTGCAGCAGGATCCCGATCTGGAGAGTCGTGTGTCACCGTTCGCGCACGCAGCACCGCCCGAACCGATTACCTCGCTGGTGGGTCGCGAGGCGGAGGTTGTGGAACTCGTGTCCCTCGCCTCACGCGGGGTCGATCGGTTGGTGACCCTTACCGGACCGGGCGGCGTGGGGAAGAGTCGCCTTGCGCTTGAGATCGCGAACCGGGTTCAGGAGGAAGGGTGGATGCCGGTCGCGTATGTGGCGATTCCCGAGGTGGCAGATTCCTCGGTGGTGGCACTGGCTGTGAACGCCGCTTTCGGCGTACCGGAGTCGTGGCGCGAACGACCGGTTGCCGAAATCGCACGGATGCTGGGCACGAGCCCGCTGCTGCTTGTTGTCGACGGGGCGGAGCATGTTCACGGGAGTGTGCGCGACGTTGTGAGTGAGGTGTTGCAGCACAGCAGACAGCTGCGCGTTCTGGTGACGAGTCGAGTGCCGCTCGGCCTGAACGGCGAACGACAGGTGCCGGTCGTCCCTCTCGTCTGCAGGGCTGCCGAAGGCGAGTCGTTGCGGGAGGTGCCGGCGGTGGAACTGTTCATCGAACGGGCCGAACGCTTCCAGTCGGGACTGCTGTTCGACGACAGCGACATTGCAGTGATTGGCGAGATCTGTGAGGGGGTTGACGGCTTGCCCCTGGCGATCGAACTGGCAGCCGCGCGCTCGGGAACGCTGGGCCTCGAGGAACTGCGGAAGCGTCTGGTGTCGAGGTTGGATGTCGTCGCAGCCCCGTATCGGGCAGGCGAGCAACGCCATCGAAGTCTGCGGGACGTGATCGGGTGGAGTTTTGGGTTGCTCTCGGCTGATGCACAGACCCTGCTGGCTCGCCTTTCGGTTTTCTCCGGTGGCTTTTCGCTCGCTCACGTGGAGCAGATCTGGGGCGAAGCCCTGGGGCCGACTCGCCTGCTGAATTCGTTCGAGGAGCTCGATCGCCACAGCATGTTGACCCGACTTCCGGGCAAGGTAGTGCCCCGCTTTCGGCTGCTTGCGACGGTTCGCGAGTTTGCGGGGGAAGTGCTTGGCGGACTGGGCGAGACCGCGGATGCGCACCATCGGCTGATTCGTTGGGTGCACCGTGGGGTGGAGGCCGCTGGAGGGCGGGTTGGCGCAGGCGCGAAACAGTTCGACCACCTGGAACTTGAGGTGGACAACGTGCGCGCCGCAGTTCTGTGGGCATTGGAAAACGCATCAAGCGACGACGCAGCGGAGCTTACGAACAGTCTCTACGTGTGGTGGATGCACCTTGCACGACGTTCTGAACTTTGGGGTTGGCTTGAGACCTTGGCAGGTCGAAAAGACATCACCGCGAAGCTATTCACTCGGCTTCGCTTGCTCGCAGGCTTAATCGAATCTCACGAAGGTCGCTACCGGACCTCGATCGACTCGCTCATGATGGTGTTGAACACAAGCGTTGAACTCACCGAAGAGGAAGAAGGTCAAGCGCGCCTTTGTGTCGCTGAGAATCGTGCAGCTATCGGCGACCACACGGGAGCACTGCAAGAGATGAACCTTGTTGCCCGCAAGATGACGAAGCCGGATGAAGCCATGGCTCTCCGGCTGCACTTCACCCGGGGCTTCGTGGCAACGCTATTTAACGAACTCGAAGTTGCCGAGTCTGAGTTCAGAGCGGTTCTCGAATCCCCGATCATCAATCTTTGGGTGGAAGCGAAAGGCAAAGCGCTCGGCTCTCTGGCGGAAGTCTTGCGCCTCACGGGTGACTTTGACGTCTCCGAGAGACTCATCCAGCAGGCATTCGAGGCGGGGGAGGAGAGTGGCAGCAACGAGGTCATGGAGTTTCTCCACGGGCAGCAGGCGCTAACGGCGGTACTGCGAAAGGAGCACCTCTCAGCGCTAAGAGCGGCCGAGCGCTGCCTTAGGGCGACAGGCAGCGGCGATGTCGATCTCGAGTCTCTCGCTCGGGTAGCTCTGGCAACGGTGATCGCTGCACGAGCACTCGACCTGCCCGGCACCCACCAATTGCGGATTCTTGCTGAGGCCGTTCTCTCAACCGTATTCACGGGCAGGGGCCACGCAGTTGTGGTTCGACGAGAGGCCGAAGCCGCCAATTTGGAGCTTACGGAGGCGGGTTCCTCGGGCACCGAGACGCCTCTACGAAGACAAACACTGGCATTGTCCCTTGCTCAGGCGATAGCGGGGGTTCTCTCGGCAACAGGGCCGGGCTCGATCGCCTTCCGGTGAGCAGATCTGCGAGACTCCAGCAGCATTTCGTTGATCTGCTCGCTCGGCATGGCCTTGGAGAAAAGCCACCCTTGGCCCTTCGAACAGCCCAGTACTCGAAGATCCGCGAGATGGCTCTGGAGCTCGATTCCTTCCGCAACGGCGTCGAGGTGCATTGCGTCAGCCAGTTGAAGAATTGCCCTCACGACGACAGCGGCGTCCTTGCCTGACCCAAGCCTGCGGACGAAAGACTGGTCGATCTTGATCTGGTGAAACGGCAACTGTTGGATCTGAGACAGTGACGAGTAGCCCGTGCCGAAGTCGTCGAGACTGATGCGCACACCAACAGCAGCCAAGTGGTCGAGAACCTGCTTTGTCCTGAGCACGTCATCAATGAGCATCGACTCTGTGATCTCAAGAACAAGACGTTTGGGAGAGATCTGGAACTGACGGAGGAGTTCAAGTACTGACTCGGCGAAATCGTCTTCTCGCAGTTGCCGGGCAGAGACGTTCACGGAGATGTAGAAGTCGCTTTCCCCTAATGTTGGAAGCCAGCCGGAGAGGGCGGTGAGGGCCTGTCTTAGGACATTCCGACCCAGAAGCACGATGAGGCCAGACTCTTCAGTAAGCCCGAGAAACTGAGCAGGTCCGATTTCGCCGCGTTCTGGGTGTCTCCAGCGAACGAGCGCTTCAACACCTGCCATCCGTCCAGAGTCAAGATGGACAATCGGTTGGAACACCAACGCGAATTCGTCACGCTCGACGGCGCTGGCAAGTGCCGTCGTGAGGGTCAGTCTTTCCTGAGCCTGCGCGTACATTGCTGGCACGAACATGGTGGCTTGGCCTTTGCCATTCGACTTGGCGTTGTACAGCGCAAGGTCAGCGTCTCTAAGTAGGTCCACTTCTTGGACAGGCGCGCCACCGGTCATTCTGATTCCGACGGACGCGCCTATGCCAAGTTCCCGACCCTCGATGCTCACCAGTTTCGAGACCGATCGAATGATGTCGTCGGCAAGTGCGAGGGCATCGTCATCTGTTTCGATCATCGGGAGTACGACGGCAAACTCGTCGCCCCCGACCCTTGCGACGAGCCCGCTCGTGCCAATGGCATGAAGAAGACGTTGGGCAACGACGGCGAGTAGTTGGTCGCCTGCCACGTGTCCGAGGCTGTCGTTCACGGTCTTGAAGTCGTCAAGGTCCACGAGGAGCACAGCACCAAGCCCTTGGTCAGCCCGTGCAGCGAGACGCCCCAGTTCCTCGTTGAGGTAGTTGCGGTTTGCCAATCCGGTGACTGCGTCGTAATACGCCTGACGTGTCAGCTGTTGTTCAAGTTCGAGAAGCTGCCGAAGAGAGCGTTCAAGGAATCCCTTTTCGAGCGCGAGTCCAACCTGCTTGGCGAGTAGTTCAACAAGGTCGACGTCAGGCTGTCCGAGCTGGTCTGCCCCCCCGGAGCGCCCTGAAACAATGACAATTCCAGCCGGCTCACCTCCTCTCACGATGGGAGCGATGATTGTGTCCTCGCTCGCAAACACAGACGCTGGCCCACCGGTGACCGCCGGCGTTCCAGCCCGGAGTAGCGCCGCGCCAGGGAGTTCGGAGGCGAGGCGCTTCGCCGCCGCTTCCTCGGTCGCCGTCGCCGTTGTCATCGCGCTCGGCGCGTCGCCGTATGCGGCACAAGTCGCTGCTCCATCTGCTGTGAGGAGAACGATGCGAGCGGACTTGCTGCGAAGCGCCTGTCGAGCTTCGTCGAGTACTCGAAGTAGCCCCTCATCCATGTTTGGCTGCTCATGGAGTGCTGAGGTTGTTCTGTACAGGAGTTCCGTCCGGTCGGTGGTCTGTTGCTGGCTCCTTATCGACCGGTAGCCCAAGTACAGAACAGCAATAAACACCACAGGAATCACCGTGAGAACTAGCGAAATGGATCCAAAATAGACGGCTTGAAGCGCAACAACGCCATTTCCGATGGAACCGACGGAGCTGACGGCTAGCGAATGAATAGGTGTCTGTTGCCGGTTGCCTCCCGCAAGTCGGGTTACTGCAGTTACGGCCTGTTGGCTGAACAACCCGATAGTGATCCAACCTGCGAGAGCAGCGATTCCCGAACGGGCCGATACCAACTGTTGATCGCGGATGAGTTCAAAGGCCAACAAGCCGATGAATGCTCCGGCGAGTTCTTGCGAGACGTTGAACGCCACTTTGATGATCGGTGAACGCCGTAGCAGGCTCGAAGAAATAGAGGCAGCGACGATGCCGATCGGAATCATCCGAGGTTCAGCGAGAAGAAGGGCGACGACTAGGGCGGCATCGGTCATCACGAGAGTGATTGGCTGGGCCCGGGCCGAGGTTAGTTCCACTCGGATGTATTTGCCGACTACGAAGGTCCCCAAGAAGAACCACCAGGGCCATGGAGATGCGGCAAGAGGGGTCAGCCGTGGCGCTACAGAGAGCCAGCCAAATGCTGCAAAGGCGAGGAGCGAGAGCGTTAAGACCCAGACACTGAGCAAACGAGGGCGAGCGAGTGCAATAGCTCTAGCACTCGAAGAACTGGAGGTGTCTGATGCGCGCAAAGGTGTCCGCCGGCAGCGTTCTGGCGATGGTCACCAGTTGGCGTTGCGGCCTCTGAGGGCTGCGGCGAGGCCGAGCGCCATGGTGGCGGCTCCGGCGAAGCGGTAGATGTTGGCGAGGATCTTCTTCATGGTTCTGCTCTCCTTGATCGTTAGACGCGGGTCACCAGTTGGCGTTGCGGCCTCTGAGGGCTGCGGCGAGGCCGAGCGCCATGGTGGCTGCTCCGGCGAAGCGGTAGATGTTGGCGAGGATCTTGTTCTTCATGGTGTTGGCCTTTCGCATGAGCACTGTTCGCGCCTCGTGTTGGCTCAAGTGCCCTACGTGTGATTGCGCCCGGAATCCGGGTGGAATCCCACTGAGGGAGATGAGTGCCGCACTTGGCGTAGCGAAGGGTAACGGAAGCACCAGAAAAAGGGAATACCGACACCTAACAGCATCAGCTCGAGCTGATGCCTGGGTCAGAAATTTCCGGTCGCTTGCTGGCCGGATTCCGATCTGGGGGCCGTTTTTCGGCGGATTCTGCACTCAAAGTGAGTATGCAAGGCGCCTATGTGACGGACCGTGATGTGTCAAGGCGATCGGCTAGGTTCTCCGCCCTTGCGCCCCGTAACCAAGAATTTACTCTGAACTATCCCACTGATGGTGGATAGTCGGTCTCTCTGGGTGTCAGAGCCAAGCGATCCGGTCAACGGCGGTCGAAATCAGCGGCCGCTGCACGTCAACTTCATCACCCACGGCCGGCACCGGTTCCCCTGACGGAACGAAGGCCAGTGAGACGTGCATGTGTGGCGCCTCAACCAGTGCCAACCGCCGACGGGAGAAGTGGAACGGGCTGTCACCGTTCGCAAGCGGATGAACGCCGTGCGACGTGCCCGCGTCGAGGATCACAATGGACCCGTCGCTCGGCACCGCAACGCTGCGATAGCCAACACGCTCGCCGCCGCGCACCTCGTGAACATCGATCACGGTTGCCCGCAGGCTCAACGTCGACTTGTCCCCGTGCCACAGCACACTGCCCAGACGAATCGCGAACCTGCGCTTCGGGTACCGCTCACGAACCCTGGCGTAGTGGTCCGAGCCGAGGTGGCTCAGTGTGATGGCCGTCTCATCCGGAAGTTGATCGATCAGCGTCTCAACCTCGGCTCTGCGTTCGTCGTCGGAACCCGCCAACGGCGGGTGCAGCGCCACACTGTGGAGCACACCCCCTGCTGATTGCAGTACTTCGAGAGCCGCAGCGATGTCACCCACGTCGAAACCATGGCGTCGGACGGTGGTCATCGCCTTCAGCACCACCGGGCCGCGAGGCCGGTGTCTCACCAGATGCTCGAGTTGGGAGAAGGAGCCGACGGTCAGTGCTGCGGATTCAGGAACCTGCACCTTGTCCAGATCCAGACTGGGGGTGAGCACCGTTGCCCGGAGCGGCAGATGGGCGATGGCCCCCAGTTCGAACACGGTGCCAACAGCCACCTCGGCTGCGCCGAATGCTGCGGCTTGCTCGGCAAGAAAGGCTCGCCCGAAGCCGTAGCCGTTCCCCTTGACCACCGGGATGAGGTCGGGGAAGTCCCTCCGAACCCTGTCAATCATGGACCGCCAGGCGGCCGTGTCGACATACAGCGTCAAACCCATCGTTCGGGACGCTACTGCTGAGCGCCCCCCACCGGTGTGGCATTCCCCGTCTCGTTCGGACCTCTATGTGCCGCCCGACCGGGCCAACCCGTCAGATTCGGCAGCAGAGCGGCCGGCGAGCGCCGTCGCCACGCACCTCGCCAGAGCCCAAACCCGTAGGCGCCGTCGTCGAGCAGCCGCAGCGCTGCAAACCGGACGGGGTCGAGTGATCGACGCACCTTCCACCACTCGAGGAGGGTCGGTACGACGACTGCGACGAGCAGCACCTTGCGCATCCGGCGTGAGACGAGCGCGCCCGCGAGCGCGAGTGGCCACCACGAACGCGTGAGGGCGGTGGCCAGGATGCGTCCTGCGTGCAGGTGCCCGAGGCCGGCAAGCCTGACCGCCTGCGCCACTCTGTCCGGCATCGCGGGCAGTTTTCGCGCGAGCACTGCAGTCGAGCCTGCTGCAACGACCGCGCCGAGTGCCGGCAGCCCGATCGCTGGGAGGACCCACGACACCGCGCTCCAGACCGACACCTGCACCGGCGCCACCGAACCGGGGTGCCGGAGGGCGAGGGCGGTCGCCGAGGATCCGTAGCCGGACCGCTGGCGGAGCCACG
>Ga0114966_10003760_pt1 | contig 13203 bp, 8 predicted proteins | sample M_130207_XF_Meta_FD_87029 | JGI IMG/M metagenome (GOLD analysis project Ga0114966, IMG submission 87029) | Freshwater microbial communities from Lake Montjoie, Canada to study carbon cycling - M_130207_XF_MetaG | ecosystem: Environmental > Aquatic > Freshwater > Lake | place: Lake Montjoie... | reverse complement strand
TGGACCACCAGCATCACGCTCTGTGAGGTGCAGTTTGGTATTGATGTGCTGCCTGACGGCGAACGGAAGACGGCGCTTCAGAACGCATTTCACCAGGCGGTCTACGTGGATATGCAGGGGCGTATCTTGGATTTTGACGCGCCCGCCGCCATTGCAGCCGGCACGATTGCAGCACGACAGCGCGCGCTCGGTCGTTCCATTGACATGCGTGATACTCAGATCGCCGGCATCATCGCGGCGCGTCGAGCCACGCTTGCCACGCGCAATGTCCGCCACTTTGCTGGTGCTGGAATTACGACTCTCAATCCGTGGAGCGCGGCGGTGTGAATATCACATCCCCGCAGCCAGAATCATCACGATCTTCTCCTGCAGTGCCTTCGCCTTCCCCACGCCATCTTTGTCCTTGGTGAGGTCATTACAAAGCACGCTGAACGCAAAGCGGGGCGTTTCGCCGGGGCGACCAACGAAGCCACTCAGGCAACAGACCCCATTGATGTAGCCAGTCTTGCAGGGCACAAAGACATGCTCAGTATCTAGGCCCTTGAAGCGCTTCTGCACGGTCCCGCTCACGCCAGCGACCGCCATACTATTGATGAACGCTTGGCTGATCTTTGGATCGTTCGCGGTGGCGCGCAGCCACGCCGTCATCAAGTTCGGTGACACGCGATCGTCCTTGCAGAGCCCGCTGCCGTCCGAGACCACCAGGCCCTTCGCCGCGGTGCCGGCTCCGAGCGCTGCATCAACTTCCGCCACCAGCGCAGCCGCGCCGTTCGCCCATGTCCCGCTCTGCCCGGATCGCTTCGCGCCGATTCGCTTGAGGAGACTCTCTGCATACAAGTTCTGGCTCTCCGTGTTGCACTGCTTCACCACGCGCGCGAGGGCAGAGGTGATGGGTGGGCCGACGGTATCGCCCGTCACGGCGCCGCTCGCACTCGCTGCAGGATCCGCCGCAGTGGCAACGCGCGTACTCGCAACGTTCACGCCCGCCAATCGCATGCGCTCAGAGACATAGCGCGCAAAGAACGTGGGCATGTCACGAACGCAGACCGCAATGGGCTCCGCGGGCGTGGTCTTCATGTTGCCGTTCAGCGTGAAACGCCACGGTGAATCCGTTCGGCCGATCCAGATGCTCTGCTTGGAGTCCTTGCCATTGGTGGCGGTGACCTTGGATGTGTCCACCTCAAGCCACGGCGCGGCGGGCGTCCAGGCAGAAATCTCCGGTCGGCTGCTCGCGGCGGTCACTCGTCCTTGAAGTAGGTTGACATTGAAGGTGAGCCCGGCAATCTCTGCGCAATACTTCTCATCAAGCTGATCCGCCGGCCAACCGGGATGCGTGAACTCGCGGTCAAAGATGCGATCATCAACCACCAGTTCGCGCACTTGCGTGAAGCCGGCGCGCTTGGCAGCCGCGGCCCAGATGTCGATGAGTTCTTCGGTGGTGAGGCCTTGTTTCTTCACGCCGGCAGCGTCGATGAAGACAATTTCATCCAAGATTTCTGGATCGCCAAGCGATGGATCGCCGTCAGCAATCACCGTCAGGCGATCTCCGTTGCGAACGAGTCGCGTGCTGAACTTCCAATCAGCGCCCAACACGCGGAGCGCGGCAGCCGTGGTGAGCACCTTCATGTTGCTCGCTGGCGTCATCAGCCGCGCGCCGTTCAGATCAGTGATCGCCGCGCCGGAACCGACCTCGCGCACGCTCACGCCGATGGTTGCGTTCTTCAGTCCGCTGGCATCTACGGCAGCTTGGATTGCCGCGCCGAGTGATGCACTGGGCTTGGCAGTCGTTTGCCCCTTTTGCTTTGCACGGTCGAGGTGTGTAGCGGGCGTGGCGCAGGCGGGAAGGGCGAAGGCGCCAGCGGCCAACGAAGCGGTCGTGACCAGTACAACGATTGACTTCACATTCATCGGGCAATGCTCCATGGAATCACGCAGCGACGCGTCAGTGCGCCAGACCTCTGCCATGCAGCATATCGGTCGACCCCGGTCTTCTTATGGAAACTTGCGCCCTCGGTATCAGCCACCGCGCAAGCGAATCACTTCATTCACGTCCTTATCACCGCGACCGCTCACGTTGATCACCACGATGGCGTCCGGGCGCAGCGTGCGCGCCAGCACCACCGCCGCATGCACGGCATGGCTTGTCTCAAGTGCCGGGATAATTCCCTCAGTGCGGGCCAGCAGGTCAAAGGCATCAAGCGCCTCTGCGTCCGTAGCGGCCACATAGTGCACGCGACCGGAATCCTTCCAGTGACTGTGCTCTGGCCCCACGCCTGGATAGTCAAGACCCGCGCTGCAGCTATGAACATCAGCAGTCTGCCCGGACGGATCTTGCAGCACATAGCTGAGCGATCCGTGGAGAACGCCCGGAGTCCCATGCGCGAGCGGCGCAGCGTGATTGCCGGCGCCCGGCCCGCGACCACCAGCTTCAACACCCACGAGTTTGACGCTTGAATCCCCAACAAACGGCGCAAAGATGCCCGCCGCGTTCGAACCGCCGCCGACACACGCCACCACCGCGTCTGGGAGTCGTCCGTAGCGCTCGATGCATTGCGCCCGACATTCGCGACCGATCACGCTCTGGAAATCACGCACGATCATCGGGAACGGATGCGGACCAACCACGCTGCCGAGGATGTAGTGGGTCTCGCCCACGGAGCCCATCCAATCACGCATCGCCTCATTGGTGGCATCCTTGAGCGTGCGGCTGCCGGTGGTGACTTCATTGACCTTCGCGCCCATGAGCCGCATGCGGAACACATTGAGCGACTGCCGGCGGATGTCTTCCACGCCCATGTAAATCTCGCAGGGCAGGCCGAAGTGCGCGCACGCGGTGGCGGTGGCCACGCCGTGCTGACCGGCGCCGGTCTCTGCGATGATTCGCTTCTTACCCATGCGCATGGCCAAGAGCGCCTGACCCATGGTGTTGTTGATCTTGTGTGCGCCGGTATGCGCAAGGTCTTCGCGCTTCAACACAATGCGCGCGCCGCCAGCATGGGCGGTGAGGCGTGGCGCTTCCGTCAGCGGCGTGGCGCGTCCCACAAAGTCGCGCAGTAATTCATCAAGCTCTGTCTTGAAAGACGGATCCGCCATCGCGGCGTGGTACGCGGCTTCAAGCTCTTCCAGTGCCGGCACCAGCGTCTCTGGCACATAGCGACCCCCGAAGCGACCAAAGCGGCCGCGGGAATCAGGAACGGAGGGCGCGGTTTGCAGGGTGCTCATGGAACGGATACCAGTGGAGGCGTGCGGCGGGAGCAGTCAACAACGAGGATCCGATCCTAGGCGGCATCCGGAGTCGCGGGCGGGCGGCGTCGAAACATGCTGCCAATTGGGCCACTCAGCGCGTAGCCGGTCATGCCTATCGCGAGCGCTTCGTGGAACCACCACACGGCGATGGCGATTGCCACAAGCATGCTGGCCATCGCAGGCAGTGACTTGCGCCCCTTGAGGTAGCGATTCACAAAGTGCGGGTAGCGCATGGGGCTGACCATTGCAAAGGCGCAGAGCAGCGTGGCTGCGGGGATGAACAGCGAACTGGTGGAGCCAAAGCCAACCGGTAATTCTGCTTTCCAAGTAACGAGCACCAAGTGCTGGTGGAGCAGGGTGAGGCTGGCAACGGCGCCGCCCGCACCTGGTGAAGGCAGTCCCTTGAACCACAAGTGATCATCTTCCGACGCGCTTGCCGTTTCCACATTGAAGCGTGCAAGGCGAAGTGCCGTGCAGCAGATGTAGATGGCAGCGATCGACCAGCACAGACGCGGGTACAGGTTGCCGGTATCCGGGCCAAGGATCGTTTCGCCCTCGCCGGAGCCGTAGTACAAACTCACCAAGCGCAACATCATGAACGCAGGCGCCACGCCGAAGGTAACGACGTCAGCCAGTGAGTCAAGTTGCGCACCGAGATCGCTCGTTGAATGCGTGAGACGCGCGAGTGATCCGTCCACTGCATCGAACGCCATGCCAAGAAATACCAACACGCCGGCGACTGTGAGCGGATGCCAACCAAACGGAGTGAGACCGCCGCCCTCACCGGCGCGCGCGGAGTAATAAATGGCAGCGAACCCGCACACCAAGTTCGCCATGGTCATCATGGTGGGAAGTACTTTGAGACCCGGAATTGGTCGACCCTTGCGGCGTCGCAGTCGTCCACGCATTCCGCGTGGGCGGTCGGCGGACTGAGTGAGGTCGATTGTGCCATCGCTCCGACCATCGGTGCGAGTCCCCGGCTTCGGTTCTGTCACGGCATCATTGGGGCGGCGGGGCTTCATGGCTGGCTAGGTTCCATCGGCTTCGCTGCGGTTTCTACTGGAAATGCGCTGTCCGGCAGGTGTGGAATCATCACGAGGACGGTACGCCGAGCGCGTGCGCCAGGGCGCTCTGGCGCCGCGAGCAGGGTGGCTGCGCCCAAGGTCAGCACGCGAGCGCCAATCTTTCCGGACGCTGGTGCGGCGTTCGGTGAGGGCGGGCCGGTCAGCCCGGCGGCATCGCGAGCGCGTGCGGGGGCTTCTGCGTCCGTCTCCACGAATCCACCCGGGTCACAGGTGAGTATCCAGGCCGCGCCGCGCTGCAATTCAAATGCCATGCGGCAACTGCTCGCCACATCGCCAGCAAGTTGATTCGCATTGTGCAGGCGGCTCGCCTGTGCTGTTCCGGTGGCAAGCTGCGGCACCAATTCAACGGCAATGCACATGCCGTCTTCCATGGCTACTGGCCATGTGCGTGCCATGAGTTGTGCCTGCGTGCCGCGTCGATCGTGTGCAACTCCGTCGACTTCGACCATTGCGTTGCCGATCGGAACATTCACCAATTCGCGCCATGAGGGTGCGGTACCAAGCCATGTTCGCATTTCAAGCGGGCTTCCGCCGAGTGCATCACGGAATTTGTCGATGGCATCGGCCTTCACTGCGCAGTGGATGTATCCATTGCGACGGAGCGCGATCTCATCAACCGCGGCGACGGCGGGCTCAGCGTAGGTGCGCATCGCTTGATTGAATTGATCGCTATCTGTAGTGATTTGCCACGTCAGAACTTCCAGACCGATTTGACCAGGGGCAATCCGCGTTCGTGATTGCAACACCTTGCCTTCCGCGCCAGAAGCGGCTGCTCTGGGAAGGGCCTCGGAGTTGCCTGACTGATCCGAGCCCTTCGACGCAGTTGATCCGCTACTTGCGCATCCGAAAAGTGCCAGCCCCGCGATCAGTCCCGCGGCGACCGCGCATCTCATGCGTCGGTCTCATCGGGCATTTCATTCATGCGATCAATGAAGCGGCGCACGTGACCAAAGCCTCGCTTGGTGTGATGGAACGCGACGCGTGGTAGGTGCACGTGGTCGTCTTCGCCCTCAAGTGGGCCCATGTGCTGATCCACGGTTCCACTCTTCACCAAGTGCGAGAATTCGTCGTTCATTTGCTCGACTTGCCGCTTGGAGAGCGGGCGCTTGACGCGCACCACAAATGTATCGCCGATGTAGCGGGAACTGTGGTAACGGTGGTAGAAGCGAATGATTCGACTCGTCGCGTCAGCAGGGCTTGAGGCGATCTCATAGAGCGAGGTGTCCTCTTGCGAGATCCAGCCGGCTTCGACCAGGTTGTCGACTACGCCTGACTGCCAACGACTCCAGTAGTTGCCTTGCTTGCCATCAGGGCCAGCGCCTTCAACCAACACGATGGGCATTGGGTGGCTCTTGCCAGTCTGAATGAGTGTGAGCGTCTCAAAGATCTCGTCCATCGTTCCGAAGCCGCCGGGGAAGCATGCCACCGCGTCCGAGTGGGCGAGGAACATGAGCTTGCGCGTGAAGAAATACTTGAAGCTGATGAGCTTGGCGTCGCCCTTAATGATGTCGTTGGCGTTGGTCTCAAAGGGCAGGCGGATGGAGAGGCCGAAACTTGATTCGCGGCTTGGTCCTTCGTGGCCCGCCTTCATGATGCCCATTCCGGCGCCGGTGATTGCCATCCAGCCTTCGGCGGCCATCAAGCGTCCGAACTCGCGAGCGGCTGTGTAGTCCGGGTGCGTCTCTGGAGTGCGTGCACTTCCAAAGATAGAGATCTTGCGCACGCCCTTCCAGCGATTGAACACGCGGTATGCGGTGCGCATTTCACGCAGTGCGCGTTCCATGACTTTCACCTGACCAAGGTCGGAGCCGTCTTCGAGGATCCGCAGCGATGTTCGCACGAGGTCTTCGACCAACGCGGTGCGCCGGTGTGACGCGTGCGTTCCGGGTGCTGCCTTGGCGGCAGTTTCGACCAGTTGATCGATCATCGCCACGAGCTCTGGTCCAAAGCCATTCTGTTCGATTTCGTCGGTCGGCTCTGGTCGTGAGTGCTGCGGAGAATTGCGTGTCATCGTGTTTCGGTTGTCGATTCTGCTGTCGGAGCGGGGGCGAGTACCGGGATCGGCGTCACCCGCGGTTGGGGGTCTTGAATCGTACCGCCGACATCGATCACAAAGAACTGGTCGGTGACCACGCCGTAAAGGTCGCTGAGGAGCGGCAGTTTGCCGCGATTGCGGAATCGAAGGGCTAAAGCCCCGGAATCAGTGCGGACCTCGCCCGTGCCCTCAAGCAGCAGCGTGCCGGAGGAGAGGTCGATTTTCTTCAGGCGGAGCAAGGAATCATCGATTTCAAAGATCATGTTCGCCTGTTCCATGGCGGCGTTCAGCGGAAGCATCAGCTGCGTTACCTGCAGGATGCTGAGGCCAAGCGGGAACTCCATCATTCGGCCATCGGCCACTGCAATCCTGCCCGAGCCGCGGCGCGCGGGATCCACGCCGAGCGTTCCGGCAACATCGAGTCGGCCGCTCAACAAGCCATCATCGGTGAATTGCTGTGCTGATTTTGCCGTGTCCTCAGAGAGGCCCGCGGCGGCACTGCGCATGCCAGCGGCGATGTAGCGCCCGAATCCGATGTTCGTGCAGCTGACGTGCATTTCCCACTGTTCGGCAGGCGTAAACCAACCGTGCGCGGCAATGCGACCGCCGTACATGGATGCGCTGAGATCCTCAAGTTCGACCAATGATGAGTCTGGATGAAAGAGCAGCGCAGCGGCAATGGTGGTTGCGCGCCTGCCCATGACGTGCACCTGATCAAATTGCAATCCAATGGTGCCAGCGGGCTGGCCGCCGGTAGTCGACAGATCAAATGCCAGTGAGCCGTCAATGCGGTCAAAGAGTATTCCAGCTTGGAAGCGCGCATCGGAGATATTCAGGTCACCAATCACGGAGATGCGCGGGCTGCCAACGCGCGGGTCATCCACCAAGATGCGCATCGAATCGGTCCAGATGGGCGCTTTGGTGTCAAATTCGATTTCATCGAGCGCGCGTCGTGCTGCGGACGGCATGAGCGCGCGCAAATCCGGTGAATTTCCGGACACCGATGCGGTCGCCCGCAATTCGCCTACTAATAGGCTTGTTTCGGTGGAAGCAAATGCGCCAGTGATGGTGGCAGTGCCGCGGTCAATAGTGACTTCGAGTTCATCGACTACGACGCCGGACGGGCCGATCAGCAACGAACCGCTTTGGCGACGCAGTTGGAATTGCATTTCATCGCGCTCGCCGCCGATCCATGATGGCTCCAATGCCACCGACCAGCGATCGGTCTTGTTCCGGCCAGGAAGAGTGACATCTGCGTCGATCGCCCCGCGGAGTCGCCAGTCTCGCAACACATTTTGGGCGGCGGTCGCGCCAGTCGCCTCAAGTGCGCGTGCTACGAGCGGGCTGTCGAGGGAGAGTGTCGCGATGGTGGCATGAAATTGAGGAGTTGGTCCTGAGATCACGCCGTCAGCCTCAATGACGAGCGGGGAGTCGTCGGTGTCGGGGCCGCGGAGGTCCACTCCATGAAGACGCAGCTCGCCGTTGCGGAAGTACATGTCGCTGCACACCGGATCCAACTTCACCGTCTGCGCAACTGTGAGTGAATCGAGACGTACGTGCGCGTAGGTGTCTTGGCCGTGTACATCACGGTTCCAGGTGACTTCGCCGTCAAAGTTCCCAACCGGCGTCAGCGCGTTCCATGCCTCTTCGATGCGGGCGACCTCTGGCCCGTCACTCAGGCGCACCAAATCGCGCTCAATCGGAAAGTCCTTGAGACTGATTTCGAGCGATCCACCCTTGCTTTCTAAGTCGAATCTGCCCTCAGCGGCAACGGTTCCCGCGCCGTGGCGTGCAGTGGCATTGCTTACCGTGACATGTCCCGCGTCTGCCACGATCAGCCCATGAACATCATCAAGCGTCATGCGCCCGGGCCAGCTGAGGCCGTTCTCGCGGAGTACGCCTGCAAGTTCAGCGGTCGGACGAATAGCGCCGTCGTGCACCTGCACATTGGTGGTCACTGCATCCGATTCGTCGGCACGGGTGAGCACTGTGCCGGTGGCAGAAATACTTCCCTCAAGGCCAAGCTCCATGAGGATGCTTGAGATCGGCGAGAACTTGAGACCAGGCCAACCCACGGGGCGGTTGGTGCGATCCTCAAAGCTGATTGGGATGGCAGCAAGCAGGGCGCGCGTGACTTTCTCGCCGTCAACTCGAAAATCAAGGAAACTGCGAACAAGGCGCGTGTCATTATGGCGCGGAACCTCAAGGTGTCCGCTCACGAAACCCTTGCCGCCCGTCGGCGTTTCGATGTTGATGCCGCCGCCGAGGAATTCGACACGCTCGTCCAGAATCAACAGTTCACCCTTGGCGCGCATTGGATACGGAAACGCATCAAGAACAACGCGCACGTCCTGAAGTTTGATGGGGCCAGTCACCTCAACGCGCTCGCCGCCATCGCGGGGATGCTTCACGGTGAGGTCAACACCAACAATTCCGCCGGGGCGGGTTGATTCATCAAGAATTCCAGCTGAATTCAGTGCGCGCCATGCGTCATCGGCAAGCAGCGCGGCGAAGATGCGCGCCGGCGCTCCACGAATCGCGCCGACGAGTTTGCGGTCGAGCGAAACATCCGTTCCAAAGAGATGCAGGTTGTAGCCGGGGTCAGCGCCAACGAGTTCAATCTCGCCGTCAATGGTGAACGCGGTCTGATCGCTGCCGCGTCCTTGAATACCGCGCATCACAAGAAGGTCGTTGGAAACTTCAACGGTTCCCTTCACGTTCGACATGCGGTAGGGGAACTTTGGACTCTCAATAGTTCCATCAAGGAGCGTCAACTTCCCGCGCAGTTCGATCGGTGCGGCAACCGGTGTGCCGTCCGCTGCCAATGAACCGCCGGCGCGGCGCGCGGTGACGAAAATATCGGCAGCCCAGTCGCGCGCTCCAACGAGCGCCAGCGCGCGTGCTGCTTCAATCGGTAATTCAATGCGGCGCGGCGTTCCATCGGCGGTTGGTCGCGCGTCGACTTTCGGTATTCGAATGGCAATATCCCAACTGGCAAGCGCTACGGATCGCTCGAGCCACAGGTCATCCGGATCGAGTGCGCCCTGGATGCCGCCAAACGATGCAATGTTGCTGTGCGCAGAGATTTCGAGCGGTACGGTGAACGCATCGGCACCGGGCATGCCCGGTGCAAGCGTGACTCGGGTGGCAGCGACATCGAGTTCATTGCCGCGCAGCATGATCGTTGCTTCGCCAAGCATGACGGTGACATCACCGCGGATCGGAACCACGGTTCCCTCTACAAGGCGGCCCCATTCAATCTGTCGAACACTGTCGCGTTCGCGCAGTGTGACATCCCGCAGGACGATGTCGGCCCAACGCAGCGGCTGCGCTGTGCTGCCTTCAAAGTGCGCGTGTTCGATGCGCCCGGCAAGCTCTGACCGCGCCGCCCAGCGCTGTGCCTGCGCGGGGAGTGCGCGCAATAGCGATTCATCGATCCGAAGGCTGTTGAGGTCGGCTTCGTAGGTGAAGGTGCTTTCGTTCCAAGTGCCCTTCAGACTGAGGGCATTTTCCAAGATCGGTTTTTCGTCTTGTTGTTTTTGTTCGAGGCTGAACTCGTAGACATTTGAGTCGCCGACGCGGTGCTGAAAGTTCGCTGCAAACTGCTGCGTTGAGCGGAGTGCGACGGCGCCTCCAGTAGCGGATCCGATTTCAATGCGCAGATCGCTGAGGAGCGCTCGCTGCGGTTGCTGCAGCGGTTTGCCGTCTGTCGAAGCGGTGGGGCGCAATGCAAGAAAGTTAAAGTCGCCCGGTTGGTCAACGCGTTCAATGATGCGCACCGTGAGGCCATCGATTTCCATATCGACGAGTTCGATGCGCCCGAGCAGCAAACTCCACGGGGAGAAGACCACTTCCGCGCGGCGCATGGTGCAGACCGTGGCGGCGTCGCCCTCCCAGCCGCGCGCGCGTAGATCAAGATCAGTGGCGATGACGCGGTTCCATCCGTCCCACTTCACGCTCTTGATGCGGAGGTTACCGCCGAATCGCTGGGACAACTGTGATTCCATCGCTTCGCGCAGGATGGTGGATTCGCGCAACACCATCCATACGGAGGCCATGATGGCCATCACACCAAGCAGCGTAAAGAGTGCCACTGATCGTTTACGAAACCGACGCCGAATGTTTGAGGGCGCCAATTGCGGCGCGTGCCGGGCGATCGCCTCATCGGCACGACGCGCAAGCTCGCCGGGCGCGCGGCGCGCCATGGCCTCGAGACGGTCGAGGTGCATGTCGGGCATATGCGGCTCGTCGTCGGGGCGCGGTTCGTCAGGATGAGCTGGGTCTTGGCTCACGGGGCGCGGATGGTACGCCGGGGACGACCTTCGCTGCCGTTCGTACAATCGCAGGCATGCCTCGTCTTGCCATTGTCATCGGAGCAGCGCGCCGCGTGGGCCGAGCCGTTGCGCTTGAACTTGCGCGTCAGGGTTGGGATCTGCTGCTCACGCACCACACGAGCGCGGCAGAGAACCAGCAAACCGCCGCGGACGCTCGCGAGGCGGGAACGAAATCTGGGCAGGCGATCGATGTTCGCGTAGAGGAACTTAATCTTTCTGATCTTGCAGCTGTGGAGCGGTTTGGGCGCGCTCACGCTGTCCGGACCGTTGACGCCTTGGTTCTCTGCGCAGCGAGCTACGCGCGAACGCCCTTCGGAACGATCGACGCCGCAACGGCGGAGCGCGAAATCCGAGTCAACGCCGTTGCGCCATTGCTGTTGGTGCAGGCGCTCGCGCCGGCTTTGGCGCGCTCGGCGCTCACTGGCGGTGGAGCGGTGGTCGCGTTCGGTGATATTCATGCGATGGGGCGTCCGCGCCGCGCGTTCGTTCCATACATCATGTCAAAGTCAGCGCTTCATTCCATGGTGGAAGCGCTTGCACTTGAGCTTGCGCCCGCGGTTCGCGTCAACGCCATTGCGCCCGGGGTAGTTGCATGGCCAGACGACGCGCCGTTAGAAGAACGAGTGGCATATGAGTCGCGCATTCCGCTCGCGCGTGCTGGCACCCCGGAAGACGCGGCGCGCTTGGTGCGTTCGATTGTCGAGGACATGCCCTACGTCACCGGCTCGGTCATCCGCCTGGACGGCGGTCGCTGGTTGCGCTGAGCGCAGCGCGCACTTCATTCGCGGGTGCGCCTGCAATGCCGGCGGCATCAGCAGAGATCATTGCCTTCACCTGATCGCCTGCCTGCATCCATGCGGAGGCGGCGCGCAGTGATCGTTTCCAATCGTTCGGCGCAGCGGCGGCGCTTTCATCAAGCGTGCCAGCGGCCTCGCGGGCTTGTCCGAGTGCCATGTAGGCCGCGGCAATTTCTTGGGCGCACGCTGGTTCGCGGCGCAGTGGCGCATCGAGTGCTAGAAGTAGCTCAAGTGATTCGCGCGGCGCGCCCGCCATGCGTCTCATGCGCGCGTCTGCAATCCGCAATTCGATGGATGTTGGCGCCAGCGTGCGGGCTTGGGAAATCTTGATGCGCGCAGCGTTGGCATCGCCACTTCGCAATTCCAAGTCGGCAAGCGCGGCCTTTGGATCGGGTGACTCGGGCATGGCGCGTTCAGCTGCTGTGAGTAAGCGCCGTGCTTCCACTTCATTGCCGTCACGCGCGCGGGCCATGCCTAAATAGAGCGCGTACTGGGCGCTTGATGGGTCGGCTGCGAATGCCGCCTCGTAGTGGGCGACTGCCTGCGTATGTCGCATGGCGGTGTCAGAGACAACGCCGGCGGCGTGTTGCAACGCGGCATTTGCTGGCGCCAAGGCGGCGGCGCGGTCGTACGCATCGGCGGCACGCGCCATGACGTCGGCGCGGTCTTGGGAGGGCAGGTCAGGCTGCATGGCAAGGGCAACCAGCGCTCGACCGTGGATCTCCTGCGCTCGCATGAGACCGGGGGCTTCGCTCGCTAATTTTTCTGCCACAAAGACTGCTTCGCTTGGCTTGTCGGCGGCCAGGTACGAATCGATGGCACGAATGGCGGCGTCCAATTTCTTTGGCTCAACGTTGCTTGCTGCGGGAGGCTTGGCGTCCGTGGGGCCGCAGCCGACCGGGGCGAACGCGGCTGCCATGACCGCGGCAAGTGCCGTCCACGGCAACAGCACGCGCGCCGTGGCGCGGAGAAGGGTTCCGCTTTCGTAGAATCGTTGTTCCATGTCAAGCGCCCAGCCCATCGAATCGAGCACGCCAACCGGCGCCTCTGAACTCCAGCTCGCCAAAGCCTACACCCCGGCGGATGCGGAGACCTTTGCGTGGTCGCGGTGGCGCGACGCGCGATGCTTCCATGCGGAGCCCACTGACGCTGGCGCGCCGTATTCGATCTTCATTCCGCCGCCAAATGTCACCGCAGCTTTGCACCTTGGTCATGCGCTCAACAACACATTGCAAGATGTCTTGACGCGCTACCACCGCATGAAGGGCATGAACACCATGTGGATGCCCGGCACTGACCACGCTGGCATTGCCACGCAGTCAGTGGTGGAGCGCAGACTGTTGCAACAGGGCAAGCGCCGTTCTGATTTCACGCGCGAACAATTCATTGCCAAGGTGCAAGAGTGGAAAGATGAGTACGAAGCAACCATTCTGAGTCAGTTGGAATTGATGGGCGCTTCGTGTGATTACGACCGCGTGCGATTCACCATGGATCCAGTGTGCGCAGCGGCGGTGCGTGCTGCATTCTTCAAACTTTTTGATGACAGCCTGATCTATCGCGGTAAGCGTTTGGTCAATTGGGATCCGGTGTCACGCACTGCGCTGGCCGATGATGAAGTGGAGATGGAAGAAGTGGATGGTCACTTCTGGTACCTCCGCTATCCATTTGAAGATGGATCCGGTTACGTGACGGTGGCAACCACGCGT
>Ga0114966_10003758_pt1 | contig 13204 bp, 21 predicted proteins | sample M_130207_XF_Meta_FD_87029 | JGI IMG/M metagenome (GOLD analysis project Ga0114966, IMG submission 87029) | Freshwater microbial communities from Lake Montjoie, Canada to study carbon cycling - M_130207_XF_MetaG | ecosystem: Environmental > Aquatic > Freshwater > Lake | place: Lake Montjoie... | reverse complement strand
CTATCCAGTTCAATGTACTATTAATGACTTGAATTCCACCAACAGAAAAATAATCTTTTACATTTAAATTATTACCAATAAAAACTGTAGAATTTTTTGGTTGTACCGATAATATATCTGATTGAGTAGATGAACTAAATGTAACCGTTGCTCCCGACAATACTTTAATATCAATAGGAGTATTACCCGCATTGTTTATAAATTCAATGTACGGTATTCTATCTGATGTCCTTAAAATACTATTACTCGGAACAATTTTTATATTTGTGCCCATGAAAAGTTATTTCCTTTTATTATAAATACACTCTATATTATTTTATAAATACACAATAAATTATTCATATTTATTATTAAATTTACTATAATTAAATACACAATAAATATTAAATAAAATGTTACATGATTTTAAAATCATCAAAAAGTAAATTAGGTATTGTTAATCTTTTATCAGATTTCATATTGAGTAAAATACCAAAAGAAGAAGAATCAATAATACAAGTATCAGACTGTAATAACTTCTATATAATAAAAGGAAAAACAACTTACTCAGACCCTTTAGATATTAACGAAATTAAAAATGAATTTATTAAAAAATTTGAATCTGAAATAGATACTCTCAAATTAACTAACACAATAGATTTATTAGAGTATGATTGTAAATTAAACAAAAAAGAAGAATTAAATTTTACGTACCACAATACGATTAACTGCTCTTACCATTACGAACAAATAGACTCTTATAATAAAAAAAGTGACCTATCCTATAAATACAATTACTTTTTAAAACAAATATCAGACGATGACAACTTAATCTTTTCATCTTCATTCCCACATGGATATTCATTAAATCAAGGTAGATTATTATATTACTATGGAAAAAACATATTTTACAATATACCCCCATCATACCCTGTAACATCATTAACATTTTATATGTCAACTAAAAAAGATAATAATGAACAAGTGTTTTCAGTGTTAAATAATTTTTCAAATGATTTTGATGATGATTTGAAATCTGCAATATTAGATATATTTGATTTTGATATGACTTGGTTGGAAAAGGAAATAAAAAAAGTGGATTGGTCTGTTGAAATTACCAATCCACTTGATGAATATGAATTCTTAAAAAGAATAAATAGGGATTTCTTAATCTTTTAGATTATCCCCACTTTTTTTCTATGAGTATTAATGATATCTAACGCCTCTGTTAACTCGTTATAATTTTTTTCAGGTACGTACATAAATGACTCGTTTTTATTATTGTTACTTTCAATTATTAATAAAGCCGGTATCATATCGTTTTTTGTTATTTCTGTAAAAATATCATACTCGTCTTTATGTTCATCGATATCTCTATCGAAGAACTCAATTCCTTCATTAGTTAATATTTCTTTAAACTGAACACAAAAAGGGCACCCTTTCATTGTGTATACAACAACAGATAAATTTTTCATTTTATTTTATTAATTACTTCCATTATTTGTTCTTTTCTTAAAACCCCAACATTATGATAAATTTCTTTACCATCATTAAATCCTTTAATTGTTGGTACGCTTCTAATACCTAATTCAGAGACAACAAAATCTCTGTCATTATCAATATCAAAAGTATACAATTCCACATTGGAATCCGTACTTTTATTATCTTCAGTGGCGGATTCAAACCAAGGTTTCATGACTTTGCATGGTCCACAAAATTTACCATAAAAGTCTATCAATAATTTTTCACCATTTGCAATTTTTTCTTTCAGTTGTTTTGCTGTTATTTCCATAATGTATTTATTTTACGTTTTTAAAATCTTTTATTAATTGTTTTATAAAAAAATTAAGTTCACTTGTTTGTTCTTGTTTATAATAAATATTGTTAACCCATATCTTATCAACATCATCATATTTCAAATATATGTAAAAATTTTGTTTTGTTTTATATATTTTTTCTACACAAATTATTTTATCACCATAATTAGATTTTGAATACCCAACTTCAAAAGTTTTTTTATCTAAAATTTCAGGTTTCATTTCAACATTATCTATAGTAATAACAGAAAGTATACCTTCCCGATTTTCAATAAACTTGATATATTCTGGTTTATTTATATCCATAATTAATTATTAACAATTTCTTTATAAGTCCACTTTAATATTCCATCTTCATTCCAATCACTATCAGAATTTAATAATGCGCCATTAACACATTCCTTTCTTAATTTAACAGTATCAAATCTTTTATCGTTAACATAATATAACATTTGTTCATCTAAGTTAAATAGAGGTTCATCCCATTCTACAGGAAGTTTTTGATTATACTTACCTAAAAATTGAACCCTTTTTATTTGGACATGTTTATTATCAATTGTTTGTTTTATATAATATTCAACAGTTGCTCTTTCATCAGATTCAATACTATTTTTTCTCAACGAAATAATTATCGAACCAGCTCTTCCTGTATAAGTTTTAACACAATTAGACTGCATTGAACTTTCCATTGTATATAATTCAGATGTATCTAAAAGAATTGGATGGTAGGTATCAATTCCAATTTTAATAGGTTTTAATAAATCATAAAGATATTTTGGATACACTCTAACATACTTACCGTTTTTATAAAACTGAAGTTTTTCTGTCCAATCTAAATGTTCTTTTCTGAAATCATCATTACTTTTATATGATAACCATTTAACATCTTCTCCATATTTTTTTAATTCAATATATAAACTTATGTGGTCATAAAAAACATGCCCATCCATAGTTTCTTGAACATAAACTTGTTTAAATAATTCAAACACTCTTTTCATCTCTTCGTTAGAAGCGTAGTTAATAATTTCTAAATTTATAAAATATGGTAAATTATCTGAGTAATAATTTAAACATTTTAAAATTAAATTTTCATCCTGATTAACCCAATCAGGTCCGAAAATATTTAATGCGACTGTATATAGTGATAAATTTAATCTATCACAATGATGTAGTGCTTTTTTTATTTTTTTGCCAGATATATCATGATAATCCATATAACTATCAACTAACCTATAATCATTCTTTTTTAGTATTTTTTTAGAAAAAAGTTTGTCCCAATATTTCATATGTACATGAAAATTATTTGGATATTTTATCTTTTTTTTAGTTAAATAAAATTTAAAAAGTCTTTGAGAAAAATCTAAATCATTAAAAACTTTTACATTATCTATTTCACTAATAAATGCGGTAAGGGCGTTAATTACTATATCATATTGATTTTCTATTTTAATACCAATCATATAGTTTTTAATTGCAGACTTTATCCATGATATTGGGTCTTCTGAAAATTTATTTTTTCGTAATAATTTTTTAAATTTCTTTTTACTTTCAAATCTAATTAATGAACCATTATATACATCTCCTGTTTTAGTATTAACGGTAATAAAAAACAAGTTTTTTTCGGTTTTAAACCAAACACATCCTGCATGTCTAGTTTTATTTCCGGTAAAGAATTTTAATGAAACTTTATCTTCTTTTTTTTCAACAACAATTGTCATCCATTGTTTATGGATTGTGAATAATGGATTTCCATAATTCTTTACAAAAGTGTCTTCTTCTTCATCTGAATCTTTATGTATAAACTTTGGTCTATTTTTACGAATTTGAAACCCACCATCATTGTATTCATATTTTGAATCTGACTCGATTGGATTTGAAGATTCATATTCAATATTAACATATATATTGAATGAAAATTTAAAAATATTTTCCGGCATACCGCAAATATAGTAAAATAAATCAAATAAAAAAAGGAAGATTACTCTTCCTTTAATTTAAACAAATTCTACCGTAATTTGTTTCAATAAATGTTTTATCTATTTTTTTATTATCTTTATATTCTTTACCGTTTAATTTAACACAAATTTCAATAAGTTGTTTTTGCGTTAATGAAACTTCTTCTGATTTGTCCGAATTTAATATTGCAACTTTTTTAATTTCTTGATAAAATTCCTCTTCTTTTTCTTTAGTTACCAAATTAAGGAGGTCTTTAGGATTTTCTCTAAAAAACTTAATAATATTATTCATGTATATTTCAACATCAACACTCATCTTAATATATTTAAATTAATTAAAAATCTAATCTTTTAAATCCCACATTCCACCACCCATATCTGTACCTTTAGCTTTAATCTCCTCAGGAACATTTACATTATCACTACCTTTCAAATTCAAAAAGAATAATTTATCCAAATTAACAATACATCCAGGAATTGAAGTTAACTTTTTATTATTAATTAACGCCAAGAATCTTAAATTACCTAAAGTACAAATTGAATCGGGAATACTATCAATACAATTATCCAATAGAATCATATTCAAGTCTTTAAACCTTGAAATTTCTTCAGGTATTTTAACTATAATTTCATTTTTATCTCTATTTTGAATTTGAAATTCTTTTAATGTATCTGGTAAACTTTTAATCAAATCGTCTAAACCGTATAACGCAATAAATTTACCAATAGCACCGCTTGAAAAACTATCAATAACAAGTTTTTCTCCTCCTGTTGTTAACCCTTTAGCAAACTCAGGTTTAAAGTAATCTTTTAATTCTGAAAATTTACCATTTAATTCTCCAACTAAATCAATAGACCTATCAGCTCTATCCATAAATTGGTTTGATGGGAAATGAAATTGATATCTCTCTTGAGGTAGTCCTGTTCTTTTACCAACTTTTCCTTTATCGTCATTTGCAAAAATAACATAAAGTGGACCATTTTTTAAGTACCCTGAAGTATATGATGCGTTTGGAGGTGATGTACACCAACGTGATTCTCCGTTATCATAATCATAAAATCCGCCATACCATGTTGCAGCCTCATTCGCCAAAGGACCTTTATCTTTATCTATTTTAATAACAGTATAGTTTGGTCCTTCAAACTCAATTTCTCCACCAGGATGACTAAACCCTTCTCTAGTTTTTCTAATTTCTTTCTTAAGTTCTGTTTTTTCAAGTTTCTTCTTAATATTTTCAGGTAATTCAAAAGAATCCAAAAATTGAAATAAACTATCGATAGTGAATTTATTTATATCTCTTTTATCTTCCGGAAAATACTTATTAAACTTAGTGAATTTTTTCAAGTCATCTTTAACTTTGAATAAATCTTCAATAAAAACTCTTTTCTTTTCTTTAACTTCTCTATCATATCCAGTTTCACCAGGATTAGTTTCAGTAGTTGGTTTTAAATAATTTTTAACCAGCCAATTACTAAATTTACCAACTTTTACTTTCTTTAATTCTTCTTTACCTGCGGTTGATAAATCAACATCATTTAGTTTTGTATCTGGGTCTGCACCTATTAATGCAAATAATTCATCTTTACTTAAAAAAGGTTTTAATTGTTTTCCCTCATTTCCTACCTGCGGTTTTGTTAATTTATCCAATAATACCTCCATACGAGATTGTTCAAGGATAATAGTCTTAACTATTGAAGTGAATTTCATCTATTTGATTTTAATAATAAATATACTGATGAAGCAAAAATAACTAATAATTCAATATCAAAAGCTCTTCTCCCATATTTTGTTTTGTATTTTTTTTTGCGGCAGCCGCTTTAGCAAATTCTTTACGCTCCCATCTATATTGGTTTTCAGGAAACCAATCATGTAATTGCGGAAAATCATAATACGACATACTAAACTTACCTTTTACTTTATGTAAGGAATTAGCCAATCTTTCATGGTCTTGTATTCCAAAATCATGATTAGAATAGTAATTTTCAGTTTTATAATATGGTGGGTCTAAATAAATATATGTAGACTTTGAGTCGTATTTTTCAATAACATCCGCAAAATCCATATTCTCCACATCAGTAATTCTAAGGAAATGTTCAGCCCAATCAGGTTTACTTAACTTATCCCTAAATGAGAGGTATTTGGACCTATATTTACCCTTTAAATCAATAAACGATGATGTCTCAGGCTTACTACCTGAAAAGACCTGTGTGAGTACGTAAGCGTACTTAGCGGCCATCTCATAGTCATAATCTTGTAGGTTTACATTTGGTGCAAATATTTCAGCCTGAAAGCTTACAAATTGTTCTTTCATTTCAGATGGTGTAACACTAACTCCTAACTGTTGAACGGGAATCTCATCTAAAGCTCTTTGTAATTCAGATGGATTCTGAGCACATTGAAATAAATTATAATTTAAAGGATTAAAGTCATTATAAACAACTTTTTTTAGATTTGGATACTGACTCAAATCCATATTAAAAAAACACCAAAACATTCCTCCGAATGTTTCAAGATATATTTCCATATCTTGTGGGTAATATGGAACTATCCATTTACCAATTTTTGATTTACCTCCGATATAACTTAACATGAATTAAGTATAATAAAAAAAATGTAAAAAGCAAATTTATTTATAACAATTTTTGTAAGGTCTACAAGATGCCTTTTGAGTAAACCCCATTTTATCACATGGAGTTTTTTTACAATAAGATTGACTATACTTTCTTTTTTTACTAAATTTACGTTGTTCTTTCTCTTCTAAGTATTTGTAAAGAACTCTTCTAATAATTTGCTCATTTAACATAATTATAAATATGTCGGAAACAGGATGTAAACAGTGTCAGAAAAAAAATACCAAACCTTCACAAATAGGTTTAGCTATTCTTGGATTTTATATTATATTTTCATCAATATATGGAACTAAGATATTGATTGAACATATGATTAATTTAATCACCCGTTAGATTTTCTTTCGAATTTAACATTTAATTTAACGTACAAATCACCTCCGTTATATCCCTTACCTTTTAATCTTAATGGTTTGGATGTATCAAATATATTTGGTGCCGACATGCTTAAATCACCATCAGGATGTGGAATTATAAATTTATCACTTTGTATTTCATTTAAGTCCATAAATAAATTATATATTAGGTCGTTATTCATTTTATCGTACCCATCTGTAGGAACCATTTCAATTTGAACGACTAAATCACCATACTCTCCATTTCTAAAATCACCTAAACTATCTAATTTAAGATATTGACCACTATCAATACCAATAGGTAATTTCAAATTAATTTCATTTGTGGTTGACTTAACACCTCTTCCATCACAGTTATAACATTTATGTATTAAAGTATATCCTCTTCCTCCACATGTTTGACATGCGGTTCTTATTTGTTGAACCATGAATCCTGTTCCAAATGTTTTTATTTGGAATCCTTGTCCATTACATCCTCCACATTTTTGTTGTTCTCCTCCATTACCGTTACACACATTACAATGATTATCTTTTATATAACGAATATTTTTATCGGAACCTCTATACGATTCTATTGGTGTTATTTGAACTTTAACTACTTTGTCTGGTGCAGACTTTCTTCTTTGTTGCCCAAATCCATTAGGATTATTTTCTCTAAACATTTGATTAAATATGTCTTGGAATGGTGTACCATTATATGGATTATTCTTTGACTGGTTATATTGCTCTCTTTTACTTTTATCACCTAAATGTTCATAAGCTTCAGCAATTTCTTTAAATTTTTCAGCTCCGTTTGGATTTAAATCAGGATGATACTTTTTTGATAAAGTACGATAACTTTTTTTTATCTCATCTTCTGAAGCATTCTCTTCAACTTCTAATATTTTATAGTAATCTTTCATATATGGAAAACTACATTGTAGTCTTGTTTAAAAATAAAATAAGAAAAAGAATAATAAAGAAGTTTATTACATATAATAAAGCAATTAATTTTTTTGAAAAATTAAAAAAAGAGAACGATGAAATCATTTTTAATAAATTAATTGAGAACACTAAAAAATGTGAATATGAATTGTCTTTAATTGAATACAGTTCAAATAGATTAATACCTATATATCTAACAGATGAAATGGGTAGGAATATTAAAGTGAAAATAGAAGATGATAATCTAACAATCGTTAAAATAATTCCCTATAAGATTGAAGACACCATATATGATTTACAAAAAAAAGAAAAAATAACAACTCAAAAGTTTTTAAAGTCGTATTTGACTGGTGATGGATTAAAAATGATATCCGTTCTTAATAATAAAATTATCTTACAAAAAGATGATGAAGTATATATTTTTTCACTGAAATCTGAATCTGAATCATCAAGATTTGTTGATTGTCTTTCTTTACATTTCTTTAAAATAAAAAGAGGAGATTGTCTTTTTATTAAAGACTACTCCTCTCCTCAAAGAAAATATCTATATTCGTTACTGGAATCTAAAGGATTTGATAAAAAGATATTGTATAGAAAATTTACGACTCATCCTCGTTCAAAATAAAATGAAATTCTGTTCCAGAAATATCTATTGAGAATTGTTTGTGCTTTCTATCTATCTCTCTAAAATGAGAAATCACACTAGTATATTCTCCTTTAGGAAGTTCAAAAATTATTGTTCCCTTTCCACTAAAAAGTGTTTGGACTGATTCTGCAATTAGTGCCAGTTTTTCTATTTCCCCAAGATTAGTATCTTTAATTTCTTCCATAAAGTTATTTTTTCAGGTTTTGGAAAAAGATATTCTTTTTTAAAACCTTTTAATTCTTTGATTAAATCTTGTTTACTTTTATTTAACTGAACCTCATCTTTTCTTTTTTCATTATTCAGCCAATTCAATAGTTGTTGATTCTTGTCCGTCTTGCTCATCGATTAATTCATTTTCTAAATCATTATCATTAAAATCAAAATACAGTGTTTGTAATTTTTCTAAATCTGTTTTTTCAAACGTTTGTTTTAGTTGGTCTATAGTTTGTTTAAATAATCTTTCTTTAAGCTCTTTTTCTTTATTTAACTTAATAACTTTTGCAATTTTATTAAGAGTTAATGAAATTTCTTTATCGTCAATAGTTGATACAAAAGATATTCCTTTCGTATTTTGGTCGTCAGATTCAAAACCAACAATTTGATTTTCGTCAAGTATACTCTTTGGTAGAGACCATTTAACGGGAAATTTCATGTCAAAACTAAAATAAGTCTTTAACTTCCTAATTGAATGTACGTACTCAATAAATGGCTGTATTTCTTTATAAAAACTCATTTGTATAAAATATATGTCATTATGTAACTTACGGATAAACCAAGTGTTATAAGTTCAAAGTTACTATAACTTATTGGTTCTGGTTCTTTTTGTAATAATGCTTTTAGAAATTTTGTAACATTTTTTACCAACACTAAGATTGTAAAAATAAACGTAAAAAAATATACTGCACTTATATTAAGCATTATCTTCTGTTTTTTTATGTTCAAGAATTTCACCTCTTAATTTCTGAAGTAATAATTTTAATTCTTGTGCAGTTTTTCTTGCTCTTGTTCCGGCGCTTTTATTTCCTTTGTAAGATTTTGTAACATCAACAGACAATAGTTCTGTTAATACTTTAATTTGTTCTAATGTTTCCATTTTAAATTATTTTTTAAATTTATATATTAGAAATATTAACTTTTTTATTGATGGTGTAAATAGAATATTAGATTACTGTTCTATATTTTTCTCCATTAATTTATACAATTCTGTTAATAATTCCAAGTCTGATTTACTGAATGGTTTGTCGATATCAAAGGTTTCCCCTAAAAATGAAGGTATTGAATTTTTTATGTTTTTTTCCTTTTGATTATAATAAATCTCCATAAAGAATTCTTCAAGATAATCTTTATGTTGTCCATCATTAACTATAATAATATTTTCTTTTTTAAATTCAGACACCACTTTATTCCAACACCAATTGAAATGGGATTTATTATCTTCATAAGATAATATTATCTTGGTTTCAACATCATCAGTTCCAAGATAAGTGTCTATAATAGTATTATTTAACGATTTAAATATATCGCCGTATAGTTCAATTTTTTCATAAATCATATTATGAACATTAAACCAAATAATAATATCTTCTTTTGGTACCGGTGTCATCATCCATTTAAAAAAATTCTCCATAGAGTTCATCTATGGAGAATATAGTAAAATGATTTTAATTGTGAATTTTTATTGTGTTTTTCTGTTATAAGAAATTAAATTTTTCATCTTATTCATCTCCTCAGAAATAATCTTTTCTTTCTTATTTTCAGTTGATTCTAATGTATTAAGTATTTTACTTGCCTTAGCGATTGAACTTGATTTGTCGGCGCCTTTTTTAGATTTTAAAGAACCTGAACTTTTATTATTTCCTTCAATTTCAACAGGTTGAGGTTGTCTTTTATATGAAGCTTTCATTTGTTCTGCACCATATAAATTTTCATCATAGTTCTTTTTAAACTTTTCTCCAACTTTACTTGGAGAAACATTACCCAACGCTTTTCCGTCTTTATCTGTAACCGCATTACCAAATGTTGAATCACCTTTTAATTGCTTATCAATTCTTTTATCATCAGGTTTGATTTCATCATAAACTAAATTTGTCATTCCAGGATATGAGAAAGCGTCAATATATTCTTCAACAGCCTCTGATGGATGATACTTCATTTCATTATGTTCTTTTTCCATGTCATAATTACTTTTAGGAAAATCATTTGGTTCAGTATCAAATTTTTCTTTTCCTTTAGTACTATCTTTCAAATAAGAAGATAACTTTTTAGCTAATTCTTTTGCGTAATTGTCATTTTCTTTTCCAGTCGCTTCCCAAGCCTTTTCGGTTTTTTTCAATCCTTCTGGTGTTTTTTTAGTTATGTTGTCTTTTTCCGCAATATCTTTTACTTTAGCCTTTTGTTCTAAAACAATATTTTCAATCATGTTGATAAGTTCATCTTCAGTTAGTGTTAAAGAATTTTTATTTTCTTTAATACCTTTTAAAGTTAAAGCCAAATTAACTTGTTTTAATAATTTAGAATCAGATGCAGATAATTTTTTATCTCCTTCGCCTTTTTTCATTAATTCTTTTTTAAGCGCCTTTAATTTTGATTCAGGAATTTTCTCATCTTCAGGAATATTCAATTTTTTATGAAGAGAACCTTTTTTCATATCTGTTTTTTGAATCCATTTTTCTTTAGCTTCTTTTACATGATATTTTTTTCCATCAACCTCAAAAGAATCTTCTCCGTCTTTTTTTGCTTGAGCCAAAGCTCCTGAAAATGCATTTCCTTCTTCAGTTTCTGCTTCATCCATATCTTCCATATTTCCCATATCAGAATCTTCACATTTAGATTTAAACATCATCGTTCTTTCGTCATCATCTCCAAAATTATCTAAATGATACTTGTATGTTTCACAAGCTTCTGAAGCCTCATTCATATTTAGGTTTTGAGAGTCCTCATAGTATTCGTTCTCATCCATCTCAATTTCAGTCCATTCTCCTTCTTCTAATTGTTCTACAACTTTCTTAGATTTACTCTCAATTTCTTCACTTAATATTTTAGAAATTAAGTTGTCTATGTTTTCATTAAAATTATCCATTTTTCTTTTTTTTATAAATATCTTTATTTGTTTCTTTTTCTCAATTTTTCGTATTCATATTCTAAAATTGATTTAATTACGTTTTCATTAAGGTCTAATTTTTGTGAAACATTTTTAATCGCTTCCATAACTGATTCATTTTTGTAAATATTCAAAGCTTTAATATCTCCTTTATTACAATAAGGAAATTTTGAACATTTCTCCTTAACCGAAACAAAAGCCCCTCCAGGTATTTGTGTTTTCTTTTTTCCTCCCCAATCTTTCTTCTTTGTAGATTTTGACCAAGCTGCCGGAGTTGAGTATGCTCCAACAGAACCAGAACCTGTTGCTTCTTTTGTTTCTACTTTTTTTGGTTCCTCTCCTGAGAATAATGGACCTGAATAAGCTCCTGAAGAACCTGAGCCAGTTGCTTCCGTAGTTTCTGATTCATCATCATCTTCTTCTTTCATTCCTTCTTTATATTTTAAAGCATCAGACATTGTATCTGTGTTTAATTTTACATTCGGTTGAGACGTAAATGCTTTATCAATGCCATTTTTCCATATATCAGCAGAATTTTTCATATTAAGCGTTTTTTAATCTTGGTTCCCAATAACTCCTATTCATCCACATAAATTGATAAAACTCACGGAACATTCTTAATGCAATATCTTTGATATCGCCTTCAAACTTACCTCTTCTAATTTCTTTTTGGATTTTGTCCATCAATTTATCTTCAAATTGTTTAATTGTATTATTGTCCATAAAGTTTCTTATTTCTTTACGAACTATAACTTCAATTTCTTTAACTTCTGAATTTGTAAGAGCCATTTTATTTTTTCAATTTTATTTTCCAATAAGTTCCACCTTGTATTGATACAGATTTATTAATACTGTATCCAATACCAAAAGAATATATATTATCTTTTTTTGTCTTATACAAAAAAGAAGGTCCCACGTAATTTACTAAATTAATTCTGTCAACATTAATAAGTCCACCAATATATAATTGTCCTTTTGATGGTTCTTTAACAACTATTAATTCTTTAACTATTTTTTCTTTTATTTTAAGGCTATATTTTCTGTCCTTTATCTTATTTTCAGATATCGTATCAATTAATGCAATTGTTCCCAAACTATCATTTAAAGTTATTGTATCTTTATAAACATTTTTAGCATAAAAATCTTCAAGAATTTTATTGGTATCTACTACACGTGGTATTTCAACAAAAATCGTTGTGTCCTTAATAATAGTTTTTCCTTTTTTGTAGATTATTGTATCGTGTTGTATATATTGAGTATCAATATCATGTTTAACAACATCATATTTTTTTCCATCAATTTTAATAGTACCTGTTTTATCCGTATGAGAACATGTTCTCATAAGAAGAATGACTATTAATAATCCAATTATTAATATTACTTTTAAATCTAATTTATTTAAAAATTTAAACATTTGTTTCTTTTGTTTTTTTCCTGCTAGCAAGTAATCTTGACCATTTAGATTTAAACTTTTGATAATACTGCTGCAATTTATTTATTAGATTTAAAAAATCTTCATCAACTTTAACCATGTTACCATTGATATAAATTCCACTATTTTCTCCAATAGTAAAAATAAATTCTAAATCTTCGTCTATTATTTTACCAGACCAATCAACATTATTTGGATAAACATTTAATGTATTAAAATCAACTAAATCAGAAACTTCTTCAACAAATTCATCCATCGTTTCTTGGAACACTAATTTATCGTCGGTTGTAATATCTAAGTCTCCTTTATTTTTTCCGTGAAGAGCCAATATTCCACCTGATACTCTATACTTTTGTGTTTTATCTTT
>Ga0114966_10003754_pt1 | contig 13220 bp, 16 predicted proteins | sample M_130207_XF_Meta_FD_87029 | JGI IMG/M metagenome (GOLD analysis project Ga0114966, IMG submission 87029) | Freshwater microbial communities from Lake Montjoie, Canada to study carbon cycling - M_130207_XF_MetaG | ecosystem: Environmental > Aquatic > Freshwater > Lake | place: Lake Montjoie... | reverse complement strand
TCAATCTGGCATAAATTCGAAAAAAATGATATAATATTCCTATCTGGTAGTGCCGGCACAGGCAAAAGCTTTTTAGCAGCAAGTTATGCGATCTACAGCTTATTAGAAAAAAAGACTCAAAAGATAGTCGTCACAAGACCAATTGTAGAAGCAGGAGAAAAGTTAGGGTTTTTACCAGGGACCTTCCAGGACAAAGTATATCCCTACATGCTTCCGCTTTATGATGCTCTAGATGACTTATGCGGGCCAGAAGGAATAAACAGAAGCATAGTCGATAAGTCAATAGAGGTAGCACCAGTGGCCTACCTTCGAGGCCGCACGCTGAAAAACTCGGTGTGTATCCTTGACGAAGCGCAAAACTGCACCTACGTGCAGCTTAAATTGTTCTTAACAAGAATCGGATATGGTAGTAAAATGATCATCACAGGCGATCCTAAGCAAACAGACTTAGGAGGCAGAATCGCTATGCTAGAGATTATCGATAAAATCAAGAATGTTGGAAATGTTGGTGTCATTAACATCGGAGACGAACACATCGTCCGTCATCCGATCATACATGAAATCACCAGCAGAATATAAAAACGAATGTGGGAGGGATATTCATCCCTCCCACATGCTTACTTACTGATTAACATGCTTAATTGACTGCTACTTTACCATTCTTATAAACCCTGACTTCCACCTTATGTCCACTAAAATTAAAACCAGTGGTAGTGTGGAACAAATGGTGATGAGTAGCAATACCAACACCAGCGCCCGCCAACGCACAAGTGACTGATGCCGTTGGGACTTGAACGGTCACATCGACTTCTCGGCAGTGATAAGGATCAGCGACTTTCAAGACTACCGGAGTAGTGCAAGGAATAGCACTGATGACAATTGGCCCCTTGCTGCTAGATTCCTTCACGCCAATGCTTGGCGGCTTAGCCACCACAACACTCGGAGCTTGCTGTTTCGGGGCTATCACGATGGTGGCAGCTTGTGGCTTCTGCTCGCCTGCCTGAGCTTGGAATGCTGCCACCATCAATCCCGCTAGAACCGTAAATCTCATTGTCGTTCTCCTTAAAGAAATATTAATTACTCTCATCGATATCGCACACACGCATACCAACCATTGCGACCTCTAGCTACTCCTATCTCGATTGGAGTCCTTTGACCCCAATAGCAGCAATTTCGAATAGCAGCTTGACTGCTAGATGTAGAAAATCCTACTCCCTCGAATCTAAATGATCCGCCTCTATGCGCCATTCTTCCTTGACTAGCGCTTGTGCTGGCGCTCTGTTGGGCGGTCAGCCCCGCCGCTTGGAGCGGCAGTGCGCAGAACACAAAGGCAACCATCAATGCTTTCCAATTCATTCGTCTTACTCCATGACTATTGAAACAGAGACTACTGATGAAGATAGCTGATCATCAGCAGACTTGTTTATAATACTCGCGAATTAGGTCAAAGATATTTTCTTAATTTTAAGATAATCTTGGCTTGAATTTGTCTTATGCGTTCTTTTGAAACGCGTAAGGCTGCTCCTATTTCGGCCAATGTGAGTTCCTTGTGTTCACCTAAGCCGTATCTCGAATTGATGATCCATTGCTCTTTAGAAGTTAAAACTTTAGCTATAATCGTTCTCAATTGACGTGAGTCATCTGACTTGGATGCAAGTAGTAATGGATCACTTCGATCACATGGTCGGCCATTTTCATCGGAGTCATGATCGAATTGGTCTTTTGTAACGATAGTCTGTTTAACTCTTTTCCAAGAGTTCATTCTCATCGCCCACATGAGATAAGTCGAAAATTTATAACCTCGACTTATATCGAATTTATCTGCGGCCTTAAATAGCCAATAATTTCCGTCGCTTATCCAATCTTCGAATGTCTTAATAGCAGATGTGCGCCAGCTTTTGGTGACGCTGATTACCAATCTGAGATTATGCAGCACTATAATCTCTTTTACTGCTGTTGTCTCAGAGATTAGACGTTCTATTTCTTCGACATATGTTTTGGTGATTGATTTAGTCGGATTGTCTAGCTTATGTCTAGTCAGATATTTTAGATAGTTATATTTAAGAAACAAAGATTTTTCAGCTTCTCTGCTTAGAACAGGATATTGATTAAGAATCTGCAGATAGTGGCCCATATCATCGTTAGATCTTTTAACGCGGAGAGCCTCTGCCGCATAAGCATTCGGGTCAGACTTCAAATCATAATCAACGAGTTTTTTAGCGTCAGAAGATTTAAACAATGGGTGGTCAATATACATGATCTCTTTTGAACGCAATTTGTCCAACCGTAATTGATAAGAGCTCGCTACCATATAGACGATCCACCTTCAATATATATTAGGATGTACCATATATAGCACATGCCTTATGGCAGATTATAATCGTAACGCTGCTGGTCAAGTGCAATGGACCAGCCGGATAAAGAGATAAATACGCCAAAAAGATATCGTGTTGGGTTACGGTAGCAATCCTATCATCTATTATTATTAAAATGAGTATTTCGATTAGATCTATCTGATTTAACTCGCCTGCCACCTGGGTTAAGTAATGCTAATTTAAATGCCCATATTATTTTATCGACACCACCGTCAATATCATTAATAAAATCGACGATCAAATCGCGCATCTCTACGTTCATCTCGATTAAGACCACGCCGTAAAAAGAACGCACGACCACGAATGATGGCCCTGCTTTTGTATCATAAAACCCATTTAGCTGAGGGTCTCTTAGCGCATTTTTGAGAGCCTCAAGTTCTTCTTCTACATAATCTACTTGTGATATGAACTGCTGCAATAGCGTGTTCATTTGTTGATTCAATTGCGCTAGATATGTGCCGACAAATGGCCCAATCACGTTAAAAGTCGGTTTTATGTTCACTATTTCCTGCATTTCTCATCCTTTTATAAGACTTTGTCACGCATATTTACTAACGAAGTTAAATATATCATAGATAGAAGACACGTTTAGAAAGTAGCAAGTCATGAGCTTATTCCCTGATGATGACGGAGAAGGATTAGCTAAATCTTACGAATTCGTCCAAGATCTATTTAATAGACGCAAATCCATTAAAGGCGGCAATAATAATATTAGAATAGTGGAATTGAAAGGAGGAAGAGTGATAGAACCTACAGCATTTGAACCAGATGCTAGAACGTACCGTGGTGAATATTATTACAACGCTGTCTCAAATGCTTTATACCGAAAAATCATTACCAAAAAAGAACCTGGGATAATAGCAGCCCATTGGGTAAAGATATCAGACTAAATGCCGCCCTATGATAATAGACGAACGATTAATAGTAGGCTTATGTAATAATAAACTACGTAGCCATCTATAATCAGCATATCTGCCGTTTGCTGATGCCCATTTTTCTTTCATGGCTAACGTTTTTTTGACACATAGACACATTGTGTCTATATCACCAGGCAAGATTTCATCTGAAGACGGTATTATACTGTCTAAATGATGGGTGCGAACCAAACCAATGTCAAATCCATTCGCCACACCATATAATGCTACCAAAGCATGATTTTCAAAAAGATTATCATCATCCCAAAATGCTAAATAAGTACCTTTAGCCATAGATATCCCTAAATCTTTAGCGCTAGCTCCAAAATCACCACTAACCGGCCTTTGCACGATTTTATATTGGTGAAACGGTAAAGAAGTATCAATGTTAAAATAAGCTGATTTATCCATTTCTGCGATTATTATGACTTCAATATTGAAACCATTATAAGATTGATTTTCTAAATATGACAATGTCCTAGTTAAATCTTTATGCCGAGTGGCAGTAAGTATTATTGATAAATCAATAGGCATAATGGTCAACGAGTTAGAGTTAAATCGACATTGCTAATCGAAAGTAGTTTGATAGCTTCTGATTTAGACATGTCAGGCCAAGTACGATCTATTATGGCGCTCAAAATCCGGTCATCATTGACAAAAAATGGATCGATGATCTCATGGTGTATCAAGCGATTGACTATATTAAAACCAGCTTGTCTTATGGTAGCATCGTAAACAGTCAAGGGTCTTAAAATCTTGAATTTAACATCATCATTAGAAGGTAGATCTTTTACTAAATGAGCATAAGCTTTGTTACAAGATTCTTCTTGGAATCCGCCATTTGCGGCGGGCCAAGGTCTGAATCTGATGAAGATCTTGCCATCTTCTTTTAGACGCAAGCGTAGTTGAGATAACAAATAGAAGGGTTTAGCTACAAATTCCAATGATTCACATATAAGAATAGTGTCAAAAACGCCTTGTATCTCTTCGATGCTGCTATAAATCTTGATATTTGGCGGAATAGGATGAAAATATCGATTAAGACTTAATAATGATACTTTTGTATCACGCCATTGGTGTCCTATCGGAACGGATGTGCCTGCTACCACTTCTAAGATATTAGATCCTGTAAAGTCATGCTTCACTCGCTGGCATTTCACTTCAGATAATGAAGCCCAAGTCGTTCCTAACTCACTGATGCCGGCTTCTGGCCAAGATGAATACTGATCAAAATCAATGTCATTAGTGGATGGCCGAGTGACTGCCTCCATTGACGGAATATGAGTCTTAACTATTGGTTTAATGTTATCCAATAACTTGGCCACTTTAGCGCACTGTTGGCTTAAACAAACCAATGCGTTGATCAGTTGGATAGTGTCATCCATCTATAGGTCCCTCTACTGTGAATAATACCGTCAGCGAGGGAAAAAGGCGAGCTATATTATTCTTTCTAGTAGCGGAGAAAGATTTTCTAGTGATGATTCTAACGGTGTCAGCTTTTGTGGCAATCCGCAGTATGTCCGCTGGTGAATCGTGATCTACTAAAGATTGAAGGATACTAGTACTATCTGACAGTATCTTTAAGTCAGTAGATCTGACTCGATCTAACTTGAATTTTCTGTAAGCTCTGCCGCATTTACATCTTTCATACTTATCATCGATGGTAGCGTAATCGCCGTTCCAGTAATTCACAAATGGTGATGCTAGAGAAAAGTAATCGTCGCATATTAATTTCCCATCAATGCTGTGTGTAAATGCCAAATTGTCTAGCAAATGGTATGTGTGGTGTTTGCAAGTAAAGAATGACGCGCCGCCATCCCAACATCTCATATGATCACACCAATTGTCTATTAAGCCTTTAGATTTCAGTTCTATCAAATTCGATATGTTCGTCTTGCATCCTGTGCTGCTTATTAGAGAGCATATCTTGCGGTCCGTTTTTAATCTGTCGAGATTCCACTTTAATGAGGCTACCTCTTGTCCGCTGCATGATATAACGTCGATGTTGTGTATCAAGCAATATGCGATTATTCTTTCATAAAAGGCATAAATGTCGGTAAGATATAATTGTCCATAGTTGACTGTGTGGACCAAAGCTTGGCTATAAGCTCCATGCGATATTAATACGTTCCTGGTGCTGACTTGAGTGATTAACGTATCTGATGTGCTTATTTCATTTGACCCAAAATAAAGGATATTCAGCGGTTTGCTAATATTGTATTCTTCTAAGATAAGATTGTAATGATTAATTCCTTCGATAATATGATATAGATCTTTCCAGATGCGGTATCTGAATCTAATGTTATGTGTTGTGCCGCCCGTTGTGGTGTCTAGATAAGCTATACTATTCTGAGGATACCATAGTGTCTTGTCGTTCAAATGTGATTTGTCGATTATACATTGCCGATCTTGGTAACAAGGGCTACTCTTGATTGCATACGTTCTTATATTATTTCTGCAATAAGATGTTAACTGTTTAATTAATTCGACATCTTGGAACAGTAACTCGTTAGAAATCGGAGCATAAGCTTTAAGAAAATCAACATAATCTGTAGAATATTTTAGAAGAGAGCGGACATCATGATTCAGTAGCATACTATTTAGACGTAATTTCAATGATTTGTCCGTCGAATTTACCAGGTGCTAGAGATGCTTGATTAGGATCTGGATCTGAATCTCTTAATTTTACCCACAATTTATCGGCTTGATTCCATTCATAATATATAAAATTAGTCGGAAACGGTACACCGCTTGCAGCTGCTGCTTTAGTCTCAGCATAACCGCCTATTTCTTGGAGGATTTTTAATTCTTCAGCGTTCATTTTATCCATCCATAAACACAAATCTTAATATTATATTTACATGATGGCAATATGAATAATCCGATCACACCTTTGTTTTATCAAGTGATTGAGTTTCACATTTTAGAACATACCACATATAATATTTCTAAATCAGTAGGTGACATTGCGTTGATAAAATTCTCGTTTGGAGATCTAAGTGATCCGGCAACCGATCCGATTGCCATGTATTCTGAGGGAGGCATACGAAAATACCTGTGGAAGGGTTCGACTTTTGGAGAATACGCTATAGACACTCATGATATACATAAAATATTAATATCTAAGAATACAGTATCTCAAAACACCGCAGCCGTCGTCTTAGAATTGCTTGTAAAATATCTTAATCTATGTCCGCCCTCAACTTACCATAAACCATCATCGAATTTAGAATATTGTAGGGCTATATGGAAAATTAACAAGGGAAATTTAAGATGACACATCATAACGAACCATCTCTTGTTGTGAGGCGCACATGGCTAAAATCAGCGTTATAAAAGAAGCTCTTATCCTTTGCAAGGAAGCAGGTGTGACTCCTTTCATTTGGGGGCACAGAGGATTGGGTAAGTCTTCCCTGGTGAAACAACTAGCGACTGCTCAAGGTTGGGGGTTTATCGACCTCAGGTGCTCGCAGCTAGAATCATCAGACATTAGAGGATTACCCGATCGAATTGACGGGCGAACGCACTACCTACCACCCGCCGACATGCCTATTGGAGACTTATCGGACGAACAAATAAATGAATTAATCGGAGAAAAGCCAGAGTCTTCTGATCTATTGGCTCTTACACGGTATGAGAGCAATGTGCAGAGTATTCAACCGCGGTATCAAAGAGGCATTTTATTCATAGATGAAGTAAATCGTGCTCAAGATGATGTGCTTCAAGCTATATTCCAATTAGTCTTAGATCGCAGAGTGGGCATGTATGTCTTGCCATCCGGTTGGTGTGTTGTAGCGGCTGGTAATTTTATGGAAGGCTATATGGTCACAGGATTTAATGATCCGGCTTTTTTGAACCGATTTACACATTTGACATTATCGGGGGGAGAATCGACGCTAGAAGAATGGGTCGAGTATATGAGTTCTACTCATGGGCCCACAGCCACCGAGGTCATTGAATTCGCTTCTCAGAATATTAAGCACTTAGATGGCGAGATCGCAGGTGAATTAGGTTTTTCAATTCAACCGTCTCGCCGTTCTTGGGAAATGGTAGTAAAAGTGAATAAAGCGGCAGAAGCAAAGTACTCGGATGCGGTGCGCCATGAAGTGATCGCAGGGTTAGTAGGCAGAGAATTAGCACTCGCTTTTACCAGATATTCATGCCCTGTTAAACCGAAAGACTTATTATTGCGTGGTGTAAAAAAATATGAACCTGCACTGAAGAAATTAACTCGAAATGAGCTAACGGGTCTTATGTGGGGGTTAGTCTCTTATTGTAAATCGCAAATAGACGATGACAATGTCGCTACAGTATGCTTAGATTTTACATCATTTATGGTAACAGCTTCTCCTGATAAGGATGTGGTGGTGGCTTTCTGCAGAGCGCTGGTGAGTATGCCAACACATGATAAAAAGGATCCACTTAGAAACGCATCGGATAAAACAAGAGCCGCTATAATTTCGAATCCTAAATTAGCTAATCTTATGTCTGACTTTAATAAGAAGCTAGGAATCACAAAAAAGACATTTGTAGACCGGTTAGCCGAACGACCGGAGCTTCAGCAGATCTTAGCGAAAGTGTCGTGGGGTGTCACTGACGACACACAAGGAGAATAATATGGAATCCATGGCAGAGAAGCTAATGGCTGCTCGGTGCAGGCTTATGACCAGAGCACCCTGGTACGGACATATTGCCATGAATATGGTATGGATACCATCCGAAATGGCCCACATTAAATTAAAAGAACAAAAGACCATGGGCGTACGCATAGTTAACAATGAGGTGCAGTGTTTATATTATCCACCTTTTGTAGAATCCTTAACTATCAAAGAATTATATGCCGTGGTTCAGCATGAAATAGAGCATATCGTTAGAGTACATTGTTTAAGAGTCGATGGAAGACAACCAATTGTCTGGAATATAGCTGCTGATATGTGTGTCAATGGTCAGAAAATCAGTCCTCGCATTGGATACCACGAACCAACAAACAACACAGTGATCATTCCTTTTAAAGACCAGCTAGTCTGGATCCCCGATGACTTCCCCAAAAATGGCACATCCGAAGAATACTATGACAGACTGGTTAAGCATGCTGTCGGAGCCCACTGCGATTGCGGCAATGTGACTAATAATAATGAAGGCGAGCCCACAATATGTCCTAATTGCAATTCTGCGTCTGACAATGTGAGTAAAGCTGGAGCATATGGTGGCAAAATGTTAGATGATCATTCTACTTGGGAAATGTCAGATGCATCTCAAGATGAAGCGCGTCAAATAGTGAAAGACATAGTAGATCAAGCTTCGCAGAAATGTCAAGGCCAATCTCCTGGCCATTTGCAAGATGCGATTGCAGAATTAAAAAAACCGGTGGTGAAATGGTGTGAACTATTGCATCAATATCTTGGCCAGCATGTGGGTAATAAACGTTCAACATATTCTCGCAGATGTCGTAGGCAAGACACATTCGGTGTCCCAGGTGTGAGTCATCATGCGGCTGCAAGTGTTAATGTCATAGTTGACACATCAGGCTCGATTTCTAGTAAGGAATTACAACAGTTTTTTAGCGAAATTGAAGCTATTAGCAGCAAGGCTAAAACTATGGTGCTGCAGTGGGATCTACAGTTCCAAGGATATAATAAATATCGGAGAGGCGATTGGAAATCGTTTAAGGTGAATGGGAGAGGTGGTACGGATATGGCTGCGCCCATTCAGTGGCTATGCGATAACCATAAGATAGCCGACGTGCAGATCATGCTTACTGATGGATATTGCAATTATATAGGCAAAGAAAGTGTGAACTTTCCTATCATTACCGTTGTGACTAATAATTTAACTGCTTCGCCGCAATATGGTGTAGTGATTCGAATGGATCCTGCTAAGTAAAATATAAAGGATGAAGCGAACCCGATAGGAGAATTTGTCAAATGGCTGCTTTTGTTAAGTTTGACTGTTTTGTCGAAAACTTGGCCGAAAAAGTTCACAATTTAGGAGCTGATACACTCAAGGCTGCTCTCACCAACACAGCGCCTACCGCTGCTTCAGATACCGTTTGGAACTCCGCTACGACAGCACCACCACCAGCAGCAGCTAACGGTTACACGACAGGCGGGAACACTCTGTCGGTAACTTCTTCTGCGCAAACAAGCGGTACTTATAAATTAGTTATCACAGACTCAGTGTTCACTGCTTCGGGCGGATCTATCGGGCCATTCAGATATGTGATAATATACAATTCAACTGCTAGCAATGCAGTCATTGGCTATTATGACTATGGTTCGAGCATTACTTTGGCTACGGGTGAGACCTTTACAATTGACTTTGACGGATCCGCCGGAGTCCTTACTATAGCGTAACGAAAATTATTGGTAAGTCTAATGGATAAGCAAGGTGTTCTCGTTTTAGGAACTTATCGATCCGGCACCAGTGCAACTACTGGTGTCCTGCATCGTTTAGGCTTTGAATCAAACGGTATAGATTTGCAATTTGATAATTTAGCTTTTAATCCTACAGGGTCGTACAGAGACGCATATCTTAGTGGCGGCTTCATTATTAATTGGCAGGAATATTTTGCTCTCAAGGGTGTAAATGACAGATGGTGTACTAAGCACCACAATCTGTACGCAAACAACAACATTCAAGAATACATAGCTAATTTTCCATCAGACCGAGAATCATGGTTAGTGTGGACATACAGACCAATTGAAAACTCAATTGCCAGTTATGCGTCTACAAGCGGCCTACAGACAGCCGCACTAGACATATATGATCTACACGTTAAAACTCAAGCGGTTTACGATGCGTGGGGTGACAAGAGAATTATAATAGACTTTAGTGAGTTGCTTGGAAATACAGAGCAAACGGTGCGTATGCTTTGTACCAAGTTAAATGTGCCGTATGTCCAAGACGCGGTGGATTTTATTGACGTCAATCACAGCCAGTTCGGAGGCGTGTGATGGCACAGACACATCATTATTTGTTTGATACCTCAGGCACGTACAACGACGCCACAGGATCCTCCAATTTCACCAACGTCTATGGTTCGATTGCCGGCGGAGGCGTGGTAAATCAGTGTTATCAGACTGCTGGCTACAATTTCATGGATCCCGTTAATGCGTACACCAGCGCCAATATACTTCCAACGTCCGGTGCATTTTCTGTAGCTTTTTGGATTAAGTCGTGGAGTGCCGGAAGCAACGGTGGCACAGCTATCAGGCTGGGATCAACGGGCATGTCTTTTAATGGATATGCTAAAAATAATGAATTCGGTGTGGTGCAGACCACACCCTCTTTTACCACAAAAACTGTTTACAGTGCTTTTGATAATGTCTCTTGGCACCATCTTGCTTTTATCTGGAGCGGAACCACTTGGACTATTTATCGCAATGGATCTGTGCCCACCCAATACGGCACTGATTTTACACCAAACTCTGCAACCTATAATTCTAGCACTCGTTTTGAGATAGTTACCGACACAAGCGGCGGCGGTTATTACATAGATGATCTTAGAGTCTATGATACAGCAATTGATTCCACAGAAGTAACATTCCTTTACAACAGCGGATCAGGCACACAAGCCAACAGCGGAGGAGGCGGAGGAGGCGGTAGCCCTTCCCCAGTCACGTCAGCTTTCTACAAATTCCAACCATTTGTAGAAGCGGCAATGGAAAAAGTTCACAATTTGGGATCGGATCAGTTAAAGGTAGCTCTTACCAATACGGCACCTTCTGCGGCTAATGCTGTGTTGACGGACATCAGCGAAATCTCCTACACCAACTGTTCGACACGCAACATTACGACGTCTACAAGCGCGCAGACTTCGGGAACATATAAATTAGTGTGCGCTGATTTGGTTCTTACCGCTAGTGGAACAGTTGGGCCTTTTAGATACGTCGTGTTGTATAATGACACAGCGGCCAGTAAAAATTTAATTGCTTATTACGATTATGCTAGCAGCGTTACTTTGGCAAACGGTGACACGTTTACAATTGATTTTGACGGCTCTGGTGGTGTTTTGACTGTAACTTAGGAGGCGTTATGCCGGATATAGATATGGGTAATGGTAACAACTTTGATGCAGCTAACGGCGGCATCACGCAGACCGAGCATGATAAGAATCTTGCGCTGGCAATCGAGATGCGCGAAAACGAAGTTTACCAGTACCAAATTAACGTCAACAATTATTCCGCCATGCTTGCAGCCTGTATTCAAGATCCGTGGCCTGAGCGACTTCTCCCGTATCGTGGCATGGGTAGGGATCAGTTGGCGCAGGCTATTGCTGATGACGATGACCTTGATTTGGCAAGCCAGTTAGCGTTTCGTGATGAGCTTAGGTTTCGCATTCGCTCAGAAAAGATGGAATGCGGCAAATCGAAAATGATGCTAGCGGCAGCTGTAGCAAGCGCAACTGACATTGATAAGATCAGGGCAATCATCGTTGAAATTAAGGCCGCACGAACAGTAGTGTGAGGTAGAAAATGCCTGACATTATTTTAACAACTGCTGCAACGCCATATATTGCAGCGTATAAGTTTACAAATACGGCATTCGGCACTAAATACTCCGCACCTGCAACGGCTGGTATTAGTGGATCTTTGGCATCGGCTACTTCTCCCGATAATCTTTCCGTGTATTTGACAGCAGGAGCTGGCGTTCAAGCTTGGGCATGGTCAGCCTCAGGCTTTGGTACAAAATACTCCGCACCCGGAACTGGAACCACATTAACTTATGGTGTTTCAAGGTCTGGAAATACCGTATTTAATTCTGGAGGAAACACACCCTATCTGCAAGCTTTTCCATGGAGCAATAGTACCGGCTTTGGAACCGCTTATACTGCCCCATCACCAACTCCAAGTGCTCTGGCTAGTGGCTCGCAAAGTGTGTCATCTAATGGTAGCGCAGTTGCTCATTGCAACTCTTCCTCATCTAGACTGGACGTCTACGCTTGGTCTGATTCCACAGGTTTTGGATCACGATATTCTAATCCTGCAACGCTGCCCGGAGTTAATACTGTTTCTGTCACTCTAAATAGCAATTACTTAATCTCAGGATGCACGTCTTCTGCTAATCCTCCAAGCGCATATCCATGGAGTAATAGCATTGGTTTTGGGACACGCTTTTCCAATCCTGCAAGCGGATATTCCGGTGGCAACGCTGTTGCAATGACTCAGGGCCAAAACGCTGTTGGTTTTGCCGGGGGTGCTAGCCCGGGAATGGTGTCTTATAGTTGGTCCGCATTGGGTTGGGGCACTAGGACTACTGGAGGATCAACTAACAATAATGGTGTAAGCTACGCATATGCTGCTGACTGTGTTTTTTATGGCAGAACCGCAAGTGTTTATTTGTTTGGTTTCCAGTGTTCTTCAGGCGCAATAGGTACAGCTTTTTCTGCTCCAGCAACAGCAGTCGGATCAGCTATTATAAGTTTAGCAACAACCTTTCCAAGCTCTTACACATTAACTGCATCGGCTGGCACATTCACTCTTACAAGCATCGCTGCAGGATTGCGCATCGGTCGCAGGGTAACAGCTACGACCAGCACTTATACGCTGACCGGAACGAGTACAGGTCTGGTTGTCGGACGCAAAATCACTGCGTCAGTCGGCACGTTCACGCTGACGGGCGTTGCTGCTACTTTAACTAAGACAACAACCAGTTCTAACTACACCCTTACTACAACAGCCGGTGCCTATTCCGAAACCGGTCAAGCTACAACACTGACTCAAACGCTTGCTACTTTAACCAATTATACTCTGACAGCCACTGCAAGTTCAATTGCTTTAACTGGAGTAGCCGCAACACTTAAGGCCACACGGAAACTCACGGCTACGCTTCAAACTTATGCTTTAACAGGAACAACGACCGGTTTAATTCCGACACGTAAACTTACAGCTACGCTTCAAACTTACGCCTTAACAGGAATAACGGCTACGCC
>Ga0114966_10003747_pt1 | contig 13226 bp, 13 predicted proteins | sample M_130207_XF_Meta_FD_87029 | JGI IMG/M metagenome (GOLD analysis project Ga0114966, IMG submission 87029) | Freshwater microbial communities from Lake Montjoie, Canada to study carbon cycling - M_130207_XF_MetaG | ecosystem: Environmental > Aquatic > Freshwater > Lake | place: Lake Montjoie... | reverse complement strand
TTTATGGTTTTTATGGTTTTTATGGTTTTTATGGTTTTTATGGTTTTTATATTTTTTAGTTATATTATGTTTGTTTGTTTTATGTTTTATAGTAACAGTCATATATATATATCATTATATAATTTACAAACTTTTATAAAACATTTGTAAAAAAATTGAGAAAAGAATTCTTCTGTGGTGTATAATAAGATAAACAGGATATATACTACTAGGTGTAAACTAACTAAATTACATCATGATTACAAGATTTATAAAAAATATATGTGAAAAAATAACCACGACTAAACAACCTAAAATAAGTCCTAAAAATTTACATGATGTGCAATTTAGAAATGATTCGCATACAAAAGAAATAGTTACACACCGTTATGCGTTAATCAACCGAGGCTTTCAAATAGGTAACTTAATAACCTACCGAACTAGAGTTAAAATAGCTAATATTACCGAGCAAGAAGAACTAAAGAATGATTCAAATCCAGAATCATCTAAAAATATGAAAAACCTTACCATAAAAGTGAAAGTCAATGTAATAAAAACAAATGAAAATCAAGAAATACTCAAAAAATATAACGAAATGAAACATCCTAATTGGTCGCCCTTAGAAATATTACAGCGAGCAGAAGGCGGATATCAAATCGAAATTCCTGAGAAAAAAAATATAAAATGTGCAAATCAAAATGATAAAATAAAACAATTGCGGTGGGTGGATAAGGCGCTCGTTTGCCGTGGATGTTACACCGCATTCAACGAAAAAGAATTGCAATTATTGTTTCGAGCAATGCATAGTGTATTGGGTGATGACGTGTATCTAGAGTGATTCGCGTGCGAAGAAATATTTTTTTTATAAAATATTTCATGCTGTAAAATTAGTATTCTGAATATGGAACATTGTTACCACCTCTCGTAATAAGATAATTATATTGTGAACCTGTAATAGCTGCGCAACCTTGAGAGTTGCTGTAGGTCCCCGGACAAAATTCTGGTGCAAATTTTGTATTCGCAAACATCAACATTTCGCCTTCAGGTAGTGGAATTTGTTGAGGTTCACGCGCCAAGAATTTTTTCACCCCTTCACTCAAAGGTTGCCCAGGAACAACAGTCATATTTGGCTGACTCCAAGAAGAAGTATCCACGGGAGTATTATCCGTTAAACTATACGCAGACGAGTCGCCGTAATTAATGTTGGCACCAGTAAAGCCTTCTTTGCCACTGGTGGACATTGATGCTTCTTTATGAGCTACTCTGTGTTGCGAACCAGCGACATTTTGTGTGGCTAGATTAGTGTTAGCCTTGGCTTTTTTAACCGCGACTTTTTGTTTGTTATCAAAACTCTCCATAATTCTATTCATATTGCAACATCCACAAAACAAATGTCCTACTAAAATTAAATAAACGACACCGATTAAAATTAAAACTTCAAGATTTAATTTATATCCAAAAATTGTGATATCCATATTATACATATTTCATAGATAATAATTTTCCGTTATTGTTGTCTAAAAATAAGTCAATCGCTGCGTTATAATCGTAAAATGTAACATGCCCAATGGTAAAAGTTTTTGTATCAGTTAATAAATGATATAATTCGGCAGGTTTTCTCTCTAAATTTGATTTATAAAATGAATCTAAAGTAAGAGTTGATAGTCCCTTATTTTCTTGACAAATAACTAAATTAGGCCCCCCTTCCACCACTAGATTTTTGCCTAAATTATATTCAAATACATCAGATACATTCGCCCCATTTATTTTAACAATGCCATAGATAGTCTCCTCATTATTGAGAATATCGCCAACATCAATATCCTTTATTTCTTTATAGTCGCCATTTTTCAATTTAATCTTGGTGTCACCACTGAATCCGCCATCCATATAAGTATGTATATCTTTTAAACCGCGTATAGGAACTACTCCATTCTTTTCAATAGCGTTGAACTGACTATCCAGATAAACTTCGTCCCAATCGGTAAAAACACAATCGTTTATCTTTATCACCTTTTTACTAGTATTCAAACAATATAAATAAGGTTTCTCATAAACAGCCACCATTTTAACCGCTTCTGGGTGTTTTGAAACACAAATCCATTTATCTTTATATAAAACAATATGGGAATCAGACACTGTAACTCCATGTAAGTTATATAATTCGGAACCTTTTGTCTCTACTTTTATGAAAGCCGTTACTTCATTATCGTATGCCAATTTCTCTCCCACACGAATATTCACAATTCTTTTTTTCGTTCCATCATTCATTGTAATAAGTGTGTCTTCGTCAAAGCATTTAACGGTTGGTATTTTCAAATTGGTTTTAACATGTAAGACATCTACCATAAACGCCAGTATAATTGCCAATGGTATTGCGATAGCAACAAAAATAACCGTATTTGCAATAGCTGCCCCCCAAGTAAACGGCACTAGCCAAAATACCGCAATCATGGTAGCAAGGGCTATTAAAATAGATATAATAAATTGAGCAATTGCTCCCATTAACGATTTGAGTGTGTAATATGAACCTAACAAAGTATACAACCCAGCTGTCAAAATCCCCTGTATTTTACTCATTAAATCTTTAAAACCAATGATCATTTGCTGCAACGGAATTGTAAAATTCATGATTCTACCCATAATTTCTTGACTGACCTCTTGCGCCATTGTTCTCACTTTATTAAACATATCTCTAATCGATTGTATATCGGTTGATACCTGTTGCGCCATGTTGTTAAGCAAATTAGTAACAAATGTTAATGGTTCAACAGCAACTCCAGTAATACTAGATAAAGTATTTTGCATACAATAATTAAAATTTTCATAAGTATAATCACTTGCCGAAACTCCTTCAGGGTGAGTGATAAAACCAGCAATGGGCAATATATTTGGTTTACATCGTTGATTTGGCCAATCGTCGATAATTGGCTGAGCATTAATCATAATAAAACAATACGATATTAGCAAACATATTATAATAGTTATTATAATACATAATATCACCGAGCCGCCGTACTGGTCAAAATATGTCAATTTCTCATACATTTTTTTTATATTTTGTAAATCTGGTTTATCCATATAGTATATTCGTAAAAAAGAATTCGCATATTTCATTTATTTTTTCTGGTTTTCTGGTTTCATAATCTAAAATTCTTCACATAATGGTCCTCCCAATCCCAGAAAACTTCGCTTCCAATGGGTATTTTATGAGTATTCGTAATTAAACAACTAAACCACTCCGTTTTCTCGGCCGATAATTCTGATTTGGAATAATATTCAACATTAATATATTTTTTGTGAACATTATCAAAGACTAGATGCGAGCCTGTAACATAAATATCTTCTCCGCCTACGCCAGCATTCGGTATTACATATAATGGTAACTTTTCTCTCTTATTGTCAATTCTCAATACCGATTCAACAATGGACCCATCTTCTAAAACATCTCCTAAATTAATATCTTTCATACATTTCATGGAACCGTCTTTTAATGTAAGATTCGTATTTGGATGAAAACATTTTCCCAATGCTCGCACCATTTGCCCAGGAGGACCATTCCAGGTGCTATTCATTGTTTTTATACTTCCATCCATAATATACATAAAACTTACCATAATGCCGATGGTTTTTCCAATTAAATCTTTAATACCAATCGTAATTCGTTGAAATTCAATCACTAAATTCATAAAGACACCAAATATAGATTGGGTAATACTAGAGAAAAAGGTTCGTATTTTATTAAACATCTCTCGAATGCTGTTAATTTCGTCCATAAAACCACCTAGCATACCACCAAGCGAATTAGTAACAAATGTGATAGGCTGCAATAAGTAACCCATATAATTTGTTTGCATAGATTGAACACAATAAGTAAAATTTTCTTCTAAATTATCTGCTAAAGGCATATACATTGGATTACATCGGTATAGCGGCCAATTTGCTTTAATTTCGGCGAGTTGACTATAATAAAATACACCAGCAATATATATTGCGAATGCTAGATTTACATATAAAAAATTTAACCAGTTTTTTCCAGATGGCATAACTTATATTATAAATATAAAATTTTTATTGCAAATAAGTTTATATTCCATAGGTCATGTCTCAATATTTTCTATAAGTGCGGCTTTTCCTGCTTTTTTTATGTTTATTACGTCGTCTAGTACGGGTTCTACTACGTCTTTTACCTCCACTCATACAACCCCATACCCAATCTGGATTACCACCCTTTCGTCTTTTCGAACGTCCACCCTTTTTCGAAGCCTGCGCATCATATACAGAGTTCGCCGACATTTGTGTAGAGGTCTGGGCGTTTCCTTGTATTTGATTATTTGGATTGGTTCCTGGACCACCTTGTGCTTCATAAAGCATTTGATATTGTGGCACAGCGATAGAAGATGCCCCTCCGCGAACTCTCTTCATTTTGCCTCCAGCCATTGCAGAATTCGCGGCAGCTTGTGATTGTGATTTATTTACAGCGGTGAGTCTAGCGGAATCCGCAGGGTTTGACCCCACCATCGCCTTTGTCGTTGGGTATACCATTCCTGGCACATTTTGATTAGAATTACTGGTAGACATCTATATATTATAAAAATACAAAATAAATAAAATACAAAATAAATAAAATACAATTTGCAATTTTTAAGTTTAAAGCTTAAATATTTATTATTTTATACATATAATGGACGATAATCAAAGATTACAATTGACGAATATGATTAAGGCTAATAATGTAGAAGACCAAACTGAATTAATACGCAATTTAAGACATAGTCAGGTTTTACGAAACGAAGTAAACAATATGATTCTATTAAAGGCTAAATATAGAGGCGACGACGAAAAAATTTACAATGAATGTGTAGATGAATGTAACTTTTTGTTTACATATTACACTGATATTTTCAATAAAATTAGAAAAAATGAAATCGACATTGGTATTTTAAATAAATTTCTAGATGTCTTAAGACGAATTGAAGAAGGCGAGTTGGACCAACACGAAGGGTCCTTTTTAGTAGGAACCATTTTAAAAGAATTATATGTAGATAGTGCTCTTAAAAAGGGCGAAAAATTAGACGAATTAGCAGAGAAAAAGGAGGAGCCAAAAAAGGCGGAAGTAAATATATCATGGAGTCAATTCAAGAAAATGGGTAAATAAATTCTCTCTTATTTCATGTTTAACGTATAGTATTTTCTGTCGAATACACTCGTCACTACAGCACATTAAATTTGCCACTTCACTATTTGAACGTATGCTTTCCATATAAAAATTGTATTTGTATTTCATAATCCGTTGATAATCTATATCGAGATTATGTATAATAGTCCAAACTGCCGCAAACGTTGAATATTCGCCGCTACCTTGTAAACCGCAACGATGACTATTTCTTTCATATAGATAGTCATCATTACCTACAAATGTAGTCTTTAGTAGTCTACTATATGTTTTTCTGTTGTCTTTCTTCCATTTCTTAGACAAACGGGCTTTTTTTGGTAAAATAGTTAGTGGATGTAAATCAGATACTCCCACGTGTAGTTGCCCTTTTACATATACTTTCATATGATGAATAAACGGATAATCTGGATTATAATTTTTGATTGCCATCAATAACCCTTTGGAAGCATATAATTTCAATTCGTCAAATTTTATATTTTTGCAGTTTGTGTAATGGTGTTGTCGAAATTCATACGCAATATCAAATGCTTTATATCTATAATGTTGATACAATATTTCCGAAATTGTATTTACCATATAATCTGGCCTACTCGGATGACGCAATATTGTTTTGATTAGACCCATTTGATTATTTGTCAAATACTGTAACGCATATGTCTTCTTCATACATAGAAAAAGGCAAGTGAAAATAAAAATAGATACCAGTAGATTCATACTATATTACTCGTCACGAAATTTTTATATTATTTAAAAATTACATAAATGTATCTCTATATATTCTATATATATTTATGCCAAAAAAATACACAACATCTACAACTCTTATCATAGTAGAATCTCCTGCCAAATGTAAAAAAATAGAAGAATATTTGGGTCCTGGATATAAATGCGTTGCCAGTTATGGACACTTACGCACCATCTCTTCTCTCAAACATATTGATATTGAAAACAATTTTAAGCCAACCTATAGTGTTATTGACGAAACAATAAAGAAAAAACAAATAGAGATTCTAAGAAAGGAAATCAAAAAGGCAGACGAAGTTATACTGTCGAGTGACGCTGACCGTGAAGGAGAGATGATAAGCTATTCCATTATAGAATTATTTAAACTACCATTAACTACCAAGCGTATTACATTTAATGAAATCACAGAATCGGCGCTAAGAAATGCTATTAAAAATCCCAGAACAATCGACATGAGTCTGGTTCATGCTCAGCAAGCACGTCAAATATTGGATATACTGGTCGGTTTCAAGATTTCTCCTACCTTGTGGAAATGTGTAGCGCAGCCAAAGGGAAAAGAGAATGCTCTAAGCGCAGGACGATGTCAAACACCAGCACTACGTTTGATTTATGATAACGAACAAGATATTAAATCATGTCAAGAGAGAAAAGTATACAATGTTACAGGCTATTTTACAAATGTAAACCTACCGTTTGACCATAGTCCTCAAGGGAAGTTTGAGACAGAAGAAGACATTACGGATTTTTTAGACGGATGTGCTGATTTCTCTCATATATATAGTTGCTCTCAACCAGTAAAAGTATTGAAGCAACCGCCAGAGCCATTTACCACATCTAGAATACAACAAGTGGCTAGCAATGAATTACATTATTCGCCGAAAGAAACCATGCGCATTTGTCAACTACTCTATGAAGGAGGTTTTATTACATATATGAGAACAGATTCGAAGACATATAGCGGCGAGTTTTTAGAGACTGTCAAGTCATATATCTTACGTAATTATACTGAAGGAGAGAAATATATTGGCGAAAACATAGATGCATTGACTAGTGGGGCACCTGTAAGTAAAAAAAAGAGTAAAAAGGGAGATAAGGTCTCTGACGCAGACGTAGACAACCTTCGGCAAGACGTAGACAGCCTTCGGCAAGAAGCTCATGAAGCAATCAGACCTACTAGTATTTCTCTCAATGAGCTACCAGAAAAACTAGACGCAAAATTCGGTTCCAAAGAGCGCCGAATGTATAAATTAATTTGGACCAATACGTTAGAAAGTTGCATGGCCGCAGCATCGTTTCATTATGTTACGGCAAATATTTCAGCTTTTAACAATACGAAATTTACACACACCTGCGAGCTCATATCCTTTCCAGGATGGAAAATAGTCGAGAAAAAATATTCGACAGATAAGAATGAATTTCAATATTTACAACAAATAAAACAAAACGCACCCATTCCATATAAAAAAATTTATGCAAAAGTAACGATAACGGGGTCTAAACAGCACTATACAGAAGCACGATTGGTACAGCTTCTAGAAGAAAGGGGTATTGGCAGACCATCCACCTTTTCTTCTCTCGTCGATAAAATACAAGAACGTGGATATGTGAAAAAGGAAGACATAAAAGGAAAGGAAATCATTTGTAAAGATTTTGAATTAGAAAACGACGAGATTTGTGAAATCGAAACCAAGAGAGAATTCGGCAATGAAAAAGGGAAATTGGTCATACAACCCCTAGGAGTAATTGTAATGGAATTTCTTGAAAAACATTTTAACGATTTATTTAATTATAATTATACTAGTAAAATGGAAGAATCTCTCGATAAAATTGCAAAAAACGAACAAATATGGTTTGAATTATGTAAAAAATGTAACGATGAAATAGATTTTCTCTTGGAAAAAATAAAGGATGAAACAAAAATAGAATACAAAATCGATGATAACAATACGTATTTAATCGGGAAATACGGACCAGTGATTAAATGCGTAGAAGAAACCGAAGACGGCAAAGAAGAAATTAGTTTTAAACCGGTGCGTAAAGATGTCGACATTAAACATCTTGAAAAGGGTGATATTACCCTAGAAAATTTAATCGATACCAACAAAACTGCGAAAAGTCAATATATTTTAGGTCAACATAACGGAGACGATGTTATTTTAAAAAGGGGCAAGTTTGGGCTCTATATAACATGGGGGGAAAACAGTAAAACATTAAAAGAACTCGGTAATAGACCTATAGAAAATATTGGTTTCGATGAAGTAAAGAAATACTTGGAAGAAGGTAGTAATTTAATTAGAGAGATGAACGCATATATGTCAATACGGAAAGGCCCCAAGGGTGACTATTTATTTTATAAAATGCCAAAAATGAAAAAACCGCAATTTTATGATATTAAAAGTTTTTCACAAGAAACAGGCGAAGACTATAAAATATGTGATATTACTATTTTAAAGTCATGGATTTCAGACAAGTATCATATGTAGAAAGACCACCTCTCTTTTTAGCTTAACGCGATATGATTTGTGGATATTGAATAGTTGTCGATTTTCTCAGCATTTGTGGCATTTGTAGTGTAAATTCAATGACAAAACTATAATTAAACACTCCAAAATTTGCTAATTCGCCGTTATGATATCGAACCTTTATTTTAAATCTTCTCATTCTCTCGGCAGGAGGATAGTAAAATTTATAAGGTAATGAATCGCGATCGAACCATTGTGATATAGGCGTGGATGGTATAGAAATTTTAGCAAATGCGGAATTTACAACACCATTTGTTTCATTGGTGCTTAATGTAAAGGAGCTCACATTGTACGGCGATGTTTCATCCATACAATTATTCCCCTCTAGCTCCATATACATATATCCAGGCCCCATTAAATTTATTTTATACGTAGATTCTAACCATTGCACTTCTGAGCCAATTAATGTTAAATTTGGCACTAACCAAAATCCGTCATCTCCATATGAAACATCGCCATAATAAAATCTGGGAACTATTTTGCCATAATAATATGCTATATAGGTAGCGGTATTCGTTACATCCGAACCACTAATCGACTGTTGATTACATCTAGTTAGACCTAGATTTCCGGGCAAACCCCAATTACTAAATTCAGGCAACTGCGTTCTAGCTCCACAATATAAATTATCAACCAATGTATTTTTTACGCTTTGAACTTCATTTGTCAATAGAAAACCGTCGCATTTATTTCCAAACCATAATTTTTGACCTACGTTATTATATACAATGACAAAATTAGTATATCCACCCGCTAAAATTAGTTGTTGGTTTGCTTCTAAATAACTAGACTGTTCTTCAGGGGTTAAAGAAGGATCTGTAGATTTTTCAATAAAATAATTAGTTAATCTAACCGTAACTGCATGATTAAATTTATTCGTCAATTCAGTAGCCATTTGAATAGGGTTATAAAACCCATCTTCAATAATAATTAAAAAATTTTCATCTTGATTTAAAAAGAGGTATTCAAATGTTTTGACAACTAATAAATCTGTAATGTCAAAAGCATTTGGATTATACGGATTATTAATTTTAAACGTCATTGAAATATTAGAAGTATTAATGGAAAAGGTGCTATAATTAGAGGGAAATGACCAACTAACTAATCGTAAAGAAGCTACATTCAGTAAATCTTCAGGTATTTCAATTTCAAATTCACTTGGATTTGGAAATTTTAATACATCTCTATCTTCAGAATGTATTGAAACATATTTTTTATAATACATATATTCTTGCGAACTAGGTATTATGGGATGAGATGTATTAGTATTAAATTGGTTACCTTGGTTTGGATTAAATTGGTTACCTTGGTTTGGAAAGTGATTCGAACTGAACATACTAGACATTTGCATTATAATTATACTAATTATTTTTTTATATATAAATAATATTAATTATTAAAAAAAACAATGGGTACTATATTATATAAATGAGTAGTAGTAGCTCTATTGCTAATTATGGAGGCAAACATTTAGATAATTCACAATTTGTAAAGACATTTAATATTGGAGATGATAAAGGTTTAGCTCTTTGGATTTATAAAAAATTACCATCAGGATTAAAAGTGCAAATGCCTTATGATACTAAAACACCTGTGTATATAAACAACGAAGTAACTATAAATAATGATTTACATGTAGAAAAAGATTTGTATGTAACAGGTTCTATATTTAATCCATCCGATATAGTCCTTAAAGAAAATATAGAAACAATATCCGTAAAAAAAATGAGAAATCTATTACATTTAAAACCAATAGAGTTTTCGTATAAAACGGATACACACAAACAAAAGCACTATGGCTTTATAGCCCAAGAAATCGAAAAAGTCTATCCTGAACTAGTAAAATCCAGTAATTTAAACTACGGTCGAGTGCATTATAAAAGAGTAAATTATATAGAATTGATACCACTATTAGTAGCCCAAATACAAATTATGCAAAAAGAGATTGATGAACTAAAGAAACAACTGAACTAAAGAAACAACTGAACTAAAGAAACAAAAATATAATATATATTTTATACTTATATATTATATGACCACCGATTGGTATTCTAGTATATATAAAGGTTTTATTATTGCTGGAATGATTGCATTTACTATAGGTTTTTTTACACAAGGAGAGACATCTTTAGGTGCATATATGTCTGGTTACTCAGTATTAATTTTAGGTATTATGATGATATTAATGATTTTATTTAATAATATATTAAATACATCACAAGGTAGTTCCACATTTCAATTATTGTACACAATTTTTTCCGCAACAGGCCCGTTTATATTAATGTTAGGAATTGTATCTTTTCTTTTATATTTATTAATAACTTATAAAAACAACATTATAAATAATCGCGTTACTAGTGAGTATTACTCATTTAGCAACATAAATGTAATATTATTATTGTTGCAATTGTATATAGTATATATCAACATTACGAACGATAAATTTATAACAACAGGCAAAATATCAAAAGTCACGTCCAGTATAATATATTTATTAGGAGTTTTAGGAATAATAAGCTCAGTCATTTTATTTACTATTTTGAAATATTTTACAACCGATGGGTTCAAACCTATTAATCCACTTTAATAAATTTATAGGTTAAACCATAATTGATATGCGTTTCCCATATTCCAGATATTTTCATAATAAATGAAGAAACACTTTTATTGGAAATATCGGAAAAAATTTTGAAGTTCCCATTTTTAAGCTGTTCATATATTTTAAATTGTGGTATTTTTTCTTCAATTGTATATTTTTTGAGTATATCTTCTTCAATGGTTTTAATATCATTTATTAGGTTGGTATGACTAGATACGTTAAAAATACACTTGTATTTACTATAATATTTTTCACATGTTAAGTCATTTAATGTAATTAATAAGTAGATTCCATTAAATACTACATTATTTGTAGAATATAATATTCTAATAAAATTACCGTCATTAATAACATTGTTTTTAATTGGTTCGCAAAAAAAAATGTTTTTTTTGTCATATTGCTCAATTTTTTTTACTATATTCATTTACAGGTATTATTATAGTATAATATATTGTTTTTAAACTGTAACATATGCAGTTTAATAAATTGACGATATTAGAGAGAATACATAATAATTCCGAATAAGCAAATTATAATATATATTTGGTTTATAATATAAATAAAGAATATTTATTAGTATTAGTAATGAAGTTTTTTGAAACCCATTTTGAAGAATATATAAATGAAAATGCTGTAATAAATATACATCCGAAAATGGATAAAATATATGATAGATTTCCAAATTCAATTAAAAATATGAGAAATATTATTTTTTATGGACCAAGTGGAACAGGTAAATATACCCAAATGTTAAAATCTATAAAAAAATATAGTCCAAGTGAATTAAAATACGAAAAAAAACTTTCTTTGACATTCAATAAACAACAATATTTTTTTAAAATTAGTGACATTCATTATGAAGTTGACATGTCATTATTGGGTTGTAATTCAAAACTATTTTGGCATGAACTATATCAGCAAATTATAGATATCATATCAGCTAAATCAGAAAAATCTGGTATCATAGTATGCAAATATTTTCATGATATACACAGTGAATTACTAGAAAATTTTTATAGTTATATGCAAAAAAATAATATTTCAACGATAGATTTAAAATTTGTAATCATTACGGAAGAAATTAGTTTTATCCCAGATAATATACTAAAATGTTGCGAAATAATTAATATAAGCAGACCAACTAAAACGTTATACTCTAAGTGTAATAAAAATAAAATTCCAATTAGAATAAAAACGGAAAACATAACAAATATCAAAATAATTCATCTGAACGACGAGGATTTAATGTTGCAATACAGAATTATTTGCAATAAAATTATCAGCAATTTAATAAACATTAATGATATTCGATTTCTAAAATTCAGAGATGTATTATACGATATGTTTATTTATAATCTTGATATAAGTGATTGTATTTGGTATATCATTTTTTCTCTAGTTCAGCAAAAAAAGATAAAAGAAGAACATTTGTCAGAAATACTTATTAAAACGTATTGTTTTTTTCAATATTATAATAATAATTATAGACCTATATATCATGTGGAGCATTATTTATTGAATATAGCAAAAATTGTGCATTCCATATAGAGTATCGCAAGTGCAAAGTTGTAAAAGAATCTATGGTCTCCAAGGCCATCTACTACGCGTAGTATTTGTCACATTTCGATTATAAAATTGGTAGTTTCCAAGGTACACGTTCATTGGCGCAGGTATCGTGTTGTTTGCCTGTGCAACGAGAAAAAAATTATTGTAAGTATTTGAGATACCACGAGTGTAAACAATCGCACTGGTATGAATAGCCATTGTATATACTATGAAAATATTATAATATTATAGTAAAAATTTACAATGATTAATACTTAAAGTTTATATTGCATTTACACTAGTATATGGATTATAAACGAGCATTTGAAATATTAGAAATAGATTTATCATTTGTTGACTATAAAGATATTTCATTAGAATACTTAAAAAAACAATATAGAAAATTAATTCTTAAACATCACCCAGACAAAAACGGTAATACCCCAGAATCAAATGATAAATTTAAACAAATACACGAAGCATATCATTTTTTGAAACCAGAAATACATAAATTAAACCCGAACATTTTTGACGATAAAGAAGAAGACGATCTAGATTCCTCTATATATGTTAATATATTAAAATGTTTTATGCAATCGGTGTTTGAAGGTAGTTATACAGATTTATTATCTAAAATTGTGAATGATATAATGAACGCAGG
>Ga0114966_10003746_pt1 | contig 13232 bp, 16 predicted proteins | sample M_130207_XF_Meta_FD_87029 | JGI IMG/M metagenome (GOLD analysis project Ga0114966, IMG submission 87029) | Freshwater microbial communities from Lake Montjoie, Canada to study carbon cycling - M_130207_XF_MetaG | ecosystem: Environmental > Aquatic > Freshwater > Lake | place: Lake Montjoie... | reverse complement strand
GGGGTGATTTGGGAGCGATACGTGGGGAGATTCCCGATGTAGCTGTAGTCGCCGTAGACCGAGGCGGCTTGTGGGTAGACGTAGGAGCCGAGGGCATCGATCATCCCGAGGAGTTGCCAAGTGGCGCCACTTTTGAAGAAGACGCCGCCGCCGGAGTCGCCGGTGGTGACTTGGGCTTCGTGGGTGGTTCGGGTGATGCCTGACTGGGTGAATTCGAGGCCAAAGGCTTCCAGAGTGCCATAGCCGAGGTTGGCTTGGGTTTCGACGGTGGTTTGGATTTTATTGGTGCCGAAGCTTTTGGCGCCGGAATTTGACCAATCGAAGCCTGTTTTAGTTCCTTCGTAGGTATCGAAGGTTTTTTCGGCGGAGCCTCGGAGGCGACCGAAGCCGATGAGATCGACATTGGCGGTGAGGGAGGGGCTTGGGGTGGAGGAAGCGATGACGAGGTCGGGGAGATTGGGGGTGAGGATGAGGTGGAAGAGGACGATATCGGTGAGGGATTGATCGCTGGGGTTGGTGAGGCGAATCGCCCGGCCATCGGGGTTGAAGGTACCGATATCGAGGGTGATGGGGCCGGGGCCGACGTGGGCGGCGGTGAGGACCCAGCCATTGCCGAGGTATTCGCCGGAGCCGCCGTTGACTTGGCCGACATTGGCCCATGGGGCGCCATCGGAAGGAGCGGAGGTATTGGTGGTCGAGGAGGAATCGAGGATGGCGAGGGAATTTGCGGAGAGGCAAATGGAGAAGCAGGGCACCCAGAAGAGCGATCGCATAAGATTATGGTAGATGCGAAAGATTACTTAGCAAATAATCTTTTGGGAATTTTAGGGAGTTGGGGGCGGGGTGGAGGGGGGATTTTTGGGGCGTTGGAGGTTTTGGAGGACGACGAAGATCGAGGGGACGAAGACGATGGCGAGGCAGGTGGAGGCGATCATGCCGCTGGCGACAGCGACGCCGAGGAATTTGCGGGCGTTGGCGCCGGCGCCGGTGGCGAGGATGAGGGGGAGGACGCCGAGGATGAAGGTCAGGGAAGTCATGACGATGGGGCGGAAGCGGGAGATGGCGGCGGTGATGGCGGCTTCGGTGGTGGGGAGGCCATCGGCGTGGGATTGGCGGGCCATTTCGACGACGAGAATGGCATTTTTGGCGGAGAGAGCGATGAGGAGCACGAGACCGATTTGGACGTAGAGATTATTGGGGAGACCGGTGAGGGCGAGGGCGGCGACGGTGCCGAGGACGGAGAGTGGGATGGCGAGGAGGACGGCGAAGGGGAGGATCCAGCTTTCGTATTGGCCAGCGAGGACGAAGTAGACGAGGACCATGGCGAGGATGAAAGCGATGGCGGTGGCGGAGCCGCTGAGGGATTCTTGGTAGGCGAGGGCGGTCCATTCGAAGCGCATGCCTTCGGGGAGATTTTCGGTGGCGATTTTAGCCATGGCTTGGAGGGCTTGGCCGGAGCTGTTGCCGGGGCTGGAGGAGCCGAGGATGGCGGCGGAGGGGTAGAGATTGTAGAGGGAAACGGCGGCGGGACCGACCGTGGATTCGATGGAGGCGAGGGAGCCGAGGGGGACCATTTTTCCCGTGGCGTTGGGGACGGTGAATTGGGTGATGGCATCTGGGGTCATGCGGAAGGGGGCATCGGCTTGGGCGTAGACATCGAAAGTCCGTCCGAAGCGGGTGAACTGATTGACGTAGGTGGAGCCTAGATACGTTTGGAGCGCGCTGAAGACATCGTTGATTTTGACGCCATAAGTGGCGGCTTCGCGACGATCGACCTTGAGGGCGAGTTGGGGGACATTGGCGCGGAAAGGGGTGAGGATTTGGGCGAGTTCGGGATGAGACTTGGCTTCTTTGACGATGGCCTCGGTGACGTTTTGGAGGCGGGCATAATCGAAAGTGCCGTTGGCCAATTCGATTTGCATTTGAAAGCCTTCGGACAAGCCAAGTCCTTGGATGGGTGGGGGAAGGAGGACGAGACAGTTGGCTTCTTGGACGCGAGCGGTGGCGGTGATGATCGCGGCATTGATGGCGGCGAGATCCTGAGATTTGGGGCGTTTTTCTGAAGGGGTGAGGACGGCGTAGATGACCCCGGAATTAAAGAGTGAGGCACTGGCATCGATGGGTGAGGCGCCACTTCCTCCGATGGTGATCGTGGAGGCGACGCCTGGGACCTTGGAGATTTCGTTGGCGAGTTGGTTCATGGCGGCCTTGGATCGGCCGAGGGAGGAGGCATCGGGTAATTGGACGGCGACCATGACGTAGCCTTGGTCTTCGGTGGGGAGAAAAGCGGTGGGAGTTTTGATGAAGCCGAAAGTGGAAAGGGCGATGAGGGGGAGGGCGAGGAGGCACATTTTTCCGCTGTGCTGGACCATCCGTTTGATCACCCCTGCATACCAGCGTTCGAGGGGATCGTAGAGGGCATTGAAGCCGCGGAAGAAAATGTTTTTGGGTTTTTTGGGATCGGATTGGCGGAGCCAAAGGGCGCACTGGGTGGGCTTGAGAGTGACGGCATTGATGCCGCTGAGGATGGCGGTGATGGCGATGACGAGGGCGAATTGGCGATACATTTGGCCGACGATTCCGGGGAGGAAAGCGGCGGGAAGGAAGACGGAAATGAGGACGAGCGTGACGCCCGCGATGGGGGCGAAGAGTTCGTTCATGGCAGCGATGGCGGCATCTTTGGGGGTCTTGCCGTGTTCGATGTGTTTGGCGGCTCCTTCGACGACCACGATGGCGTCATCGACGACGATGCCGATGGCGAGGACGATGCCGAAAAGGGTGAGGGTATTGATGGTGAAACCCATGGCGGCGATGCCCGCGAAGGCGCCGATGATGGTCACGGGGACCGTGGTGGCGGGGATGAGAGTGGCGCGCCAATCTTGGAGGAAAACGATGATCACGAGGAGGACGAGGGCACCGGCTTCGAGGAGGGTTTTGTAGACTTCGTTGACGGATTCGGCGACGAACTTGGTGTTATCGAGGGGGATATCGTATTGGAGATTTTTCGGGAAAGTGAGGGCGAGTTTTTCGAGTTTAGCGCGGACCCGTTTGGCGGTATCGAGGGCATTGGAACCGGGGAGTTGATAGATGGCGAGGCCGCCGGTGGGTTGGCGGTTATATTCGGAGAATTGGCCATAGGAGACCGCCCCGAGTTCGACGCGTGCGACGTCTTTGAGTCGGGTGATTTGCCCGCCGTTTTTGGAATTGGATTTGACGATGATGTTTTCGAATTCCTCGACTTTATTGAGTTCGCCGTTGGCGTTGACCGTAAGCTGGAAGGACTGGGCGGTATTGGTGGGGGGGCTTCCGAGTTGGCCGGCGCTGACCTCGACGTTTTGGTTTTGGAGAGCGGAAACGACATCGCTGGGGGCGAGGGAGCGTTCTTGAAGTTGCGTGGGGTTTAGCCAGACCCGCATGCTGTATTGGCCTACGCCGAAGACGGTTACGCCGCCGACTCCGGGAATGCGGGCGAGTTCGTTTTCAAGATTGAGAGTGGCGAAATTATTTAAGTAGAGAGCGTCGAAGTGGTTGCCTGGGGAGGTGAGGGTGATGATCTGGAGGATGGCCGTCGCCTTGGTTTGGGTGACCACGCCTTGGGTTTGAACGGCGGAGGGCAACTGGGCGATGGCGGCGGCCACGCGATTTTGGACAAGAATCTGAGCGGCATCGGGATCGGTACCGATTTCGAAAGAGACGGTGAGGGCGTAATTGCCTCCATCGGAGGAGGATGAAGACATATAGATCATGCCTCCGACGCCGTTGACCTGTTGTTCGATGGGGAGGGCGACTTTATCGATGATCGTCTTGGCGCTGGCGCCTGGGTAGAAGGCGGTGACGACTACGGTGGGAGGGGTGATGGCGGGGAATTGGGCGACGGGGAGAGTGACAATGGCGACCCCGCCGAGGAGCATCATGAGGAGGGCGATGACATTGGCGAGGACCGGCCTCTCGATGAAAAATTTGGAGAGCATCTGGCGGTCGGTGGAGTGGGGCTATTCGGCGGGGGAATTTTCCAGCGTGGCTTTGACGGTTTGGCCGATGCTGATATTGGGGATTCCTGAGATGACCACCCGATCGGTGGTGGCGACGCCTTTGGTGATGGCGCGATTGGAGCCATTGAGCGGGCCTTTGACGATCGTCCGTCGCTCGACTTTTTCGGTGGAATCGACGAGGAGAACGTAGTCGCCTTCTTGGTCGCTGAGGACCGCGCTATCGGGGAGGACGATGCCTGGTTGGGGTGGGCCGAGGGGCATGCGGACGAGGGCAAAGAGGCCAGGGAAGAGGGTGCGATCGAGGTTGGGGAAAATGCCCCGAATTTGGATTGTTCCTGTGGAGGTATCGACGCTGTTATTGGAGAAATCGAGTTTCCCTTCGTGGGGGAAATCCTTCTCATTTTCGAGTTGGGCGAAGACGGGTTGTTTTCCGATGCCCGATTTATCGACGACTCCGTTGGCGCGCATCAGGGTGCGGATGGCGAGGGCGTCGCGGGTATTGATGGAGAAGTTGACGTAGACTGGGGTGATCTGTTCGATGGTGACGAGGGTGGTGGGGTTGGTGGGGGAGTTCCCGACGAGGTTGCCGACATCGACTTGATGGGCACCGAGGAGGCCATCGAAAGGGGCGGTGAGGGTGGTGTAATCGAGGTTTAGTTTAGCGATGGCGACATTGCCTTCGTCCTCCTGTTTGAGGGAGAGATACTTTTGGACATTGGCTTCGGAGGTGGCGTTTTGTTTTACGAGAGTTAATTGGCGGGCATACTCTGCGGAATCGTAGTCGAGTCTGGCTTGGTTGATTTTGAGTTGATCGATGTATTCGTCCTGTTGAATTTTGCAGAGGGGAGTTCCTTTGGTGACATAGGAACCGTCTTGGAAGGAAATGACTTCGAGGTAGCCTTTGACGCGGGCGACGACATTGACACTTTGGAAGGCCCCGACTGTGCCGGTGAAGTCAATATGGTTGGTGACATCGGTGGCTTTGGGGTGGGCAACCGTGACCGATGGGGGGACGAGTTTGGTGGGTTGAGGGGTTTTTTTGCAACTGGTGAGGGAGGTGCAGAGGGTGAGGAAGAGGGCCCCGCTGGCGGTGAGTGAGTGGATCGTTTTCATTGATTGACGTTGAGCAATTTTCCGAGGGGAGCGTGTTTGGGAACGCTGTCTGCGGGGCGATCTTCTGGCGAACTGATGGGGAGATGATTTTGTGGTTGGAGCATTTTGCCCCAGTTGGTGCGGTCGGCCATTTGCTTTTTGACGGCATCGGAGATGACATCGTGACCTTCGCGGAGTTGCCAACCGCCGCCGAGGGATCGGTAGGTGTTGACGACGCCGGTGACGGTGGCGGATTGGGCAGTGGCGTACGAGAGTTCGACGGAGAGTTGGGACTGCTGGGCGGTGAGGACAGTGGTGTAGTCGGTTTGGCCTGCTTTGTAGCGGGCGAGGGCGAGAGAGGTGGTGAGTTTGGCGGATTTCACGGCGGCCTCGAGATAGGCCATGCTGGCGCGTCCTTGGTAAAACTGGGTCAGACCATTTTCGACATCTTTTTGGGCGGTGAGCACGGTATTTTGGTAAGCGAGGATGGCGCTTTGGAAAGAGGCATCTTGTTGGCGGACTTGGTTGATGAGGCGACCGTAGTTGAGGACGGGCATGGCGACTCCGCTTCCTGCGTTGGCGATGACATTTTGCCAGTTGAAGATGTCACTGAGTTTTTGGTCGCCGAGATTACTGGAGGAGAAGCCGAACGAGCCAGAGAGGGAGAAGGCGGGGAGGAGGTTGGCGACTTGGACGCCGACGAGGGCGGATTTGGAAGCGGCGTTGAGACCGGCTTGGCGGACATCGGGTCGGCGACGGAGGAGATCTTTGGGAATGCCGGTGGTGATTTTGGCTGGGGGCTGGGGAATTTTTCCCGTTTTGACTAAGGCATCGATGCTATTGGGAGCGAGACCGAGGAGGACGGCGAGGGAGTTTTTGAGTTGGCGGAGGCTACTTTCGAGGGAAGGGAGTTGGGATTGGGTTTGGAGAAGTTGGGTATTGGCTTGGGAAGGGTCGAGTTCGCTGGTTTGGCCTTCTTTGAATTGGACTTGAGCGATGCGGAGACTTTCCGTTTGGAGAAGGATATTTTGGTTAGTGATGGCGATCTCATCTTGCACCGTGCGGATATTGATATAGGTGCTGGCGACATCGCCGATGAGGGTGACGAGGGCGTCGTCATAAGCGGCCACGGTGGAGAGGTAGGAGGCTTTATCGGCTTCGATTTGGCGGCGGAATTTTCCCCAGAAATCGATTTCCCAGCTCGCGGAGAAGAGGGTTTGGTTGGTGAGAAGATTTGGTCCGATGGAGAGGCTGGGTTTTTTTTGGCCGAGATCTTGGGCGAGGGCGTTGACGAGGGGATTGGTGGAGCCCGCGCTGGAGGTGCCACCGTCGCTGGGGGGAATATAGGCATAGGAGAGGCCGGCGGAGATGCCTTGTTGTTGGGGGAAGAGGTTGCCGATGCTGCGGTTGAGTTCGGCGCGGGCTTGGAGGATGCGGACTCCCGCGGATTGGAGGTTGAGATTATTTTCGTAGGCGAGGTTAACGAGGCGAGTGAGGGTAGGATCGTTAAAGCTCCTCCACCAGAAGATCTCTGGGGAACCGTAAGTTTTTCCGGAGACCGCTTTGCGTTCGACCCACTGGGCTTCGACCGTGGCCTTGGGGACCGTGTAATTTGGACCCACCATGCAGGAGGTAGAGCAGACGAGCGTGACCGCAAGGGTGAGGCGGGTGAGGTGCTGAGGAATTGGCATGTTGATGTGGAAAAGAGGAGCGGACAGAAAAGACAGAAATGTTTTTAAGCCGAGGGCGGGAGGGAATAAACCATTATTATTTCGGGAGGACGACAATCATTTCACGGTTTACTGAACGGAGATTGCACGGATGAGAAATTGGGACGTGACGATTTTTGGTTTGCCGATGATTGTTAAACGACCTTTGGAAGGGTGGGGCGGGGTTCTGAGACTTGATTGGGGAGCTAGGCGGCGGTTGAGCGATGGCTTATTCTTGTGTGGGGAAGCGGATTCTGGTTTGTCTCTCGAAGACGTGTTCCTAAAACCGATGGATTCTTCTTTTTGGATTTCTTTGATTGCGGTGGTTTGCTTGGGTGCGACTGGAGGGGAGCTCTTGGGGGCGGAGAAAGTGCGTCTCTTTGTGTTGTCTGGGCAGTCGAACATGGCGGGACTCAATCCCGATGACACTTTTACGCCAGCGGTTCGGCGGGCCTTTCCTGAGGACGAAGTGATTGTTGTGCATTATGCGGAGGGTGGGACGGCGATTCGGCGGTGGTGGTCGGGATGGAAGGATGATTTAGTGCCTTTGGCTGAGGGAGTTAACCCGCCACCTGGCGATCTTTATCGCACATTGATTGACCGAGTGAATGCGGGGATTCGGGGAAAGACCTTGGAGAGTGTTGCCTTGATTTGGATGCAGGGTGAACGCGATGCCAAGTCGGGGCTTTCGGCTTTTTATGAGGAAGCGTTGAGGGGACTGCTCAAGCAGGCGGCGACGGATTTAAAGCAGCCGGATTTGGTGGTGGTGATCGGTCGGTTGACCGATCATCGGAAAGGGGAAAAGCACTGGGATGCGATCCGAGAAATTCAGGAGAAAGTGGCGGGATCGAGTCCACGATGGGGATGGGTTGACTCGGATGATTTGAACGGGGAGAAGAATGATCTCCACTGTACGAAGGAAGGTTATCATCAACTCGGTCAACGATTTGCCAGCAAGGTGATCGCCCTGCTTTCCTCGGGAGATCGCTAATTAATCCTATGAAACTTACCACCCTATTTTTCCTGCTGGTTTTCGGCGTCGTGGGGGTCAGTGGTGCCGACCGACCGAATATCGTCTTTATTTTGGCGGATGATTTGGGCTATGAGACGATCGGTGCGAACGGGGGAACTTCTTATAAAACGCCGATTCTTGATGGGCTGGCGGCTGGGGGGATGCGGTTCACTCATGGGTATGCGCAACCGCTTTGTACGCCGACGCGCGTGCAGTTAATGACTGGGCTATCGAATGCGAGAAACTATTTAAATTTTGGGAAGATGGATCCGAAGGCGGTGACCTTTGGGAATTACTTTCAGAAGGCAGGCTATGCGACGTGCATGGCGGGAAAGTGGCAATTGGGTGCGGATTTAGATCAGCCGAAAAACTACGGATTTGACGAATATTGTCTTTGGCAGCATACCCGCCGTCCCCCTCGCTATGCTAATCCCGGGTTGGAGATTAATGGGGAAAGGAAAGATTACAGCCATGGGGAATATGGGCCTGATCTTGTCAATGATTACGCCTTAGATTTTATCGAGCGAAACAAAGCCAAGCCCTTCTTTTTATATTACCCGATGATGCTCACGCATGATCCCTATCAACCGACGCCTGATAGCAAGGATTGGGATCCGAAGGCCAATGGGGAAGGGGTTCTCCAAGGCGCGGTTCATTTTGGGGAGATGGTCTGCTACATGGACAAGTTGATTGGGAAAGTGTTGGCGAAACTGGAGCAGTGTGGGGTCCGGGAAAACACTTTGGTGATTTTTCTGGGCGACAACGGAACTGGGGCAGGGGTGAGATCGATGATGGGAGATCGGGTGATCGTGGGAAGGAAGGGAAAAACTGTTGATGCGGGAATGCATGTCCCGTTGATCGCGAATTGGCCGGGGAAGATCGCCAAGGGTGGGGTTTGTTCTGACCTCGTGGACACCACGGATTTTTTGCCGACATTCTGTGAAGTGGGAGGGATTAAAGTGGCGCCAGAGTTTCGGGGTGATGGGCGGAGTTTTTATTCGCAAATGCGGGGAGAAAAGGGGCATCCGCGGGATTGGATTTACGCTTGGTACTCCCCCCGGCAAGGAGCAAGCACGCGAGTGGATGAGTTTGCATTTAATCACCGATACAAACTCTATCGGAGCGGGAAGTTTTTTGATTTGGGGAGTGATCTGGACGAGAAAAATCCCTTGATTGTTGGAGAGTTGGCGGGTGAGGCGGCGAAGGCTGCAGAAACCCTACATGCTGCTCTAGAGCAATTTAAAGGTGCGCGGCCCGCCAGTTTGGCTCCATAGAAAGCGCGCTGATCAGGCGGAATATTCTGGATCGCGGAGGCGATCGAGCAAGCCAGAGAAACGTTCTGCTGTGGGGTTATTTTTTACAGAGAATTCCAAAGCTTTTTTCTGTCCGGCGACGATGACGAGTTTTCGTCCACGGGTGATCGCGGTATAAATGAGGTTTCGTTGAAGAAGGAGAAAATGCTGCATGGCTAGGGGAATGATCACGACGGGAAATTCGGATCCTTGGGCTTTGTGAATGGTCATGGCGTAGGCGAGTGAAACCTCATCTAACTCACCGAACTCGTAAACGACCTCACGCTGGTCGAACTGAATGGTTACCTCTTGGTCCTCGGGTTTGATCGCGGTGACGCGTCCGATCTCGCCGTTAAACACTTCTTTGTCATAGTTGTTTTGGGTTTGGATGACCTTATCTCGGAGGCGAAACGACCAGCCAAAGCGTTCAACCTCAGGCTCATCGGCTCGTGTTGGGTTGAGGGCATTTTGGAGCGTCTTATTGACTTCGCGAGCCCCGAGAGACCCTCGGTTCATGGGGCAGAGTACTTGAATATCTCCGATGGGATCGCAGGGCCATTTGGTGGGAATCCGCTTGCGAATGAGGTCGACGAGGGTGGAGGCAATGAGTTCGGGTGACTCTCTTTCGATAAAGTAAAAGTCAGTGGGTTCCGCTGGGGCGGTGATTTCAGGGAGGATACCTTGGTTGATTTGGTGAGCACTGAGGACGATGCGACTGGTGGCGGCTTGTCGAAAGATTTCCGTTAAGCGCACGATGGGAACGACGCCGCTTTCGATGAGGTTAGCTAAGATCCTTCCTGGGCCGACGGAGGGGAGTTGGTCGACATCGCCAACGAGAATGAGGTGAGCATTTTCAGGGAGGGCCTGGAGGAGATGGTGGAAGAGGGGGAGATCGAGCATTGAGGCTTCGTCGACCACAAGGATATCGCAGACCAAGGGACGATTTTCGTTGCGGGTGAAACCCCCTCGAGATGGCTGGTAATCGAGAAGACGGTGGATGGTTTTGGCTTCTCCTCCGGTGGCTTCGGCGAGGCGTTTGGCGGCCCGTCCGGTGGGGGCACAAAGTAAGCAGTGGACTTTTTTTGCCCGAAAAATGCCGAGTAGGGAGTTGATGAGGGTGGTTTTTCCAACTCCTGGGCCTCCAGTAATGATGAGGATTCGATGGTGGATGGCGATGTTGATCGCTTCCTATTGGCTGGTGGCGAGTGCTTGGCCAGTTTGGGTTTCTGCCCAAGCGATCGCTTTGGGAGCGTCGATCGGTGGGAGGCTTGGTTTTAGTTGGGTGAGTAATCGAATGCGTTTGGCTACAGTTACTTCGGCAGCGAGTAGGCTGGGAAGGTAAAGCAAGGTCTTCCCTCCGACTGGTTCGCGGATGAGTTGGCGATCGACGAGCAACCTGCTGAGGGCTTCACGGATGGGGAGGTGATCGACGCCGAGGAGTTGATGGGTTTTGTTGACGAGAAGATTTTCTGGGAGAGCGCAATGCCCAGAGCGAGTGGCTTCCCAAAGGGTGTGGCTCAATCCCGCAGAAGATCGGATCAAGGAGTCTTGGGGGATGCCCAGTTTGCTGGCGATGAGATCGGCACTTTTAAAGCCAATTCCAGGGATATCTCGGGCGAGCGAGTAGGGATTGGAGCGGACGATTTCTATGGAATCATCTCCATAGGTTTTGAAAATGCGCACCGCGCGGCTGGTGCTGACGCCATTGGAGTGGAGGAAGATGATGATGGCACGGATCGATTGCTGTTCTTTCCAAGCGGCTTTGATGCGTCTCCGCCGTTCTGGCCCGATGCCGTCGATGGACTCCAATTCGGCGGAAGATTTTTCGATAATTGCGAGGACATTTTCTCCGAAGCGCTCGACCATTTTTTTGGCGTAGATGGGGCCGATACCCTTGACCATTCCGCTGCCGAGGTATTTTTCGATGCCTTCGCGAGATGTTGGCGGGGTGGATTCTAGAAAGGTGGCACTTAGCTGGAGTCCGTGCGTGCTGTCGCGGACCCAGTGGCCTTGGGCGGTGATCCATTCTCCTGGGCTGGCGGAGGCGAGTGAACCAACGACGGTGACGAGTTCTCGGCGATTCTTGACTTTGACGCGAAGGACGGCAAAGCCGGTTTCTTCGCTATGGAAGGTGACGCGTTCAATGAGGCCAGCGAGGGCGTCTTCGGGCTGAGGATTTGGTGGGGATGGCACTGGGACCATTTTTAATTTGGCCAGACGAATGGCAATCAACTTCCGATCGCTAGTCCGTTGCGGACTCTTTTCTTTGCTATCAAAGGCAAGTCTGCTTTGACTGGAGAGGTGTCGGATGACTTCACCACTAAAAATTTAGACGAGCCTGCGACTCCTTTTGACATCTCGCTGCGGCCACCGATGTTTAGCGAGTTTGCGGGGCAGGACAAGGTTTGCGATCGTTTGGAACTGATGGTTCAAGCGGCGCAACAGCGGGGTGATGTCCTTGAGCACATCTTACTCAGTGGGCCACCGGGACTGGGGAAAACCACCCTCGCGTATATTTTGGCGCATGCCATGGGGGTGAAGATCAAGAACACGAGTGGGCCAACGATCGAGAAAGCGGGAGATTTGGCGGGATTGCTGACTACTTTGGAGCGGGGCGACGTGCTTTTTATCGATGAAATCCATCGGCTACAACCGGCGATTGAGGAGTATCTCTACCCTGCGATGGAGGATTACAAGTTGGACATTATTATTGATCAGGGACCGAACGCGCGAAGCATTCCGCTGAACCTTCCTCGGTTTACTTTGATTGGGGCGACGACGCGTGCTGGAATGCTCAGTGCTCCTTTGCGAACGCGGTTTGGAATGAATTGTCGGCTCGACTACTACACGGCTGAGGAGTTGCAAAAAATTGTGGAGCGCACGGCGGGGTTGATTGGTTTACCGATTGACGAGGCGGGTGCTTTGGAGGTGGCGGCGCGCAGTCGCGGGACGCCCCGAATCGCGAACAACCTTCTTCGGTGGGTGCGGGACTTTGCGCAAGTTCGAGCGGGCAACCGAGTCAACCGAGAAGTGGCGGATCAAGCGCTGACCATGCTGGATATTGATGCGGATGGTTTTGACGAAATGGACAAGCGACTTCTTGAGGCATTGATTCATAAATTTGGGGGTGGGCCAGTGGGTTTGAATTCATTGGCGGTGGCGGTGGGAGATGACGCGGGAACGTTAGAAGATGTGCATGAGCCTTACCTGATTATGCAGGGTTACATTAAGCGAACGCCTCAGGGACGCGTGGCCATGCCGCTTGCTTATAAGAAGCTCGGGGTCAATGTGCCAAAGAGGGATAGCGATCTTTTTGGTGGGTAGCCGTTAGCCTTTGATTTTGAACAGTATAAATAAAAATAAGCTCCATTTAATGATGAAAATTACCACCCTTTGTTCGAGTGTTTTGGTTGCCTTCGGTTGGATTGTTATTAACGCATCGGGAGTCGCCGCGCCGGTGGGGAAAGGATCTGGAGGAATCGATTTGACGATGACGAAGCCCGAGAAGACGACGAACGACTACAACCTCGGACCGACGGGGGCGCGTGGGTGGATGGTTGTGGAAGGCGGAATGACTGAGGGGAGTCGGCAGATTTTGATTACGGCGGTGGAGAGTGGGTCACCTGCGGAAGGTCTTCTGGTGGTGGGGGATGTGATTCTGGGGGTTTTTGGACAACCGTTTAGTACGGACGCTCGGCGGACCTTTGGTTTGGCTATTGGTCAGGCGGAGGCGGTTGATGGGTTGTTGCCACTGAGCGTTTGGCGAAATGGGAAGAGTGAATCGGTAAAGATTAAGCTCCAGGTGATGGGGGCGTATAGTGCGACCTCTCCGTATGATTGTCCGAAGGCGAAGAAGATTCTCGAGCAGGGATTGGCGGTGATGTCAAAAAACATTGGAAAAGAGAATGGGTTTCACCTCAACGAGTTAGCGTTGTTGGCGTCGGGGAAGTCGGAGTATCTCGGGGTAGTGAAAAAGAGCGCCCAAGATTTGGCGGCGGGAACGCCTGATGTGGAAGCTCTTTGGAGCAAATCCAATCACGGCGGGATGCATGCATGGGGTCACGGTTATGCGAATATTTTTCTTTGCGAGTACTACCTAGCTACTGGTGACAAAACGGTACTCCCGGCGATTCGG
>Ga0114966_10003742_pt1 | contig 13238 bp, 12 predicted proteins | sample M_130207_XF_Meta_FD_87029 | JGI IMG/M metagenome (GOLD analysis project Ga0114966, IMG submission 87029) | Freshwater microbial communities from Lake Montjoie, Canada to study carbon cycling - M_130207_XF_MetaG | ecosystem: Environmental > Aquatic > Freshwater > Lake | place: Lake Montjoie... | reverse complement strand
TCTTGCTATACATTCAAGGAATATTACAGTCAGAAAACTGTTAATGAGGAAAGTTGGAAACATGAAAAAATAATTCTTAAACCAAAGTCATTTGACGCTTCATATCAAGATATTGTAATTGACCCAAATACAATAAATGAAAAAACCTTTAGTGTAATCGGAATATTTGATAAAATAATAGAATAAATTTCAGCCCATGCAGCATTCATACAAAAAGCAGAACTGATGCTATCATTAAAAATAGAATTACAAATTCAATCATTAAAATTTCAAAAAAGTCTGCAACGAAAGTTCAATTTAGAAAAATTACCTAAAAAAACTACAAGATTGGTATTTACTTTCGTATGCTGAGTTTATAAAAGAGTTAGAGAAAAAGAAAATAAAATTGTCGTTAAGCGAAGAAGCCGAATGGGAAAATTATTTTACTTCAGAAGCCAAAAAAACATTGGAGTTAAAAACACAAATCGCAAAAACCGACAAAGAAATAGACCAAATGGTATATGCTTTGTATGAGTTAACGGAGGATGAAATTAAGATTGTAGAGGGAATTTAGGAAAAACAAACGCTATTTTTGCCAAATGGAAAAATCTAATTTTGAACGCATGTTACAACTGGCCGATGAGGTATTTACAAGCAAAAACGATCCGAATCAATTAGACGTGAACGAAGAAGTCATGGAACAATTACAGCGCATTCATCCCGAAAGCATTGCAGAATACGATGATGGCCACGGACCGGTTTGCTGGATTATACAAATCCCTACAACTCGGTCTTTGATGGAGCAATTTCTCGCCAACGATATCTCCGAAAAGCAGCTCTTCGAATTAACGCCTTTGGGTATTCCATATCAGGCGGTTTATCTTTGTTCGGGCATGGTACTAGAAGAATACCGAAGAAAAGGAATTGCTAAAAAACTAGCCTTCGATGCGCTTTCAAAAATCCGAGAATCGCATCCCATTGAAGCGCTTTTTGTATGGGCATTTACCCACGATGGCGATATAGCTTCCGAAGCACTTGCCAAACTAAGCGGATTACCCTTGTTGAAAAAAGTATCTTAAGCCATGAACAAATGCAAAAATAGTTGTTGGAAATCCTGAAAACAACTCGGTAAAAAATCTTAAATATGGACAGACGACATTTTATAAAACAATCGACTTTACTTTCAATTGGTGGGCTTTTAATTCCTTCAACATTTCTTTCTACTTGCAGAAAAGAAAACTTATTTGAAGACATAAATTATGATGGAAAAGTTATTATTATTGGAGCGGGTGCAGCAGGACTATATGCAGCATATATTTTAAAATCAAAAGGAATAAATTTTCAAATTTTAGAGGCTTCTTCAAAGTATGGCGGACGACTAGGTAAGCTGACAGGATTTGCCAATTTCCCCATTGACACAGGTGCACAATGGCTACATGGTAAAAACAGTATTTTGGGCGACTTGATTACTAAGTCAAACACGACAATCACTTTAGACGATAGTGAAACAAAATATTGGTTCAATAATCAATTGGTGAATTCTTTACCTCAAAACACCGATATTTTTGAAGGCGATAATTTGCCAGACATTTCATATAAAGATTACGCTTTGCAAAAAGGATTAGGTAATGAATATAAATACATTGTAGAAAACATTGCAGGAGACCAAGGAGCAGCAGCCGCTCGTCTTTCTGTATTTGGCAATAATCAAGATGAAGAAAATTGGATTTCTGGAGATGATGATTTTAAATTTCAAGAAACCTTTTTTGATTTATTTGACAAACAAATTGCAAGTGAAGTAAAAGATAAAATCCTCCTCAATACAATTGTTTCTAAAATTGATTATTCACAATCTGAAATCATAATAACAGCTAGTAACAATAGCTTATTTAATGCCGATAAAGTCATTATCACAGTTCCTATTCCTATTCTTAAATCGGGCGACATTCAATTTATTCCTTCACTACAAAATGAAAAAATAAATGCATTTTCAAAAATTGGCATGGATGCAGGAATGAAAGTTTTTTTGAAATTTAGCAATAAGTTTTTTGACCAAAATATAATTGGTGGTGCAATTTGTGCTGCATATGCTGACGATAGTATTGGTAAAGCTCAAAGCGACAATATTTTGCTTGCTTTTATCATGGGTGACCAAGCAGCGTACCTGACCGCATTAGCAAATGATACAGCGATTACAAACGCATTGCTTCAAGAATTAGATTTGATGTATAACGGGCAAGCAACAACATCATTCATAGCTTCACATGTTGAAAACTGGACAACGAATCCTTTCGTAAAAGGTGCCTATTCTTACAGCACAGTTGGCATGGGAGATGCCAGAAAAATTGCAACTCAGTCAATAAGTAAAAAACTATATTTTGCTGGTGAAGCCATGAATATTAACGGACATCATCAAACTGTTCACGGTGCCGTAGAAACTGGGTATCGAGAAGTTATCAATATTTTAAATGACATCAAAAAATGAGAAGATTAGTTTTATTAAGTTTATTGCTATTAAAGTCCAACTTCTCAATTGCTCAAGAATTTAAAATTGATGTTTCCTATAACTACCTGTATTCAAAACAGTGGGACAAAACCATTCATACTTACAACTTTAGCCGTCCCTTTATTGTAGAAAAACAACCCTTATTAATTCACGGTTTAAATTCTTCTTTGTCTTATATTTTCAAATCAACTAAAAATTTGAACCATGGGATAAATGTTTCCTACTCCTACTTTAGAAGTTCGGCTGAGAATGAAAACTTAGAAAATATTTTAAAGCTATATTTCTTAAACTTAGGTTACGTTCTTCATTACGAAAGAAAAGAAAAACTTAAGGGAGTTTATACTGATTTGATTATTTCAGCAAAATCAAGCGGACTTTTTAGAACTATAAATGGAGCACCTTTTGCGTATGACGAAACCACTTCAAAAGCATTTGGTATAGGCGGTGACATCTGTTTAAAAACAGGATATTATTTAAAATTAAAAAACAAAATTTGTTTATCGCCATTTATTTTAATTGCATACACACCATACCTGTATTCACCTAATAGCGAAGCAGTACTTAATGAAACAAAAGGCCTTACAAGTAAAAATTGGACAGGAATATTAACAACACAAATCGGCTTGACATTTCACATAAGACAAAATGACTGACCAAATAAGGCATCTACTAAAAACACAATTGGAATAGTTGAGTTTTGTGCTCCGCAGACAATTTTTGGTTACAGAAAGTTCTGTTCTCCGTATCAATCCGCCGCGGTTGGTGAAAAATCGCCACCTTCGTCTTCGCCCAAAAATTTAGGTGAAAGTTTAAACGACAAACTGGAAAAAGACGATTACCACCAAAAAAAAATGATAATTATTAATATATATCGTAATATTGAGATGCAAATTGGAAACTAAAAGCCACTCTAAAAAAAGGGGCGACACCGAAAAGCTAAACGACTAGTTCAACAATAAAAAATAACATGAAAAAATCTTCAAATTTTATTCTAACACTAATTTCCCTTCTGTTTTTTCAAATGCAGAGCAATGGACAAAACGCTGAATGCGGTACTGATTATATACATAACAATTTAATGCAAACCGATACTGCTTACCAGAAGCAAATACTTTTACTTGAATCGCAAGTTGAAGCTAGTATTCAAAATCAAGCAACTATTAATTTAAGAACTACAATTTACACCATTCCTGTTGTTGTGCATGTTATTAATTTAGGTGAGTCTATAGGAACAGGTACCAATATTTCTAATACTCAAATTCAACAAGCTATCGCAGGACTTAATGACCGCTTTAGAAATGTAAACGGTTTAGGTGCTGATGTTGAAATGGATTTTTGCCTAGCAAGTAAAGACCCAAACGGTAATTCAACCAATGGCATTAACAGGGTTAATGGTTCAAGTGTTCCAAATTATTCAGCAAATGGAATAAAACCAACAGGCAATACGTGTAGCGGAGCAGTTGAAACTACCATTAAGGATTTAAGCAGATGGCCTGTTTCTGACTATTATAATATTTGGGTAGTTAGCGAAATATGCAATGGTGCATTTGTTGGATATGCATCGTATCCAGTTGGGGGACTTTATGATGGATTAGTTATTGTTTCCACCTCAATGACAGGCAACAGTGGAACATTACCACATGAAGTTGGTCACGGTTTTTTTCTTTATCATACCTTCAAAGGTGATGGCAATAATGTTTCTTGTCCGTTAGACACTAATTGTCTTGTGAATGGAGATAATATATGCGATACGCCACCTCATAAACAAAGCGATTGCGGCACAACTAATCCATGCACTTCGGCTGGTGTGTGGGATAACAGCCGGTATAATTATATGGCTTATTGTCCTTTAGTTAACAGATTTACGCTAGGGCAGAAAAATAGAATTAGAGCTACAGCCATTGTTGCGCCCAGAGCAAGTTTACTAACATCAGTAGGTTGTGGTATTGTAGAAATTAATGAAATAAGTAGCACTAATACATTTTCTATTTTTCCGAATCCTACTCAAAGTAAAATCAATGTAAGAGCAACTGTAAAGCTTTTAGGATCAGCTTACGTAGTTTATGACAATACAGGTAAAACAATTATAAAAGGAAAAATAACTTCTGAGGACACAATTATTGAGTTAGGTAATTTACCTGGAGGTATTTATTTGTTAAGTGTCGGTGAAAATTTAAAAAAGACATTTATAGTAACAAAAGAATAAACCATATTTTCGCTGTTACACATACAACATTGAAAAAAGCAGTTAACCTATTTCTACTAGCATTTTACGCATTTGGTACTTTCTGTTTGCCGATGGGTGTCTTTTCAGTGTAACATAGCATCAGCACAAAATAATTAATCCACACCACCCTGAATACTAGAGTGTAGAAAATATATCGTATTTTGTGGTCTGCATTAATAATTAGAATTTCAAAACCAAACCTATGAAACAAGCCGTTTTATTTTTAATCACAATAACTTACCTATTGACAAGTTGTGGCGGTTCGAGTAACTCTGAAAACGTTGCAAAAACTCCAGAAGAGTTAAAAATGGAATTAGTAGCGCAAGAACAATTAGAGCCCTTAACCTACTTAACGGTTAATGCGAAAATGAAAGAAGACCAAATTAAAACTAGAGACGCTGGGTTATTTCACAAATCAGAATACGATGCTGACGGAAATACAATTTACGGTACAATTAAAAATTCCGCAACAATTGCGCAATTTAAAGATGTAGTTGTAACAGTAACTTTTTATTCTCAAACAGAAACTGCTATAGAAACAAAAGACTATGTATTTTATGAATTGTATGCTCCTAATTCCACAACTAATTTTGAATTAAAAATATATCCTCCCGAAGCAATGGCGGAATTTGGTATAGAGATAAAAAACGCAACGGCTGTAGACTAAAACCCTTCTGTCATAAATACATTAGCTTCCTGATTTGAATAAAATTTAAATTTTTTATTAAACCCAAAAAATAAAAATTACAGTATGAAGAACAGAATTACAAAAATATTTTTTATTGCCATCTTTTGTTCCTTGATGCTTAGTTTTTCGAGTACCGCCCAAATTGTAATTAACGAAGGGTCAAACAGAAATTATTCAACTCTTGCTGACGAAGACGGCGATTACCCAGATTGGATTGAACTTTACAATGCTGGAAGTTCGTCAATAGATTTATTCGACTATACAATAACTGATGATGCGGCATTGCCAGCTAAATGGTCCTTGCCACACATGGTTATTTTACCAGGACAATATAAAATAATTTTTTGCAGCGGAAAAAACAGAGCCCCAACTACCTCATTTATTAATGTAGTAACCTCTACAAATTTTAATGCAACAACTGGTTGGAATACACATAATTTTACAACGCCATTTTTATGGGATGGTATTTCCAACGTTATTGTAAACACCTGCTCCTACACTTCTAATGGATACACCTCGAATTCGGTCATGAATCAAACCACAATGCCCTATTCAGCATCCGTTTTTGCATACCAAGATGGAAGTCCGGCAGCTTGTGGATTCGCGAGCGGCGCCGTTTCAAACATGCGACCAAATATGCAACTCAATGGTATTGCAATCGGAACCGGCACAGTACAAAATTGCAACACCTGCTATCCTGCTCCTTATGGAGATTGGTATTGGTGCGCAAAAAATCAAATGATTATTCGTGCTTCAGAAATGACTGCTGCGGGATTATTAGCAGGAAACATCACATCTCTTGGCTTTGATGTTGTAAGCCCAGACCCTGCAACGTATGACTACATTGATATCAATATGAAATTAGTTACTCAAAATGCAGTAACTGCAAATTTTATTACTGTTGATACCAGTAATAGTCTGCACACTAATTTTAAAATATCAACCAATGGCGATTCCATTTATTTATTCAATACTGTTACACAAAGTTTAGAAAGTTCTTTGTGGGTCAATTCAAACAGTCTTGATGTGAGTAACGGTTTGTTTCTTGATGCAAGTTCTAATGTTGTCTTGTTTCAAACTCCAACACCTGGAAATACAAATAACAATTCAGCAACATTTACTTACTCCGAAATAATCCCTTCGTTTAACATTGGATCTGGAAATTACCAATCACCACTTTCGGTTATTATTTATAACATAAATCTTCCAAGCGATAGTTCACAAATATATTACACTACTAACGGTGACGATCCAACAACGGCCTCTACACTTTATACAGGTACTCCAATAAATATTTTTTATTCTACAATTCTTAAAGCTCGTGCCTTTGCCAATAATGTTTTACCTAGTCCAATTGCTGTTGCCTCCTATTTAATGGGAGTAAGTCATGTAACACCAATACTTTCTGTGGTAACAGACAATGCTAATTTGTATGGCAGCGGAGGAATATTTGACAATTGGCAACAAGACTGGATGCGTCCGGCATATGTTGAATATTTCGATACTGCTCAATACCTAATTTTTTCTAGAAATGCTGGAATGCAAATTGATGGTGGCGCTGGAGGAAGTCGTTCACATGCTCAACATTCTTTTCGTATAGAAATGTCCCATCCTGTCATTGGTGATGGATCCGTTAATTATCCAATTATCCCAAACAGACCAAACCGTACTAAGTACAGTAACATGTATTTACGTAATGGAAGTAATCAATTTATGATTCTTCCCCACAAAGACGCTTCTGCAGTAATGGGCATGTGTGAAGAAACAAATAATTATTTCTCGGCTTGGCGACCTATAAGCGTTTACATTAACGGTAGTTATTTTGGATTGTATGAGTTGAGAGAAAAGTTTGATACTGAATATTTCAAAACTCTTGAAGGAGCAAATCCTGATTCCGTGGATATTTTTTCTGCGAGCTATTGGTATGGAGGAGTATTACGATCAGTAGAAGGAAGTACAGACTCATTCTACGTAGCATACAATGCAATGACGGCATTAAATCCAATTGACACTGGCTTTTGGAACATGGCTGACAAGTATTTTGACATGACGTATTACACCGACTATCTTATTGCTGAAAGTTGGTTTACAAATGTTGACTGGCCATACAACAACATCAAAATTTACAGATCAGACAAAACTAATTACCGTTACCGGTTTTGTACAATAGATTTAGAATTAGGATTTGCACCAAACTATTTTCAGGATTGTTATTTTGATCACATCAACTACATGTTGAATGGGGATCCCAATATTCCATATATCAATGTTTTTTTAAGAGCAATTCAAAATAAAAGATTCCATGACCATTTCATAAATAGGTTTGCCGATTTAATGAATACCTCCTACCTACCGAGTCGCCTTATAGGTATAGAGAGTACCATGTTTAACCAAACTGTTGTTGAAATGCAAAATGAATTTGCGCGATGGGGAAATCCAAATGCTATTCCACAACAGATGAATGATTTTTACAACAATCACATTCAATTTGATACACAAATAGCAGCAAGAACACCAGAAGTTCGCAATCACATTCAAACTAATTTTTCATTAGCTAACCAAGTTGATCTAACCTTAGATGTTTTTCCTCCAGGTGCGGGAACAATCCACATCAGCACCATTACGCCAACTACCTATCCTTGGCAAGGTGTTTATTTCAATGGAATTCCAGTGAAAATAGAAGCCATTCCAAATCCGGGGTATAATTTCCTACAGTGGGGTGATAATGGAATAATAGCTGATACATTAAATATTGTTTTTAATGATACGCTAGAAACATCCTTGACCAACTTCACCGCTTACTTTGCAATTAATCCTGTGGGCATAAGTTCACTCAGCAGCAATGAACAAACATGGTCGTTGTTCCCCAACCCAGCTACTAACAATTTATTTATAATAAATAATAATAACAACAACCAAAATAAATTTTCGTACCAAATTCTTGACCTCGCTGGCAGAGTGTTGATTTCGGAAAAAAACAAGAATCACAGTACAAAAACAGAAATCAATATTATAGAACTTCCAGAAGGTGCTTATTTACTTCAACTGTTTGAAGGAAACGAAATAAGTAAACAATTTAAATTCGTCAAGACTTCGAAATAATTTTTCATACTGTTAAAACGCTAATTTAAGAAATAATGAAAAACTTAATTTTAAACCATTTTTGCTTTTTATCTTTAATTATAACTTCATTTTCTACTTCCTGCAATTCCACTACCAAACAACTAGATTTAGTTGCACAGCGCACAGAGCAGCAATCTTTATCCTTAGAAAATGGGCATGCCCAAACAAATAATTTAATTGAAAACGCAATTGTTAAATACAAACTTGTTGAAATTTCAGGGCAATTTCCACCTGCCGGAGGAACGTACAGTTTTGATAAAATAAAAAACAGTTGGGCCATGCCGCCAACAGGTGGAGAAATAATGGCCTATGTTACATCAGAGAATATAGATATTGAAAAAGTTGACCTAAGTCAAATAGCGACGAAACTCACGCAGGATTTTTCAAAAGCCAACACTGATTTACTTAACTCTTGTTACATTTCAACAAATACCGAAAGCGGAAAATTAAAATTATCCCTATATTATAAAAATGCAATTGCTTACCAATGTGAAACAGCACAATTGAAAAATAATAATTCTACTGAAAATAAAATTTGCGATGTCGCATTAATAAAACAATTTGACTTGGCGGCAATAAACGAAGGCTCGATGGATCTTGCAGCGGGGAAAAACTACAGTTTCAGTGGAAAAAACAAAACGATAATTCTCTCTTTTGAAAATGATATGGGAAATTACACGCTTTTATTTGAAGCTCAAGAATAAGCTATTTTCAATTAAAAAAATTATAGCAATCCCTCCATTTCAGTTTGAATTTTTTTTGCTTCTTTCCTTGCTTTTTCCGCAAAATCCTCTCCGGAACCGGCATACAATATAGAACGAGAAACATTAACTAAAAGTCCGCACTGTTTATTCATTCCATACTTAGCAACATCTGCTAGCGATCCGCCCTGAGCGCCAACACCCGGCACCAATAAAAAATGATCAGGAATAATTTTACGAATCTGTGCTAAATATTCTGCTTTAGTCGCACCCACAACAAACATCATGTTATCAGCACTGCCCCAAGTTTTAGATTTTTTTATCACTTCTTCGTAAAGCGTTCCACCCTTTGCTAATTGCAACAATTGAAAATCAAAAGCGCCCTCATTAGAAGTAAGCGCGAGTAGAATAACCCATTTATCGTAATATCCTAAAAAAGGTTTTACAGAATCGCTACCCATATAAGGTGCTACGGTTACAGAATCAAAACCGTAATGCTCAAACATAGAACGCGCATACATCGTAGATGTATTTCCAATGTCACCACGTTTCGCATCGGCTATGGTAAAAATTTCTGAAGGAATAAGTTGCATGGTCTGCTCCAAACTTTTCAATCCTGAAACGCCATTTGCCTCATAAAAGGCAAGATTGGGTTTGTAAGAAACACATAAATCATGCGTCGCTTCAATAATTTGCTTATTGAATTCAAAAACTGGATCTGCTTTTTTAAGAAGATGTTTTGGTATTTTCTTTATATCGGTATCAAGTCCAATACAAAGAAAACTTTTCTTCTGAAGAATTTGTTCGTAAAGCTGGGAGCGATTCATTAACTAAAGATAACGCTTTTGTTTCATTTTATTTTTAAAAGAAAATTACCCTATTTATGGTAAAAATTATTGCATCCCTTCTTTAATTCGCTCCGCATTTTCAGCCAACTGCAACGCATCTATCATATCTTGAATTTCCCCATTCATGAAAGAAGGTAAATTATGCTGCGATAAAGAAATTCGATGGTCTGTTACTCGAGACTGTGGAAAATTATACGTCCTAATTTTAGCGGATCGATCGCCAGTCGAAACAATTGTTTTGCGCATGCTTGCCGACTTTGCATTTTTCTTTTGCAATTCGATTTCATATAATTTTGTCCTCAACATAGCCATCGCACGCTCCCGATTACCTAATTGTGAACGTTCTACTTGACAAGTGATGACTATGCCCGATGGTTTGTGTGTCAACATCACCTTTGTTTCCACTTTATTTACGTTCTGTCCACCTGCACCACCAGAACGCGCTGTTTGAATTTCAATGTCAGCAGGATTGATCACAACATCCACTTCTTCAGCTTCAGGCATCACCACTACAGTCGCAGCAGAAGTATGAACTCGTCCCTGCGTTTCCGTATTGGGCACACGTTGCACGCGGTGAACACCTGATTCATATTTTAAAATTCCATAAGCACCGGGGCCCGTTACTTCGGCAAGAATTTCTTTGTACCCACCCATTGTTCCTTCCGAAAAATCGATAATTTCTAATTTCAAACTGTTCATCTCGCAATAACGTGTATACATTCTAAACAGATCACCTGCAAAGATAGCGGCCTCATCACCTCCCGTTCCTCCTCGAATTTCAAGCACCGCATTTTTTTCATCTTCCGGATCTTTAGGAATTAACATATTTCGAATTTTCTCTTCGATGATGGGAACTTTCGGTTCGAGTTCAAAAATCTCCGCTTTCGCCATCGATAAAAAATCTTGATCTTTCTCAATTGCCAAAACCTTTTTTGCTGAGGTGATATTTTCAAGCAATAAACGATATTCATGATATGCTTCAACAATTATACCGAGGTCTTTGTATTCCTTATTCAATTTTGCAAACACTTTCATATCGGACATGGAAGCAGGATCACTCAATTTGAGTTCAACCTCTTGTCTTCTATTTTCTATTGCTGCGAGTTTAGCTAACATAACTAATTAGTAATTAAATTTTAATTTTTTTTTGTATATAATTCTATTTGTAAATAGATTATGAAAAAATATTGAGCAATAGAAAAAATGCTCAACTTATTCAGATGAAGTAGCTAATAATGAAACTCACCGAACTCCGAAGAGATGGTTAATTTTTTTTCTGTACAAGCTTCTACCCTACCCACAATACGCGCATCGATGTTGAATGACTTTGAAATTTCAATAATAGAGTCAGCATGTTCTTTCGAAATGTAAACTTCCATGCGATGACCCATATTGAATACTTTATACATTTCTTCCCAACTCGTTCCACTTTGATCTTGAATCAATTTGAACAATGGAGGAACGGGAAATAAATTATCTTTTATGATATGAACATTTTTTACAAAGTGCAATACTTTTGTTTGTGCACCACCACTGCAATGAATAAGTCCATGAATATTATTTCTGTGTTTTGCTACTATTTTTGTAATGACAGGTGCATAGGTTCTTGTAGGTGAAAGCACCAATTTTCCAGCGGTCATTTTTTTTCCGTTTCCAATGTCAATTTCGTCTGTCAATTTTATTTTTCCGCTATACACTAAATCGGCAGAAATTTTCGGATCAAAACTTTCGGGATATTTTTTTGCTAAAGAATTTTCAAACACATCGTGACGAGCAGAAGTTAAACCGTTACTTCCCATTCCTCCGTTATATTCTTTTTCATAGCTCGCTTGTCCACAAGATGAAAGTCCGACAATCACATCACCAACTTGAATTTTATCATTTGAAATTACATCACTGCGTTTCATTCTCGCAATAACCGTTGAATCAACAATTATTGTTCTGACTAAATCGCCCACGTCTGCCGTTTCTCCACCTGTAGATGTGATTCCAACACCGAGTGCTCGCATTTCCTTCAGGACTTCTTCTGTGCCGTTAATGATGGCAGAAAGCACTTCTCCAGGAATCATATTTTTATTTCTACCGATAGTGGAGGACAATAAAATAGTATCAATTGCACCCACACATAAAAGGTCATCGGTATTCATCACAACTGCATCCTGCGCAATTCCTTTCCAAACACTTATATCACCTGTTTCTTTCCAATACAAATAAGCAAGAGCTGATTTTGTTCCCGCGCCATCTGCATGCATCACCAAGCAATAATTTTCATCGCCAGTTAAATGATCAGGTATAATTTTGCAAAATGCATTGGGAAAAAGACCCTTGTCAATATTCTTAATCGCGTTATGAACGTCTTCCTTGGAAGCCGAAACACCTCGTTGATTATATTTTAAGTCTGTCATGCTTGTAAATAAGAAGCGCCCCGACATGTTGCGGAGCGCTTCAATGTATAGCATCCACCGAAGCAGATATTTTATCTAATTCCTATTTAGGAACGTCAGTAGCTTCTGAATCGCCTGATTCATCAAACGCACCAGCATTTACTTTAGGACGAATAATTTTACGTTCGTTTTGATCAGCAGGTGCGTTAGGATCAACATAATCCCATGAAAGCACTTTGAATACAGAACGACGATTTAAATCAAAAAGAGCTTCTTGTTCTTGTTTTGATTTTTTACCCATAATGTATTTCTCTGTAAGAATAGAACCATCTTGCATTTTAAGTGGCTTTTCCTCTCCATAACCTTTTGCTACAATTCGCTCTTGAGGTATTTTTTTCTCAACAACAAGGTAATCAACACATGATTGAGCACGTGCCTGAGAAAGCGTTTGGTTGTATTTGTTAGTTGCACGACTATCTGTGTGAGAACTAATCTCGATTATAATAGATGGATTATCTAACAAAGTCTGATAAAGGAAGTTTAGCGAATCTTTTGACTCTGGCTTAAGCGTTGATTTATTTAGGTCATACAACACGGCAGGGAAACGAATTTCAGATTCAGCAGGAACAAGACAAAAATCTTTTACAAAATGCATTGGGAAAAAGACCCTTGTCAATATTCTTAATTGCGTTATGAACGTCTTCCTTGGAAGCCGAAACACCTCGTTGATTATATTTTACGTCTGTCGTGCTTGTAAATAAGATGCGCCCCCACATGTTGCG
>Ga0114966_10003741_pt1 | contig 13245 bp, 10 predicted proteins | sample M_130207_XF_Meta_FD_87029 | JGI IMG/M metagenome (GOLD analysis project Ga0114966, IMG submission 87029) | Freshwater microbial communities from Lake Montjoie, Canada to study carbon cycling - M_130207_XF_MetaG | ecosystem: Environmental > Aquatic > Freshwater > Lake | place: Lake Montjoie... | reverse complement strand
TCGCACAGCCGATACAAGTTTGTCGCCCGCCAAATCTGGCGGCACAAACGGGCGATTAACTCAGCGGCTAGAGTGCCATCTTCACACGGTGGAAGTCACTGGTTCGAATCCAGTATCGCCCATAGACTGAAATCAGAAACCCCTTGTTTTGCAGTGTTTCCCTGTAGAACAAGGGGTTTTTCGTTTTCGGTTGCGGACCTGTGCGAAGCGTTTCCTAAGCGTTCCGACGTGTACTGCGCCGGAATGTGCGCCGCTTTTGCAGACGAGTCGTCTTGAGCGGCTCGGGCGAAGTGAGCGTCGAGAACTTGCAGGTAGTGCTTCTCGGCAATTCGTTCGCTGTTACCCAGCCATGTTGTGACGACGTGACTCGGAAACGTCTCTGTCAGTTCTGTTTGGCAGGAGCTTCGGAGGTTGTGCCAATGTCTCGGCCACGGGATGAGACTCACTCGCTTGATGATCTTGCCGAACTGCGTTGCGAGATTGACCGACCGCCAATCGTCGGTTGAGGCTCCCGGCCTCCTCGGTGACAGCAGCACGAACTCCACCCCAGTCGTGTCAGTTCTTGGGCGCGATCAGGTTCCATGAAACACCCTCCGCAAAGAAACTCCGATCCTCTTCAAACTCGTCGAGTGCGACCCGAGTCCATCATGCTCCACTTGGCAATGGCACGGCACGAAGTCTTATTGCGGCTTAGCCCACGATTCGCGAGACTCCGACGCACTTTGGGCGACTCGGGTGAGTCGCGGATTTGTTGCGAGGACGCAAATTTCAATTCGGAAGGAAGCGAAGACATGCGACGGTTTAGTGTGGCAGCGATGTGCTTGATGTCGGTGGCGGGGCTGCTCGGTGGAGTGGTCGGCTGCGACAGCGGGAAGTCGGACTATAAGAAAGCGGATGAAATCAAGAAGGCCCCGGCGGCTCACGACGAGCACGATCATGGAGCGAAAGGCCCGCACGGCGGCAGCTTGGTCGAACTCGGTGCGGAGCAGTACCACGCGGAAGTCGTCCTCGACCACGATGCTCACGCGCTGCGTGTCTTCCTGCTCGGACCTGACGCGAAGACGGCCGCTCCAGTCGCCGCGACGGAACTCGCGATCGCTCCTGAAGGGAAGAACGCGTGGAGTTTGAAGGCCGTTCCACAAGAGGGCGATGGCGACGGAAAGTCTTCGCGGTTCGAGTTGATCGACGACGGGGTTGTTCACGACCTGCTCGATGCGAAGTTCCTCCACGGTGACTTGCGGATCACGATCGGCGACACGCCGTTCTCGGGCCACATCGACATGCACTTGGATGAGGTCGATCACGACCACAAAGATGAGGCCAAGCCCGGCACCGTCGACAAGCCTGTTGAAGCGGAGCCGAAAGCGGACGCTCCCAAGGAAGAGACTCCCAAGACGGATGCCGACGCGAAGTAACTTGGACATCGCGCCGTCACGTTCGCAATCTCAGCATCGGCAAAACTTGCCGCAGAACAGCCCGGTCAACATTTGGCCGGGCTGTTCTCATTCGCAAGCCGCTCCCACGCCTGTTTCGGACCAAATGTGCCTGCCCCGCGCAGCTTCGCGCGCCGCGTGCAACTTCGCCCGGACTGTCCAGTTTGGTCATGTGGCCCGAGATTGCCGCCGAGTCCATGGTGGGGCGACTGAGCATGAAGTCCAGTCTGCCACCGATCCGATAGACCCCGAGCGGAGATTCTGCACGCGAAACATCACGGACGACGACCGCCATTGCGACGAGGGGCCAGGATGATTGGGACCGACGATCTCATTGAGAGTGCCATGGACGAACGAGTTGCCGAACTCGAACTCCGCTTGGCCGTGCTGCAGCAGCAATTCATACAAGCTCAGAAGATGAGTTCCGTGGGGGTGCTCGCGGCGTCGATCACGCATGAGTTCAACAACATCCTGATGACGGTCATCAACTACGCGAAGATGGGGGTTCGCCATAAGGATGCCGCCACGCGCGACAAAGCGTTCGACAAGATCCTGCTTGCCGGACAGCGCGCCGCCAAGATCACAACCGGGATGTTGTCCTATGCACGCCAGCAGGTAGATCGTCGTGAACCGATGGACCTCACGATGCTGGTCGATGACGTGCTGGTGCTGGTCGAGAAAGACCTGCAACGGTTCCGGATCAAGCTCGTCACCGAATGTGCCAGTCCGACACTGGCCAACGTGAACTCGGGGCAGGTCCAGCAAGTTCTGCTGAACTTGATCGTCAACGCCCGGCAGGTCATGGAGTCAGGCGGAACGCTGACGGTGGGTGTCCGGTCCAATGCGGAGTCGGGTCACGCAGAGATCAGTGTGCGCGACACTGGTTGTGGCATCCCCGCCGAGAAACTTCGTCGGATCTTCGAGCCGTTCTTCTCGACGAAGACTGCCGACCAACAGGGACAGGGTGGCACGGGTCTCGGCCTGTCACTGGCACGCGATGTGATGGAAGCTCACGGCGGTCGCATCCGCGTCGATAGCGCGGTCGGAGCCGGAACGACTTTTACACTGAAGTTTCCGCTCGTCGCCCAGATGCCGCCCATCGTGGCGAAGCCACTCCAGAAGGTTGGCTAGTGCTGCGCCACAGCGGATGCCGAACGGCCGGACGAATGGTCTAGAATCGAAGCCTGACGCGCAAGCGAAGCTTTCGTCGCGAGTCGCGAGGGTTCTTCGCTTGCGCGTCAGGGTCAGGCTTTGATGGGACGGAGAGTCGTGCGTCTTCGCGCTGCGGCCACGCTCCACACTTCGCGCACGGCAGCAATCGCCGATGTTGGCTTGTCGCTCGGTGAATCTGTCGAGGCCGGTCGTCTGATCGGGCAGGCTCGGGTTGTTGGTTCATTTAATGAAACCTATCGTCCCGCGCTGGTCACGTCCCGACTCCCTCGGCCCATTCTCGCGTCAGGTTTACGATGCCACTCGTTCGAACCGAACTCAGCGTTTGCATGTTGATCGCGGTGGCGCTGACGACCGGCGCAATGCCGTTGTCTCACGGCACCTCGACCGCACGCGCGCAGGAGATTCGCGTTTACACCACGGTGAGGAACTTGGCGGCACTGGGACCGAATGAATCCGCCGATCGCGCGCCGGTGGTGGCTCGCAGTCTGACACTGTTCCATGCGGGCAAGGTCTACGACTACGTGGACTCGGCGAAGGAAGTGACCGTTTATGAGCCGTCTCACCAGAGTTTCCAGTTGCTCAGCGAGGGCCGAGGGTCGAAGACCGAGGTCGCACAGTCTGAAGTCCGGCGCTATCTTTCCCTCGTCGAAGAGGAAGCGTGGAAGCGAGTCGATGATGCCGACCTGCCGTGGTTGAAGTTCCAGCTTCGGCCCGAATTCGACGCCTCGTTCGACAAGACAAAATCGAAGCTGACGTTGCTCGGACGGAACTCCCGGTACGATGTGGATGGTGTCGTTCCCACCACGCGCGGTGTGACAGACACATATCTTCGATTCGCCGACGCGATGGCCGAACTCAACTCGGTCCTGCATCCCCGTGCGATGTTGCCGTCGCCGCGACTGAAGCTGAACGAAGAGCTGCGTCAGCGCGAACTGCTGCCGGTTGTTGTGGAATTGCAGGCGGAACTCGACCGCCCACTCCGACTGCAAGCGCGTCACGAATGGACTTGGAAGTTCTCGTCGAGCGACCGGGAACTGATCTCCAAATGGGAGCGTTCACTCGCTGATGTCAGCGTTCGCCAAGTCTCTTTCCGTCAGTTCCAACTCGACTCGCTGAACGGTGACGGCGGCAAGAAGTTGGTGATCGAGACGGCGAAGAAGTAGGGACGCCTGTGAGAGGGCATTTAAAAACCGGGTTTTTCCTCGAAAAACTAGCCCGACGCGCAAGCGAGGGCTGAACATTCGATGACGGTGAGACCCTCGCTTGCGCGTCGGGCTAGTTTTGAAATGTGTTCTCGCGCCGATCCACTTTCCCGGCAGCCTCGTTATCGGAGCGAGACCGTTCGACCGTCACGCTCACAGCGCCGCGATTGTCGTCGAGTGAGTTCCAAGCGTCGTTGACTCGCAGGTACAGCGTTCCGGTGTGAGACGCCGTGAACGAGCAACCACGCCCGATGGCGAAGTCCTTGCGCATCGTCGTCGGCAATACGGGAAGCGGCTTGTCCGTGGCGGAGTTGGCGTCGGTGTGCAAGCAGCCAATCACGAGTCCGATGGGGCGGCGATCGAAGTAGCGGAACGTGATTCCCTGCGGTTCGCTCTCCCACGGCTTGGGCTGATCGGCCAGAGTGATGCGGCCTGACGCGGTGATCTCGAACGTTTGGCCTGCTTCCAACAACACGCCGCTCGATTGCCAACCTCGATCGGCCACGATCGGGATGCGACGTTGAGGCTGTTCGGGCGTGAGCGGCGTCCCCGATTGAAAGTCGATCGCGGCATGGGTTGCCTTGTAGCCGTACTGCAAGTTGGCAGAGAAGAGTTCCCATTCCGTGTTCAGTTCGTGCTCGAATTCACGGAACAGGTCCGCGACCTCGCTGTGAAAAGCGCGATCCTGCACGAGGCTCCCGAGTTTGCGAAACCGCTCGCGGTAGCGCGGGTGAGCGTCCAAAAACTGGCACAGTCCCCACGACCAGGCGTACGGCTCCGGCTTCAGAAAGTCTCTTGGATTCCAGTCCGTAATGTCGCGGATCGTCTTGCCTTGCTTGGCCGCGAACCCATCGCGAATCGCCGTGATTCGCCCCCAGCCTGCAACGTCTTCGGGAGAAGTGGGCATCACGCGGAAGTGAACCGAGCCGTCGGATTCGATGCGGTGTGTCGCGAAGTATTCGGCCATTCCTTCGATGTACCAGACCGGTGCTGAGACTCCCGGCATGTAGGTCATGAAGCAGTGAGTCGCCTCGTGAATCAGCAGGTGTCTGCGGAAGTAGTCGTACTTCTGCTCGCGCATCCAGAACTCGTTGCGTCGATGGCGACCGTGCTCAAACAGCGGCAGGTCTTCCGGAACGAGGCCCGCTTCGCGAAACAGCGCCTCGTCCCGAATCAGATAGCCGGTCATCTGAAACGCGGAACCATCCCGCGCCGGAGGCAATTCGCCGAAGTATTCGACCCACGCGAGATAAACCGCGTCGATCAGCGGCGGCAACGCGCGAGCGGCCTCCGCATCCATGTCGGTGTATAGCTTGAGCCGCTCCGATTCATAGACCCGAATTCCCGCTTCGGCCAAGCGTCGGTCATCGTGCTGCGGCCGTTGATCGTCGGGACGATGAATTGTTTGCGGCTTTGAATCGAAGGGTGGTTCCGTGGGCGTCATCGCGGGATCGGTCTCTGCCGTCGTGTCTCGACGGGCCGCTTCATCGGAGAGTTGCTGGCCCCTGCGATTGAGCGACGATCTCTCGCTCGGCTGAGCTGATTGCGACGTGATCTGCTTCGACTGTAATGGAGTTGGCGGCGGGACAGTTCGGTCGCACCCACCGATGGCGAACATCATGGCCGTGGCGAGGAGCGGGCTGGCGCACAAGAGCCGGGGGACTGACGCCGCCCCGTTCGGAGACGTGTCACAGACAGCCGTTCGCGAGATTGCGGTCATGCGGCCTCCCAATAAATTTTGACACGTCCGACGTACAGGCAAGACCTCACCGCAGGTGGCGGTCTTGGCGTTGGTACTCGGCGGCGAGCAGGTCTTCGAGGAACATCACGCGTTCTTCCACAGGGGGCGTGTCGGTTTCCATCTTCTTGCAGAGCGGGCCGACCATGCGATCGAGCAGTGAGCTTTGTTGATCGGGCGGAATTGAGTTCCAGCGGTCGAGGATCCGTTCGATCGCATCGAAGTCCTCGCGAGTCAGCCGTGTCAGTTTGGCTTGGTCGAAGCGAAAGCGGGCTTCGGCTTTGTTCCGGCCTGACAGTTGTTGCCGGACCTCGGCTAAATCTTCGGCCTCATCGCTGATCACGATGGTCGAGGCCACCATGTCTCCAAACCGTTGTCCGCGTTTCGACAGGACCGGGACGATCCACAGAATCGGCAAGTGATCGGCCACTCGAAACACGTTTCTCATGAAGACGCCACCGGCATCCAGCGCGAAGCCGTCCGCTTTGACCACGCGAATCTTGCACATCTTCTTGCCCGGTGTTTGACCGCGCCACAACAGTTCGCTCAGCCCGAAATAGAGGAAACTGCCCAGTCCCCAGATCAACATGCCGATGCCGGCAAGGTACATATAGATCGTTTCGGGACCGACGAGTCCGTCCTTGTTTCGCAGCGCTCGTTCCACCTGATCGAAGAGGTCGCGAAACAGCCCTTCAAACACCGCACTGAGAATGATGAGCACGAGGCACGCGATAAAAACAACGAGGTTCATTATGATTTGATCGACAAACCAAGCCAGAAACCGCGTCCCCAGCCCGGCGGGACGATATTCAATCCGAACATTCTCGGGCGTTTCAAATTGCAGTGTCGTTGATGGCGGGACGGGCATGAATGACCTCGCAAGAGACGGAAGGGTGGGGCGAGTATGAGTGGATTTGTGGCACGCAACAAGCCCGCGTGGGAGGAGCTGGAGAGCCTTGTCAGTCAGGCACGCCGTGCGATGCGCCGGATGACTCCCGAACAACTGAGTCGCCTGGATGTGCTCTATCGCCGGACGACGATTCACCTCGCTCAGGTCTCGACACGGACCAGTGACCGGCGGCTGACCCAATACCTGAACGACCTGACCGCAGCTGCCCACGGGCTGATCTATCTGCCTCCGAAGCAGTCGCTGTTTGCGGGGATTGGCCACTTTGTCTTCGAGGGCTTTGCCCGTTCGCTCGCCCGCCATTGGCGAGTCCACGCGATCTCGGCGGCACTGCTGGTGGGCGGGGCACTGCTGGCGTACTTCGCATCCCTCGCCGATCCACTGGCCGCCTACGCACTCTGGCCGCGTCAAGATCCGCGTCAACCGGGATCGACCCACGCACAGTTGTTGGAAGTGCTGCGCGGCGGACGAGACCAGGAAGGGGGCACGAAGTTTTTGTTCGCGTCGTTTCTGTTCTCGCACAATCTGAAGGTCGGTCTGCTGGCGTTGGCGATGGGTGTGCTGGCCGCGATCCCGACGGCGCTGCTGATGATTTACAACGGCATGATTTTGGGAGTCTTCGTCGCCATTCACCAACAGGCCGGGATCGACGCCGAGTTGTGGGCGTGGATCCTGCCGCATGGTGTGACGGAAATTGGGGCCATCGTGTTGTGCGGCGGTGTCGGACTGATGCTCGGCCGCGCGGTCGTCGCGCCGGGACTGCTGACGCGCACCGAGGCTCTGCGACAGGCCGGACAACAGGCGGGCATCACGGCGCTCGGCGTGGCGGGGATGCTGTTCGCCGCCGCGATCATCGAGAGCTATCTGCGTCAGAGCCACCTCTCGACATCGGCCCGGTTGAGCTTCGCGGCGGGGTCGGCGCTCTTCTGGGTGCTGTTCCTCGTCCACGGATTCCTGCGCGAACGAGCCGCCAACCGGAACTGATTCCTCACAGCAGGTTCCGCTGCCTCAAGTCAATGAACTGGTTGACGAGCGGCACTGTCAGTTGGTTCGGCTCGACATCCAGGACGAACACGCCGCCGTGCCTGAGCGATTGCAGGGCCAGTTGCCGCTCGCGGAGTAGACGGAACGTGACCGCTTTCTTGGCACCATCGACCATCGTCCCGACCGGTTCGGTGAGGATGCGATTGAGGAGCGGCGTACGCAGCGCGGCGAATAGGACCACATGGCGACGGACCAGCCGCGCGAGGGATGCTCGGAACTGCTGCGACGTTTCCTCGTCGGAAACATCCGACAACACGACAATCAGCGAGCGTTTGGACTGCCGCGATTGCAGTGTGGCGAACATCGGGCCAAAGTCCGACTCACGGAAGTCCGACTGCACGGCGAACACACTGTCGGTCAGGGCGTGCAGTGACGAGGCTCCGGAAACCGGAGGCAGATAACCGCGCACAGCGTTGTCATACAGACCCATTCCGCAGCGGTCGCCGCTTTGCAGGGCGACGCGGGCCAGAATCAGTGCGGCATCGACGGCGCAGTCGAGTTTCGTGCCACGATCGGTCTCGGTCCCCATCAGGCGTCCGCAGTCGAGCAGGATCATCACGTCGCGGTGCCGTTCGATCTGAAACCGCCGCACGACCGGCCGCTGGATGCGCGCCGTCGCCCGCCAGTCGATCCGGCGTGGATCGTCACCCTCGCGGTACTCGGTCAGCGATTCAAACTCCGTCCCCGCGCCGTGCAGACGGGTGCGCGTGGCCTTGTCGAGCAGCAGCAGTTCGGCCCCGCGATCTTTCATCAACTCGTCGCGCGACGCGAACTGCTCGGGCAGCACTTTGATGGCGGCGGGCAACGCGAAGGAACGCTGTATTTCGACGAGTCCGCGCGGTCCGAGGAGTCGAATCCAGATCGGGCCGAACTCGTGCAGCCCCCGCTCGGCAATTCGACACGCCTGCGATAGCGAGGACCGCCCTCCGCGCGCGGCCACCTCGAACGGGCTGATTGAGAATTGGGGAGTCGTCGCGTGCGGAGCGACATCGCGCAGCTCTCCACGCAGATCGTCGTCGCTCGCGTTTTCGATCTCCCAGCCGACGCCGAATGCCACGTCACGACCGACAATGGCCGGAAGCGAACGCCGCACGGTCAGTTGCCCCAGATGTCGCCACATCATTCTCGCTTCCAGCACCGCCGCCACGATCAGTGCCAGCGTCAGCAGGACGATCGCACTCAATAACAGCGTCCACGGCAGAGCGAAGTAAACGAGAGACAGTCCCACCACACCGAGTCCCGCGCGGATCGCATTCCATCCCGGACGCACCTGTGCCGCCACGCGCCAGAAGCCACGCTCACTCTGCGCAGACGCGACCGCGCTTCCCGAGTTGACTCGCGGCGAGCGAACGGACTCGGGTCGTCGAACGGCAGTATTGCGAGAGGCGGGCATGGGAACGGTTCCTTCAATCTCACGTTGTAGGGTGGGACCAGCGGCGCTTCGTCGCGCCAGCCCACCAGTACCATCCATCGCCGGGACGATCAGGGGTCAGGTGGTTCAAAGTTCATTTTTCGCGGCGAAAAATGAACTTTGAACCACCTGACCCCGACTGGCGCGACTTCACCTCGGAACTTCCACCGCCTCCAGCAACTGGCTCAGCACGTCGTCGGTTGTGATTCCCTCCAGTTCGGCCGACGGGCTGAGGACGACTCGATGGCGCAGGGCGGGAACGAACGCGGCCTGGATGTCGTCGGGCGTGACGAACTCACGGCCCGAAAACCGGGCGAGACTCTTCGAGCCCATGAGCAGCATCAAGCCGGAACGCGGGCTGGCACCGACCGACAGCGAATCATCGTTGCGTGTCGCACCGAGTAACTTTTGCACGTAGGCCACGACCTCATCGCGGACGTGTGTGTCGCGAATTGTTTGCCGCGCCTGCAGGATGTCGGTGGCAGAGACCACCGGCTGCACGCCCATCTTGCGCGGATCGGACAGCCCGCCCGTGGCGTGATGCTCGCGCAGGATGCGCTGCTCCTCAGTCGCATCCGGATATCCGACCAGTACCTTGAACATGAACCGGTCGAGTTGGGCGAGCGGCAGCGGGTACGTCCCTTCCTGCTCGATCGGGTTCTGCGTGGCGAACATCACGAACGGTTCGGGTAGCGAGTGCGTGACCCCGTCATGCGTGACGCACAACTCTTGCATCGCTTCGAGCAGTGCCGATTGCGTGCGTGCGGAGGCCCGGTTGATTTCGTCGGCCAACAGGAAATTGGCGAAGATCGGCCCGCGACGAAACTCGAACTCGTGTGTGTTCTGGCGGAAGATGGCTGACCCCGTGATATCGTTCGGCAACAAATCGGGCGTCATTTGAACGCGGCGATAGTCGAGGTTCAGCGCGGCGGCGATCGTGCGGACCAGCAGGGTCTTCGCGACTCCGGGCGGTCCCTCCAGCAGCACATGACCGCTGCTGAACAGCGCCGCCAACGAGAAGTCGATCACTTCGTCCTGACCGAACACGACCTTGGAAATTTCGGCGCGAACGGACTGATAGAGCTGTTCTAAAGACAACGGGAAATCCTTTGCATCAGGGGACTGTACGAGGGGCTCTCTTGCCCGTCCGGCTTTGGCGTTCTATGTGACGTTCGGTTGTAGGGTGCGTGGAGTCCTCGGAACGCACCATGTGGAAACTCGATTCGCCCGGTGCGTTCCGAAGACTGCACGCACCCTACACAGACTCAAAGACAACGGGAAATCCTTTGCAGCAGGCGAATGGCGGCGGACTCTGAGAGTACGTCCTTGGACTCGAGGGCGGCGTCGAGTTGTCGCATGTCCTCGCGAAATTGATCGGCCTCGCGCGGAGAACGCTTGGCCATTTTGGTGGCGATCGCGGCGGGATGGTGTTTCGAGGGAGACATTCCCAGCCGATGCCCCACGGTGTGAAGTACTCCAGCACGCACCTCAGATAGCAGGAACCGGCGGCTGTCGCGGGCGCGATGGAGGAATCGCGCCATGGCTTCGATGTACTCGATGATCGTGCGGCGCGTTTTCGTCGGCATATCGAGCGGCGGGCCGAGCAAGATCGCCAGCCGCCACAGTTCCAGCGCAAGCAGTGCCACTAGAGCGATCATCACGACCGCGTATGTGCTCTTGGTCAGCAACCACAGCGGATTCCCGCGCACGCTTAGCCCGTGATAGAACTCGTCGAACACGACGCTCCGTCCTCCCGAGGCCAGCAGGTCGTAAGCGAGAACGCCGTTGTCGGCTTGCCCGAGACTGGCGTTCATCAGCAGCATCGGCTCGGCCACCACGACGATCTCGCCCCGTCCCCGCTCGAACGTAGCGGCGACAGTCCACCGATCGCCATCGGGGCGCACGCACTCAATCACGCCGCGCGTGGTCAGCGAGTCGTCGATCTCCAGTCCCCCGAGTTCTTCGGTGGGAAATTGAAGTTGTCCCACTCGGTCCTGCAATCGCTCGAACGTGCCGGACACCTTGGCGGTGACGGTTGTGAACTGCACGGGATGGACTCCCATCGACTCTTCCATCGCCCGGCGAATTTGCTCGCGACGGACGGCGGGCAAGTTGAAATCCTGCGGCCGGGTCAACGGTCGATTAGGAACGCCATTTGTCTCACGCAGCGTGATGGGGATGGGCTGGACTCCCTTCAGTTTGAAGGTCGTCCAGATGTCATTGCCCTTCCCGCTCGCGGCAGCCTGCGTCATGGTCGAGAGCCAGTTGCGACCGGGTGGCTGGACGGCAACGACCAAACGGCCACCCCGCTCGACCCACGGCAGCAGGCGTTCGAGGTAGGCCGGTTCGTTCGCAATCAGGTCGTGGTGCGGCATCCACAACACGAGCGTGGTGGATGTGGGGAGGTCGGGCGAGGGAGGCTCGATGCGACGTTCGACCGGGACATTGAATGCCGACAGCAACTCGTACATCGCGCGGTAGCCGTCGCGGCGAGTCCCATACGAATCGACCGCCGCTCCGTTGGAATCGGGCGGTCCCATCAGGGAAATCGTCCCTGCAATTATCGACAACGCGAAGACGGCCAACGCCGCCAGCACGGCATTACGCGCTGAGAGCATGAGCTGGCTCCCCGAGTGTGCGGCAGACTTCACCGTGAGCCGATTGGCACACCGCGTAATCGGCAGCGGAACAGACTTCGTCCCCGTACCACTTGCGGTCGATCGTCTCGACCAACTGCCGCAACGAGTCAATCACGACGGGCCTATTCCGGTAACGTCGCAGCAGCTCGCGGTTGGTCGTTCCCGGTCGATTCATTTTCTTCTCGGATAGCTCTAACCGCACGACGCTGGCGCGAAACAGAAACCGGATGGCGGTGACGTAGTCCGCCCGGCGAGCCGCCTCGTCGGCCAGCCGCTCCAGCTCTGTTGGGTCAATGCGCCGCCGTCGCTCGTCCAATCCGGCCGCGCTCACCCGCTTCGGTCCTCGAACGGCGCTGAAGATGGAATAGATAATGTGACCGATCAGCAGCACCACGATCGCCGCGAGACCCAGCACAATCATCCAGCGCAGGAAACTGGGCAGACCCTCCGTCAACTCGAACAGCCAGCGAAATGGCACGAGAACCCAGTCGATGATTTCCAGCATCAACGCGAACATCCAGCCGTTATCGGACTGACCGCTGTCGAGCCGATAATCCCGCCCAGCGACGATCTCGGCCGCTTTCTCACGCAGCGTTTCAGGAGAGGGGATCGCCGCTGGTTCCACGCCTTCAACTCCAATGCGTCTGAAAGTAGTGATTCCGTTCCCGTGAGGGGCACTCGTGAGTGAGGAACGGTGGGCAGATGGCTTGGAGCCTCATCCATCTCTCCTCTCAGTTCGCCTTCTCTGTGCCTCAGCGTCTCTGTGGTAAACCGTCTTCAAAGACGTTCCCGGAAGAGAATTTAACCATAGAGGCATAGAGGCACAGAGGCACAGAGGCACAGAGGCACAGAGGCACAGAGAAGGCAAGCAGAGGTCTGTTCCTCAGGAGCCATCATCACGCGGAGCGATGATGGCTACGCCGCGCCAACGTTTCATCTCAAGCACAGCTCAAACGAGGCGCATGGTCGGTGCGACAACTCACACAAACCATGCGCCAGAGTCCAGAGACTTCAGTCCACCGGTTGAACTTCCGCACCGGCACCGACCGCGTCGGCCAAAACTTGCAAGTCAAAATTCTCCAACTTGCAACGGCACGAGAAGTAGAACACGACCAGCGCACAGGTCGCGAGCAGAGTTCCAATCCCCTGAGCGACAGCAATCGCCACAATTCTTGCGTGAGGCTGGGGAATCATGCCCGCTCCTATTGCCATCCCAAAGTTGACCAGTCCGACCACTAACAACAGCCGGAACACAGCATCGATATTCCCCTTCATCAACGCCTTGCTGCGTCCTAATGCGGCGCTGCCTGCTGTCCCTTCCAGCACGGTCACGTGCTGCGCCAAGATGAACCAAAAACTGAACAAAAAACCCGGGATGATGAGCAGAATAAATCCGCCCATGATGGCCAAGACCATCAGAATCGTAGTCCCGAGCAGTGCCAGATATCTCCCGGTCGCATGGCCGAAGCACTCGACCAACGTTGTCGATCGAGAAAGATAGACACTGGCAATGGCGTGAATCATGGCAGCATTGACGAGGGGTGCCATGATCAGGCCGAAGGCGATGTTTCCGAGTGCAGCAACCAGTACGCCCGATTGCGGATCGCCTCCGACAATCAAGCTGTATTGCACCAAACCCAAGATGGCCTGAACCGGAATAATCGTGGTTGCCACGATACCGAACAACAAACCAAAGTG
>Ga0114966_10003740_pt1 | contig 13246 bp, 11 predicted proteins | sample M_130207_XF_Meta_FD_87029 | JGI IMG/M metagenome (GOLD analysis project Ga0114966, IMG submission 87029) | Freshwater microbial communities from Lake Montjoie, Canada to study carbon cycling - M_130207_XF_MetaG | ecosystem: Environmental > Aquatic > Freshwater > Lake | place: Lake Montjoie... | reverse complement strand
CTTGTCCGATACCGCTTTTTTGTGATTCATTCAAAGCGCAAGCAACGCCAAACGCCAAATAAAGTGCGCCACCGCCAAAATCACCGACCAAGTTCATGGGGGCTACAGGCGGACCATTTCTGGTGCCAATTGAATCTAACACGCCAGTGAGCGAGATGTAATTGATGTCGTGACCGGCGGCTTGAGCCAGTGGGCCATCTTGCCCCCAACCCGTCATTCGGCCATAAACCAATTGAGGATTGATGGCAAGGCATGCATCAGGTGCAAGCCCCATTCGCTCGGCTACACCTGGTCTGAAGCCTTCTACAAAAATATCTGCGTCTTCAATGAGTTTTTTAACAATGTCAACGCCAGCTGCTTGTTTGAGATCGATCGCAATTGATCTTCTGCCTCGGTTGAGTAATTGATATCGAGGGTCCGATGGCACACCAACATCGCCGGGGATCGTTCGATCAACACGGATCACTTGGGCGCCCATGTCAGCAAGTAGCATGCAACAAAAAGGAGCAGGGCCAATGCCAGCTAACTCAATAACTTTGATTCCACTGAGTGGGCCTGAGCCCGAAGGAGATGCCATACGTTGTTATCCCTTGACTGGCGATTACACGAAAGATATAGTTTACCTTATCGAACGTTCGTTAGACATCATTTTTTGTTTAAATCCAGTTGGAGATATTGAATGACTATTGCCAAGAGCGAACCAGCTTTGTTTGAAGGTTTGCGTGTCATCGAAGTGGGAAGTTTTGTTGCCGCACCAGCAGCAGCAACCATGCTAGGCGACTTGGGTGCAGATATCATCAAAATTGAACAACCGGGTCAAGGCGATTTATGGCGCCATCAATATAAACGACCTGAACTACCCACCTCAGACACCAACTATCTTTGGTATCTGACAGGGCGTAACAAACGCAGCTTGGCTTTGGATTTGAAGTCCAAGCAAGGACAAGATATCTTTCACCTGTTGATTCAAAATGCAGATGTATTTATAACCAATCTTCCTTTTAAAACCAGAGGTTCGTTGGGTGCTGAATACGAAACACTAGAAAAAATAAATGCAAAACTAATTTATGCTTCTTTCAGTGGATATGGTGAGCATGGCCAGGAACGTCATGAAATCAGTTTTGACACAACAGGTTGGTGGGCTCGCTCAGGCCTCATGGATCAGGCCCGTCCAGACCCCGATGGGCCACCAGCAAAAGCGCCAGCTGCAGCCGGCGATCATTTATCTGCTGTATCACTCTATGGCGCTATCGTGAGCGCTTTGTATCGGCGTGAGAAGACGGGTCAAGGCGCATATGTAGGCTCTTCTTTGTTGGCCAACGGCGTTTGGCAAAACGCGGTTTATATTCAAGCCGCACTGTCTGGCGCATCATTCAAACCGATCGTGAAAAGAGAAGATCTTTGGAATCCTTTGAATGCGGTTTATCGTTGCCACGATGACCGATGGTTTTCAATCACCATCAATCCAGGACATCAACTGATTTACTGGCAGCTATTTGCCAAAATCATGGATTGTCCAGATTTGCTAAGTGATGAGCGCTTCTCCAGCTATGACGCACGATTGGGGCATAACCGAGAGTTGGTCAAAATATTGGACAAGGCCTTCATCAAGGGCACTGCTGCCCATTGGAAGTCAAAGTTTCAGGGCACAGGTATCGTCTCTAGCATCGTTGCCAAGTGCGAAGACGCTTTAACCGATGACCAAATGAAGGCCAATGATATTTTGGTGCCGCTTCAAGGTGTTGAGGGTACGCAGTTAACTGTCAACAGCCCATTTTTTATTCGCGGACAAACCAAGCGTGCTGCGCACCGAGCGCCCGATGTCGGGCAGCACAGTGTCGAGTTGCTTCAAGAAGTGGGCATCTCCGATGACCAAATCAAACAACTTCAAGCCAAGAACATTGTTGGTTAACGCTCTTTTTATTCTGGATCAATGCCAGCATCGCGAATCATTTTTTCCCATTTGGGACGCTCGCTTCTGATGTAGGCACCCAACTCTTCTGGTGTGCTCGCCATGGCTTCAAAACCGACCGTTGCCAATTGCTCTCGAACATCTGCACGCGCCAGTACTTTTCGAGTTTCTTGGCTCAATCGTTGAATGATGGCAGGATTGGTGCCGGCCGTCACACACATGGCGGTCCATCCAATAATTTCATATCCGGGCAACCCTGACTCAGAAATGGATGGTGCTTGCGGCATGAGGCTTGAACGCCCCGCAGAGGTGAGCGCCAGTACACGAACTTTGCCAGCTTGTATCAGGCCGCGTGCAGAAGGAATATCAACAAATGAGAGGGACACTTGACCGCTTGCGACATCGCTCAGAGAAGCCGGTGCACTTTTGTAAGGCACATGAAGCATGTCAATACCAGTCATGCGTGCAAACTTAGAAGCCGCTACCAAACTGGTTGCATTAGCGCTGGCGAAAGAAAGTTTCGCATTTTTTGTTTTGCCATAAGCAATCAACTCACTGACATTTTTCACTGGTAAATTAGGGTCAACCACCAAAATAAATGGCAAGGTACCGATCAGTGAAACTGGTGCAAACTCTGTTGACGGGTCAAAGGGGTGTGATTTCATCAAGAAAGGGTTGGCCACCAGCGTGGTGGTGCCTCCAATGAAAATAGCGTGACCATCATTGCCGGCTTTCAATGCTTCAACCGCTGCAACAACGCCGTTGCCACCTGGTCGGTTTTCAATGACCAAGGGTTGTCCTAATAAATCACCCAAATGCTTGGCGATGATTCGATTGGAAATATCACCACCACCACCTGGTGGTGATGGAGAAATCAAGCGAATTGGTTTGCTTGGGTATGACTGCAAAAACACAGTCGTTGAATGAGTGAATAAGCATGTCAAGCTAGAGCCAGCGAGAAGTAGCGATCGGCGTTTCATGTTCTAACTTTCTTGAATCAATGAATGATGGGGTGTGTTGTATTCATGGGTAAACAGGGGCTTGAGAACCTCGAACAAGTCTGCCTGGTAAATGACCAGTGGCTTGACCTTCAAGATAAATGGCTTGACCTGAAACAATGGTTGCAACATAACCATTGGCACCTTGCAAAAGGCGTCTTCCGCCAGCGGGTAAATCAAACACCATTTGGGGCGTTCCAATTGATAATCGTTTCAAGTCAATGATATTGATATCGGCTTTCATGCCTGGCGCAATAACGCCGCGATCATTCAAGCCTGCCAATTTGGCTGTGTCAGAAGTTTGTTTTTTAATTAAAAATCCGATGTCAAATGCTTTTTCTTGCAAGGCCCAGTGGGTCATTAAAAAGCTGGAAAAATTAGCGTCCGACACGAGCGCCACATGAGCACCGCCATCACCTAATCCAATGACTGTGTGTGGGTCGGCAATCATTTGTTCGCATACGTTCAGGTCGCCTTGCGCATAATTGGCAAAGGGTGAGTAAAGCGTATTTTTGCCATTGTCTTTCAGCATTTGTTCGTACGCCAATTCCAATGGCGATATGCCTTGCTGCAAAGCCAACGATGCAATTGATTTGTGAAAGCCTGGGTTGTAATTGGGCGGATCTTCTAGTAGGAACATGTTTGAAAATTCAGTCAAGCGTCGCCCCAAACGGGTATGACTGAACTGCATGATTTCTTTCAGTAAGCGTGCCTTGATGGCTGGCTTGCGCATTTCTTTGATTCGCTTATCCATATCAAGTGAAGCAATGGCTTGGTAGCTGGGGCACTCGGTGAATATATTTCTGCTGCCTTGCAAACTCAACAAAACGCCAATCCCTCTAGGGGCAACTTGAGCGGTGATCGGGAGACCTTCGGCATTGGCTTGAGCAGTTTTTTTAAGCAGATAGAGCCAACCATCTTTTCGATTGTGTTTCTGCATCAATGAAAAAGACAATGGGCGTCCCGATTTTTTAACCAACTGACGCATGATTTCAAATTCTTGCTCTAAGTTTTCTTCAAAGTCACAAATGATTTGCATAACACCTGCATTGGCGTCAGCCAAACCCATTGCCAACCCCATTAATTCATCTTCGGCGGCAAGCAATGAGAAAGTGGGATCCCCTTTGGATGTTCGGTGATTGATAGATCTTGAGGTGGTGATGCCTATGGCCCCAGCCTTCATCGCTTCTGTGGTGATGCGACGCATTTGGGCGATATCGTTTGCAGTGGCGCTTTCCATTCGCATGGCACGTTCACCCATGACGTAAAGACGCAATGCGGCATGCGGCAATTGGGCGCAAAAGTCAATGTCATGCTTTCGGCGTTCTAGTGCATTCAAGTATTGGGGGAAACTCTCCCAAGCCCAATCAAGTCCTTGATTCAAAACCACGCCAGGTATGTCTTCGATGCCTTCCATGAGTTCAATCAATTGTTGTTGGTGATGCTTGTGCACTGGGGCAAAACCAACACCACAATTGCCCATGACAACCGTGGTCACGCCATGCCAACTTGAAGGTGCAAAAGTGCTATCCCACACAGCCTGACCATCGTAATGGGTGTGAACATCGACAAAGCCAGGCGTGACCAGTAATCCTTTGGCATTGATTTCTGTCTTGCCTTTGGTAATGATTGGGCCCACCTGAACGATTTGATGGTCTTGGATGCCAATATCGGCCTCAAACAATGGCCCGCCTAAGCCGTCAGCAATGAGGCCAGCACGAATCACCATATCGATGCTTGCATTAGGAGAGACTGACATGCATGGGCACCTCAAAAAATAGAAATAGAAAATGGCTCAGGACTGATCATGGAATTCGTTTGCGATTCTAACGATCGTTCGGTAGAATGCTATCGCATTGCTTGAATAGAATCAAGCCCTCGCGCAAATGCTTAGTATGGACGACTATGGGAGTTGAATTTGAGTGCAACCCAGACATTCTTGGATGAGCTTCAATCTTATGTGGGAAAGCGCTATGGCGTTGTCTACAGCTGGGATTGTGTCAACGAGCCCATGATTCGCCAATGGTGTGAGGCTTTAGACTTTGATTTCATTCCTTACACCGATTTGCTCAAGGCTGTTTCAACTGCGCATCGAGGTATTGTTGCGCCGGCTGCCATGTTGCCTGTTTGGCTCATGCCAGGCCTGCGAAATCAAAGACCGGACGGCTCAGACCTATCCAATAACCGAGAAATCATGCCCTTTTTGGAGCAACATGGTTATGTTGGAATTTTGGGAACAAACTGCGAGCAAGAATATGAGCGACCATTGAGACCCGGTGAGCGTATTTCATGCACCCACATGACGGAGTCCCTATCAGAGGAAAAACAGACCAAATTCGGTAAGGGATTTTTCATTACTTTTTTACAAGAGTTTTTTGACGCGCAGGACCAATTGGTTGGAACAATGCGACTTCGAATTCTTCGCTTCAAGCCGCAAGCACAAACAAAGGTTGAAGAGTCGGTGGCCAAGCCTTTGCCTGCGCAACCTGTGTTGAGTCCAGACACGGCATTCTTTTGGGAGGGCTTGAAAGCTGGAAAACTTCTCATACAGCGATGTCAATCGTGTCAAGTACTTCAGCATCCTCCTGTGCCAGCTTGCATGTCCTGCCACAGTTTGAGCACCGATTTCGTCGAGTCTTCGGGCATGGGACATCTCGTCTCTTTTGTCGTCATACACAAACCACAAGTTGTTGGCTTTGAGTATCCTCATCCTGTTGGTTTAATTGAGTTAGATGAGGGTGTTCGATTGGTGGCGCCAATTGGTGGCGTGTCTTTGGACAAACTTCAAATCGGTATGCGCGTGAAGGCTCACATGGAACCAAACGCGGATGCGTATCGCTTACCCACCTTCTACGTTGTGGAGGGACACTGAGATCATGGATTTTTTATTCACATCCGAGCAAGAAGCGATTGCTGATTTGGCTTCCCAGTTGTTCGAATTTCATACTACCGATGAATGCATCAAAAAGTTAGCGGATCAAAAATCAACGTTTGATGCTGATTTATGGGGGCAACTGTCAAAAACCGGATTAATTGCACTGGGTTTATCGACTGACCATGGTGGCTCAGGACAGGGTATGTTGGAATTGGGATTGGTCTTAGAAAAACAAGGTCAATATTTGGCAAGTGCACCTCTTTGGCAGCACATCATCGCCAGTTTGGCTGTAGAACAATTTGCGCCAAGCAGTTTGCGTGAACAATTGCTGACAGACCTTGCTCGCGGTGATCAAGTTGTTGCTATGGCGTGTGACGTTGACGCGTGTGAATCATTGGTGGCAACTAACGATGGCCATCTTTGGAAACTCAGTGGCAAGCTTCACACCATTGCCATTGAAAAAGAGCACACACATCTTTTACTGCTGGCCGATTCGATCAAAGGGCGCTGCTGTTTTTTAGTGCCCCTGCATTCAAAAAGACTAACCCGTGTTGATGGATTTTTAACGGATCATCAACCTATTTCTGATTTAACATTTGACCATGTCAGTGTCAGTCATGATCACCAAATCAATTTGGATATTGAACAGTGGCTCGAACCCAGAATCCATCTTTGCATATCGTTTTTGCAGTTGGGTGTGATTCATGAGTCGCTTAAAAGGACGGCTGCCTTCTCAGCAGAGCGTCATCAATTCGGCAAACCCATAGGCAGCTTTCAATCTTTGGCCGTCAAGGCGGCAGACGCATACATAGAGGTTGAATTATTGCGATCTTGCGCTTGGCAACTTGCTTGGCGCTTGGACCACCAATTGCCATCCGTAGCAGCTGGTCGCGTCGCCAAATTTCATGCTGCAAAAGCCGGTCATATTGTTGGTCATACCGTGCAGCACATTCATGGTGGTATCGGTACAGACTTAACCTACCCCATTCATCACTTTTTCCTTAAAAGTCAAACGCTGGCTTTGATGGGCGGTGGACAAGAAAATATGCTGAGTCGAATTGGTCAATCTCTTGCTCATTCGGAATTTGAATCGTATATCCATGAATAACACCCATTTCAATCTCAATCAGGTCACGGTTGGTCAACCCATACCAACTATTCAGATGCATTTTCCATTGACAACAGTTGTCGCCACCGCAATTGCGACGCGCGATTACCAACCTGTTCATCATGATTTGGAGCTGGCAAAAAACCTCAACGGAAATACAGTTTTTATCAACACGCATACGGTGGCAGGGTGCTTGGAGCGCTTGGTCATGTCATGGGTTGGACCCAATGCATTCTTGAAAAAAATCAAATTACGCATGGGTACGCTACACCATGCTGGCGATACTTTGGTTCTATCAGGAAAAGTAACCATGATTGATATGAAAAATAAATCCATCACGGTTGATGTGGTTGGCAGAAACTCCTTGGGCGAGCACGTTACTGGGGAAGTAACTGTGCGTTTACTAGGAAATTCAAATGACTAGCATCGCTGGAAAAGTTGCAATTGCTGGTGTTGGGGCCACTGAATTTTCCAAAGATTCGGGACGATCTGAAATGCGTTTGGCGGTTGAAGCGTCGTTGAGCGCTCTTAGCGATGCTGGTATCGAACCTGCAGAAGTAGACGGCATTTGCACATACACCATGGACAACAATCCTGAAGTGGATGTTCACCGATTGATTGGCGGCAAACAATTAACTTTCTTCTCCCGAATTGATTATGGCGGTGGCGGTGCCTGTGCACCCGTTATGCAAGCAGCAATGGCCATTGCCACAGGTGTTGCCAATGTGGTCATTGTTTACAGGGCAATGAATGAGCGATCTTGGTATCGGTTCGGCACTGGTGCATCGATCAGTCCCTCGCCTACTTATTTGGCGGCTAATCATTATAGCTGGTACGTACCAGCAGGTTTAAGTGCGCCCTCAGGTTTTGTAGCCATGGTGGCACGTGCTTACATGCACAAGTATGGCGCCATGAGTTCTGATTTTGGTCAAGTTGCTGTTGCAGCAAGAGCATTTGCCGCAACCAATCCCCAAGCATTTTTTTACAAAAGCCCCATCAGCATCGATGATCATCAGCAGTCGCGTTTCATCGCAGAGCCTTTGCATCTGCTGGACTGCTGTCAAGAAAGTGATGGCGCTGTTGCATTGGTCATCACGTCTACGAGTCGAGCTAGACAACTCAAACAAAAGCCAGTGGTTGTTCGTGCTGCAGCGCAAGGCAGTACAAATAGCACACATCGGTTAACGAGTTTTTATCGCAAAGATTTAACCGATTTGCCAGAAATGGGTTTGGTTGCCAAACAGTTGTACGCACAAAGTGGTTTAGGCCCGAACGATATTCAAAGCGCCATTTTGTACGATCACTTCACGCCTTATGTGCTTGAACAATTAGAGGAGTTTGGGTTTTGCGAAAGGGGAGAAGCAAAACATTTTGTTCGCAGTCAAGAGCATGCGCGTGGTGGGCGATTGCCCATTAATCCCAATGGTGGTCAATTGGGAGAGGCTTACATTCATGGGATGAATGGCATTGCAGAAGCGGTTCGTCAGCTGCGATCAACATCGGTCAATCAGCTGGAGGGGATTGAACATATGTTGGTTACAGCAGGAAGTGGTGTTCCAACCAGCGGCATCATTCTTGGAAAAGATTAATAGGATTTGTTGATGTATTGCAAACTCACCGATCAGCAATTGAGTCTACGAGACGAAATTCGAAATTATTTCAAAACACTGATTACGCCATCACTCAAAGATGCTTTGCGTGGGCATTCAGCCACACCTTTGTACAAAGAGGTGATTCGGCAAATAGGAAAAGACGGTTGCCTGGCTGTTGGGTGGCCGGTGCAATATGGCGGTAGAGGTTTGGGCGCGGTTGAGCAAATGATTTTTGTTCAAGAAGCATTGCGTGCAGGTGCACCGATTCCATTTGTTACTTTAAGCACGCTTGGCCCTACATTGATGGTGCATGGCTCGGAAGAACAGAAAGCGTATTTTTTGCCGCGCATTGCCAGTGGTCAATTACATTTTGCAATCGGTTATACCGAACCGAGCTCTGGAACCGATTTGGCGAGTTTAAAAACAAAAGCCGTTTTAAACAATGGTGTTTTTCGGGTCAATGGCAATAAAATTTATACCAGCCATGCCGAGGGTGCAGATTATGTGTGGCTTGCTGCCAGAACAAACCCAGACAACATTGCTCACCAAGGTATATCCATCTTAATGGTTGATACAAAGCTCAAAGGTTTTTCATTCACACCGATCGAAACGGTTGTTGACATGCGAACTAACATGACCTATTACGACGACGTGGACGTTCCCGAATCCATGTTGGTGGGTCAATTGCATGGTGGTTGGAAGTTGATCACCGCTCAACTTAATTTTGAAAGAATTGGAATTTCCGCTCGCGGCGTTCATGGTGAAGAATTGTTTGCACGTACCCTTCGATGGGCTAGAACACAACAAGATAATGGTAAGCGTCCCATCGATAGTCCGTCCGTGCAGCGATTGTTGGCGTCGGTCTATACCCGTTTGGAGAGTTTGCGCTTATTCAATTATCGCTTGAGTGCTAGCGCCAATGCTGACAATCCAGACGCCGTATTCGCGTGTGCTGCAAAAGTCGTTGGTGTTGAAACCTTGGTGGAAACCTGTCGTGAACTCAAAGAGGTGCTGGGTTTTGCTTCCATTGTTAGGCACGGCAGTGAGGCTGCTATTCTCGGTGGCGATGTGGAGCATCAATACAGAAGATGTCAGTTAAACACATTTGGTGGCGGTAGTAGCGAAGTCATGCGAGAGATGGTTGCTTCGCGTGGATTAGGAATGCCAAGAACCAATCGGTAATGGAGATGTGTCGCCACATTTCTTGCGTCTATTTTTTAACCTGGAGACAGTCGATGACAATCAACAAACACTTCAAAACAGCACTTATTTTTGCGTTGACATGGTGTATCGTTTTTCCAAGCTACAGTCAAACGGATGAATTTCCAGTCAAACCAATTAAAATTGTGGTTGGCTTTGGACCAGGCGTTGGTATGGAAGTTAGCACTCGATTAATGGCTGAGTTGATGTCCAAGGAGTTGGGTCAAACGGTACTGGTGGAAAATAAACCAGGCGCTTCCACCATGATTGCAGCATCAAATGTTGCCAATGCGCCTAAAGATGGGTACACCTTACTCATGTACAACAATCAAACGGTTAATAATGCATTGTTATTTAAAATAGTGCCATACAAAAATACGGATTTTGTTCCAATCGCAGGTGGTGGCATCGTGTCAATGGTGATGGCAGTTTCAAAAGCTTTTCCTGTCAAATCTGCTCGCGAGTTGATTGAGTATGCAAAAGCGAATCCTGGTAAATTGAATTATGCTTATTGGGGCGCCGGTGGAAGCCCGCATCTTTTGGCTGTGCGGATGGAGGCAACAACGGGCATTAAGATGACAGGCATTGGTTACAAAGACCCTGGGCAAGCAATCACTGATTTGCTGGTTGGACGTGTTCAGTTATTTTTTACGTCAGCGACTCAAGGTCTGTCCATGTTAAATGCAGGACAGGCTAATATTTTGGCTGTTGGTACATCCAAACGCATGCCAAATCTGCCAGATGTCCCCACTTTTATTGAATCTGGTATAGAAGGCATGCCTAACCCTTGGTGGGGTTATGCAGCGCCTATTGGTACACCACAACCGGTCATCGACAAAATTGACAAAGCCATTAAGACAGTTGTTGCTTCGCCGCGTTATCAAACCATGCTGGCTAATACAGGATCAGCAACCTTGCCAGCGAATACGCCAATGGAATTTCAGCAATGGATCAATCAAGACTTTGAACGCTGGGCCTCTGCCATCAGACCTCTCAAGCTTCAGTTGGATTAACTGGTTGTTGAATTATGAGCAATGAAACAGACATTCAAGTTTTAGAAAGAATTTTGTCTAAGCGAAACAGTTGTCGAGGCTTTCTGCCGGATGCTGTTGACAAGAGTCTCATTGAAAAGTGGTTGCAAGCAGCGCAACGATCTCCATCGTGGTGCAATACTCAACCTTGGCAATTGGTTGTGACGTCGGGGGAGGGCACGCTTCGATTCATTCAGGGTTTGGAGCAAGCCATGAAGAGTGAACGTCGTGCGCCTGATTTTTTATTTCCCCAATCGTATGAAGGCGTCTGCCTTGATCGACGGCGTGAAGTGGGCTTTCAACTCTACGACAGTGTGGGCATTAAAAAAGGCGATCGTGAGGCATCTGGCAAACAGTCGGCTGAAAATTATCGATTGTTTGGTGCACCTCATGTTGCCATACTGACAACGCACAAGTCTTTGGGTGTATATGGTGCGGTAGACACGGGTCTTTATGTGGGTGTTCTTTTATTGGCTGCGCAGGCCCTTGGTTTGGCTTGCATTGCGCAGGCTGCTTTGGCAGGGCATCCAAAATTTATGCGACAGCATTTTGGTTTGTCTGATGATCGTTTGGTTGTTTGTGGGGTCTCATTTGGCTACGCCAATCAACAGCATCCGGCCAATGGTTTTAGAACAAGTCGTGCCAAACTTGATGAAGTTGTCCAATGGGTTGATTGATTTTAAATACAGACAAAAAAATTGAAGGAAGAAAATGGACAGTCTAATGAACCAAGGCGCACTCGAAGGTATCAAGATTTTGGATTTATCAACCATGATTTTGGGCCCTTTGATGGGGCAATATCTGGGAGACATGGGAGCTGATGTCATCAAGGTGGAGCCGCCAGTTGGCGATCTCACGCGCTACATTGGGCCAGCACGTTCGCATGGGATGGCGGCTTTCTTTTTAAACAGCAATCGCAACAAAAGAAGCATTGTGATTGACATGAAGCATCCCGACGGAAAACAATTGTTGGTGCAAATGGTGCAAAAAGCAGATGTGGTACTTCATTCCATCCGTAGCGATTCGGCCAGTCGATTAGGGCTTATGTATGAGGACTTGTCTAAACTCAATCCAAAAATTATTTTGTGTCATGTGCTGGGCTATTCTGATAAAGGCCCCTATGCAGGACTGCCATCTTATGACGACGTTGCACAAGCCAATTCGGGGCTTGCTTCATTGCAGTCGGTAGTAGCGGGTGAGCCTCGCTACATCCCTTCCATCGTTGCCGATAAGGTGAGCGCCTTGCATGCAGCTTTTGCTGTAAGTATTGCACTGGTGCATCGCGAGAGAACGGGTCGCGGTCAACTCGTGAGTGTTCCAATGATGGAAACTATGGTTGCATTCAACACCGTTGAACATTTGTGGGGCGCAGTTTTTGAGCCGCCACTTGCGCCAATGGGGTATGTTCCTGTTAGCCAAGCGGCGCGCAGACCATTCAAAACAAAGGATGGTTATCTTTGTGTTTTGCCTTACAACGATGGTCATTGGAAAAGATTTTGTGCAGCAATTGGAGATCCAGATCTAACCAATGACGCCCGATTCATCAATCATGCTGCCAGACAATCGGATCAAAATTTATTTTGGTCGGAGGTTGGTAAACAGGTTGCAAAAAAGACAACGCAAGAATGGATCAGTTTGTTAACGAAGGCTGATGTGCCTTTTGGTATTGTTAATTCATTAGAGGATTTGTTGGTTGACCCACATCTGGTTGAAACTGGGTTTTGGCACACACAAGAGCATGCAACCGAGGGTACCTTGCGTTATGCGGGTATTCCATTTGAGTTCAGTGACTCACCAGGACAAGTACGACACATGCCACCACGACTTGGAGAAAATAGCGTCCAAATATTGGAAGAATTTGGATTGACCAGTGAAGAGATAAAAAAATTGATTGCTGTTGGTGCGATAAAGTCGAGTTGAATTTTTATGTGAAGAAAATCATAAAAATAGACTCAACTTTTTTTTGATAAAACATTTAAGCTGAAGTTAAAAATTCTTGCCGCGTTTAATCCTAAAATTTTGGATCTTGATGTTTCTTGTAAATGAAACATAGTTCGTTCAATAGCTTGAGCTGAGTGTGGCCAAGTTCCTTCTGCATGAGGATAGTCATTGGCCCACATCACGTTATTGACCAATTGATACGATTCAATTAAATCAAGGCCGGTTCTGTCGCAGTAAGCATAAACGACAATCCGGTCTATGCTTGATTTCCATAAAAGTTTGATCCACTGCACCTTGAACAAGGTCCTCCAACGGCTTCACTATCCGCTGGAAGTCATGCTGACCTGTGAGCGCTGGTACGTGGCCTACCCACTGAGCCTTCGGCACATCGAGGAGATGATGCACGAGCGTGGTGTTTTTGTTGACCACTCCACAGTGCACCGCTGGGCAATCAAGATGTTGCCTGTGCTGGCCGCCGTTTTTCGGCGGCGCAAGCACCCCGTTGGTCCAAGCTGGCGTATGGACGAGACCTACATCAAGGTGTCGGGCCAGTGGAAGTATCTCTACCGCGCAGTTGACCGCGCTGGCG
>Ga0114966_10003738_pt1 | contig 13252 bp, 8 predicted proteins | sample M_130207_XF_Meta_FD_87029 | JGI IMG/M metagenome (GOLD analysis project Ga0114966, IMG submission 87029) | Freshwater microbial communities from Lake Montjoie, Canada to study carbon cycling - M_130207_XF_MetaG | ecosystem: Environmental > Aquatic > Freshwater > Lake | place: Lake Montjoie... | reverse complement strand
TTTTTGTTGTTGATGAGCCATAGGTGAGAATCGAACTCACGACCCCTTCCCTACCAAGGAAGTGCTCTACCCCTGAGCTACCACGGCTTGAAGAGCAAAAACTATCAACGTTATGTTAAAGCTATTCAATCAATAGCAAATAACCTAAAATGAGCGGAAGACCGGGCTCGAACCGGCCACCTATAGCTTGGAAGGCTATCGCTCTACCAAATGAGCTACTTCCGCATTGTACGTTGACGGTTAAAGGTTTAAGTTGTTTCAAACATTAAACTTTTCAACTTGAAATAAATAAAGAACTGTGGGCAGTGGTGGATTCGAACCACCGAAGTCGAAAGACAGCGGATTTACAGTCCACCCCATTTGGCCACTCTGGTAACTGCCCATCAAAAAGAGCCGAAGAAGGGAGTCGAACCCCCGACCTGCTGATTACAAATCAGCTGCTCTACCAACTGAGCTACTTCGGCAAATAACTGTTGAACAGCTTTTATTCAACTTGATTTCTACTAAATAAAGAACTCGCCATAAACAGCAATAAAATAGAATACCCTGTTTTTTGGGAAGGCAAAGGTAAGAGAAAATGCTTAATACAAAAAAAATGTTCGTCTTTTTTTAGGCCCTTCATAAAAAAATCTTCCCGAAAAGAGAAGATTAATAAATAATTATCGAGATTTTAAGCAATTAATCGTTCTTTATTCCTTTTTAATTGACTTATTACAGCAGCCATTGCAGCTTCAAAACTTTCTTCAAATGTTTTACAGGTATGCTTTACAAAGAATTCATGTTTTGGGATATTAACTTTAATCTCAACTATCTTGTCTTTGATATTATGCACAACATTATCCAACTTTAAATAAATATCAATATTGGTGATTTTATCGTGGAAATGGTTGAGTTTGTTGATTTTCTTTTCAATATTATCAATCAACTTACTGTCTGCGTCGAAATTAACGGCCTGAATATGCTTATTCATACAATTGAGTTTAGGTTAAAAAATTGTTTTCGTGCTTAAATTTAAACTAAAAACCACTGAATTCAAAACATCTTCTTGTTAAAATGTAGCTATTTTTTTCAGGCTTTTGGATGAGCTTTCTTATACACATCTTTAAGTTTTTCTATGGTATTGTGCGTATATATTTGTGTGGCGGCAAGGCTACTATGGCCTAATAGCTCTTTAATGGCATTCAATTCAGCTCCATTATTACTTAAGTGTGTTGCAAAGGTATGCCTGAGGATATGTGGACTTTTTTTATTTATTGTTGTAACAAGTGACAAATAACGTTTCACCGAATTATATACCCATTTTGCATACAGTTTTTTTCCATTAGACCTCACTAGTAAAAAGTCTCTATCAGGTAATTGTATTTGTTGATTTTTTTCTTTCAAATAACTTTTGATTTCTGCAACTAATTCTTTGCTGATTGGTATAATACGTTCTTTACTTCCTTTTCCTAACACTTTGATGGTGTCTTTTGAGAAATCAATTTGATTTTCTTTTAACCCAATCAACTCTGCTTGTCTGATCCCGGTATTATACAATAATTGAAGCACTAATCTGTTTGTTTTACCTGACCAGTCATCCGGAAATTCAACCATTTCAAATAAAGTATTGATGTCTTTTTTATCTACGAATTCAGGCAATCTTTTATTTTGTTTGGGTGAAACAATGGTGGCCATTGGGCTTGCCTCGATTTCGCCTTGCTTTAATTGAAATTTAAAAAAAGTTTTGAGTGCAGATATTTTTCGATTGATTGTTTTTGAACTAATATTAGCAGACTTTAAATCAGCCAGCCAAGAACGAACAAACGTGGATTTAATATTGGCTAATTTATTTTCATTAAACTGCAATTCTAGAAAATTAAAAAAAGACGACAAGTCATTTTCGTATGAAATGACCGTATGCTGTGAATACCTTTTTTGAAATTTTAGGTAATTTAAAAATGCCTGTATATTTATTGTTTGAGTTTTCTCCATAAAAAAACTGGTAACCAAAGTTAATGAATAACCTCGGTTGCCAGTTCTGTATAACGTAAGCTTTCGCTAGTTAGTCAAATTTGCCTGCTGCCATTTGTTGCTTATACACAGCTTTTAGCATTCCAGTACGATGCCTAACAGATGGCTTAGTAAAAGCTTGTCTGTCTCTTAACTGAAGTAATGTGCGGCTCTTTTCGAATTTCTTTTTGTACTTCTTAAGTGCCTTGTCGATGTTTTCGCAATCTTTAGAATCAATAATTAACATGTTAAATACCTCCTTTAGTTATAAAATACCACTTTTAAAAGCGGGATGCAAAGATAGTGGAATAATTTAAAATAAAAAATATCTACATAAAATCCGAAATTTGCTCATGTTTACAGGAATAATAGAACAAAAAGGTATAATACGAGATATTCAAACTATTGGTAATAATCGTATTTTTTGGATCGAATCCAATTATAGTTCGCAACTATCCATTGATCAAAGTATTAGTCATAATGGTGTTTGCTTAACAATAGAAGAAATCAATCACCCACTTCATCGGGTTACTGCTATTGAAGAAACGCTCTTAAAAACAAATCTTGGTGCTTACTCAATTGGCGATATAATAAACCTAGAACGATGTATGCAAATGAATGGAAGGCTTGATGGCCATATTGTTCAAGGCCATGTTGATACAACAGGTATTTGTACGAATGTTTCCGAAAAAAATGGCAGCTGGGAATTTAGTTTTGATATTGAAGACTCCTTTTCAGGATTGATTATTGAAAAGGGTTCTATCTCTTTAAATGGAATTAGCCTGACTATTTTTAATGTTACCGAAACAAATTTTACCGTAGCTATTATCCCATATACTTTTGAACATACCAATATGAATCAATTAAAGAAAAACGATATTGTGAATGTAGAATTTGACATCATTGGAAAGTATGTTCAACGATTTCATCAATTAGGCGGATCTACTAAATTGTAATATACATGTATCAATCAGGTATGCTTTCCATTATATCTTTCTTCCTGACATTGCTTTACTAATTGCTTCATCCATGATTCTTTCTGCATAGGGACGTGAAATATTATTGAGCTCCTCTATTTTTTGTTGAATTAGATTTTTATCATTCATTGTTATTGCCAATTGGAGTGACTGGATTGCAGATGCAGAGGCAAGTATTTCTTCTTGAATTAACAAACTATTATTTTTTAATAAGAAATTTTCTGTTGTTTTTAATAATTGTTCTGCTTCCGTTTTAGCTTCGGTAAGTGCCCTTAATTGTATATCTTCTTTTGCATTGGTAATTGAATCCAACAACATTTTTTCTACCTCCTGATCGGAAATGCCGGACTGAGGCTTTACTTCAATCGACTGCTCAACTCCACTTCTTAATTCTTTTGCAGATACAGTAAGAATCCCATCTGCATTTATTAAAAAGCCTACTTCTATTTTAGGCAAGCCCGCTGGCATTCCTGGAATATTTTTTAAACTAAACTCCGCTAATTTTCTATTATCTTTTACCATGTCCCTTTCTCCCTGAAAGACACTAACGCGCATGCCTGATTGACCATCCACCTGTGTAGTATATTGCCTGGAAGACTTTGCAGGAATTTTAGAATTGCGAGGAATAAGCACATCCATTAATCCGCCGGCAGTTTCTATTCCTAAACTCAATGGCGTGATATCTAACAACAAGAAATCTTTATTATTGCCGGCTAATATGTCTGCTTGTATAGCGGCACCCAAGGCTACCACTTCATCTGGATTTAGTGTATCATTAACTTCTTTTTTAAAAAATGTACTAACAGACGCTTTAACAAAAGGTATTCTTGTACTACCTCCTACCAAAACAATGGAATCAATTTCAGCAATATTAATATTTGCGTCTTTGATAGCAGACTTACAGCAGTTAATAGTTTTAGCAACAAGGGGATTTATTAACGACTCGAAAACAGTTTTATTTAACTGTAATGAAATATGATCGATTGTATCTTCAAAGTTATCAGCACTTGAAAGTATTTTTTTGGCCGATTCTGCTTTCAGTCGAAGGTGCTGACGTAAATGGGCATTTTCGGCTACTTTATTTTTTAAGGAAGCATCATGATTGATCCAATATTCTATAATAACATTATCAAAATCATCTCCCCCAATGTATGTGTCTCCGTTAGTTGAAAGAACATCAAAAATACCATCTGCAATTCTTAAAATAGAGATATCAAAAGTTCCACCACCCAAGTCATACACTGCAATCGATTTTTCTGCTTCATTTCTATGTTGACCTAAACCATAGGCTAAACTGGCAGCAGTAGGTTCGTTAATAATTCTAAGCACATCCAATCCGGCAAGTTTTCCGGCATCTCTGGTGGCTTGACGTTGAGCATCATTGAAATAAGCAGGAACAGTTATCACTGCTTTATTTACAGGCGTTTTAAGGATATGTTCGGCACGAGACTTTAGTTCTTTTAGAATAAAAGAGGATAATTCAATTGGGGAATAAAATTTGTCTCCGATTTCTATTTTAACTAAACTGTCGGTGTTATCATCAATAATTTTATAAGCAAAAAATGATGCCCTTTTATTTATCTCTGCATAGCTTTTTCCCATTAATCTTTTGGCAGAGAAAATGGTTCTTTCTGGTGCAGATTCTAAATAAGGTATTGCCTCGTCCCCTACAATAATATTGTTATGCTCATCAAAATAAATTACTGATGGAACCAAAGAGCTAGTGTTATGTTCTTTTAGTGCCACTGGCAATTTCGTATCGGGATGAATAATTGCCACCAAGCTGTTTGTGGTTCCAAGGTCTATTCCAACAATAATCTCATCTTTTTGTAAACTTCCTGTAGCTATATTTATTGCAATTTTTGCCATGACGTTTTTACGGTATTGAGGTGCAAATTTAAATAGAAAAAAGGCTGCTTATACTAAAGCAGCCATATAAAATTATTGATTACCTATTTTATCTCATCAAATACATTTTTCCATAGCCTTTGGTAAAATATTTATCGGAATTTTCATTTTCGGATTTATACTTATCTAACGATTTTCCATTTAGGTTAGTGACCACGCGATAAAGATAGACGCCGTTTGCTAATTTTTGACCATACCTGTCTGTTCCATCCCATGTATACTCTGTAATATTTCTGCCGATGTGAATAGGACCCAATTCATTTTTTGTAATTTCCTTTACCACTTTTCCAGAAACTGTTAATATTTGGATTTTAATATTTTGTGGCACTTCGTTTCCTGTAACCATAAAAACAAATGCAGTAGAGGTTGTAAATGGGTTAGGATAATTTAGCAAATTTGAAATCATTGGCTTGTTAATAACGGAGAATAGCACACGATAATCAGTATTCCCTGCCGGATTCCCAACAGAATCTCTACCAGTTGCCATTAACTCATAATCTCCATCTTCAGGAAAATAAGGAGTAAAATTAATACTGGCCATATTTTCTCCATTAGCAAGATTAGCTGGATGAAATTGCATTGTGTCGCCAAAATTATAGGTATGTATACTTTGATCTGGGTACCTCACTTGTAAGGATAAAAATGAAGTATCACTTAAAGCCATAAAGTTATTCTCATCTTTTATTTTTATTAAAATATTAGGTTTGGAAGAAACAATATCCCTATTGAGTATGTGAACTCCATCAAAAGTGACATCTAACAAAGGGTTGTAAATATCTTTTTTAACGAAAAAGTTTTTATACAAAAAATTATTAAAATGAAATTGCTCTCGCTGATCATCATCTCCATTGAAATCAATAAATAGAGAATTACTACCCTGCATATTTCTGGTATCAAATGAATAGGTAACCAAAAGTGTATCTCCTGATGATACTATTTTTCTCTTTGGAATATCAATAATATGCGAAACATTGTATTGATCTGTTAATACAAATTTTACTTTCATCATACTATCAAAATCCATTTCGCTAACATTTTTGAAAAAGACAGAGAAGTTTAATATTTCTCCTTGATCTAGCGTATCCGTTGATGACATTGACGAATCTGGATTAATTACGCCCTCTGGTAATGGTATAGCATTGATTCTAAAATATCGAAGTTGCAAAGGAGTAAAATACTTTTGATCTTTATTATTCATTACCAATTTGATGTAAGGGAAAATCTTGGCATCGACAAAACTCAAACTTGTATCAATTGCAGGTATTATTGTAGATAATAATTCTGATGTTCCATTATTTCGTATCCCCCAAACTTGAATATTTACAGAATCTGCCAACGGCAACGGGTCTGAGGTAAATCCTCTCCAATGAAGGCTAGTCCATGCTTTTGCAGGACCAAAATTTGGAGATTGAATATATCCATCTGTGCTGGTGGTGTTTAAAACAAATGTTTTATTGATATAAGAAGAATCATATGGGCCCATTACCTGAGTTGGTGCAAAATTGGCATCTCCTTTTTTATAGAAATATAGAAAAGGTAAGTTTTTGTAAAAACTATCGATTTTAGATAACCCGATTGATTTAAGTTTATGGTATAATGATTTACCCGAACCCAAAGTAACAGTGTCTGCTTTCCATTGATCAATAAAAGTAGTATTTGCAAATTGGCGACCAAGATTCGTTATCGCTACATACATTCCATTGGGAATAGAATCGATAAATTCCATTGCATTTTTTCTTTGTTCAGCATTACTATAATTATATTCAAAAAATGCCCTAGTTGGATCATTTGGGGTGGCATCATTTTGACAAACCAGCTTACTACCAAATCGTCCATTTGTTGCACTTACATTATAGTTACGCCAAGGCTTAATTGAGATTGTATCGAATATATAAAACTGTAAATTATTATAATCATTTGGATCTGGATAATTAATACAGCCATAATATTCGAGTTTGTCCTGATCTAGAAATACATCTATTTGATCAAAATTAAAAAAAGGATAGAGGCCCGTTTTAATATTTAAACTTTTTGGTGGGTGCGAAAATTGAAAACTTCTATCAGCAACTAAATCAATATTAGAAAAAGAAGATTTTAAATGCTGATAGTAATGTGATTGATTATATCCGAAAGAACTATTAGGCAGATATATAAATGAAAATTCGTTCCAGATGACTGGTGTATTGTTTAATGGAACCATTGATACTCTCCAATAATATACTGTGCTGTCTGAAAAAACGATATTAGTAGGAATAAATTCTATCATCCCCCCAAAAGATGTTTTATGGTATGTCTTTTTAAATCCGGAATTAAATAACTCAGTTGTATCAAATTCCATTGTATATGATCGAAGTCCAATCATAGGATTAGCAGAACTAGAAACAAAAGTAATATTCTGTTTATTTACAATTGAGAAATTGGAAGGAGAAACAGGCTTTACTTCTTCTTCAAAAATATAGAACTCTTTTGTTACTGAATTATTAGTTTCAAATTGTTCATCAATTCTATTGTTTGCATCCACATTTACTATTATTTTATTTAATCCCTTATCCGTATTTGGATTTATGGGCACATGCAGCAATAATGATTTAGTGTTTACAATGGCTGGAATCATTTCAGCATACAATACCTTAATCGCATTAGTTCCACATTGTTGTTTAACAGTAACTAAGATAGAATCAGCAACTGCCTTACCTAAATTATACAATTTGATATTGACATCAAAATTACCATCTGCTACAGAAATAATCGTCGGGGATATTTTAACGTTTTTGTCTTCTATTTCAAAGTCTGGCTTAGAAAAGCTATTGATTTTCAAGGCGGGGTCTCCTTGAAGATTAATTTCTTCTAAATGTATTCTCGTAAAAAAATCAATTGCCGAATTATCACCACCAAGCGTTTCGACTACATTGGCTATTTGATTTCCTACAGAATTCCCATACATTGTTGTAGACATTGCTTTGTACAATTCCAGATTATAATTATTAAGATATGGTGGAATCCCAAAATGAGTATCGGCTAGAAATCCAATACTTCCTCGCTGATTAGCTAAAACATATTTTTCTGACAAACTCAAGTTGCCGAATAAACGAAGCTGATCATAAATGAAATAATTACCCGCGCTACATCCGCTTACATTAAAAAAAGGATATTTACCTTGATTGTGATAAACCTCTGGCCTACTCAAGTTAAATTCTAAAGTATTAGCTGAAGAATGACCAAAATATCCAATAAAGGAAATACCCTCATTCATTAATTGTTCAATTCTATTACCCAATAATTGCTGAACCGCACTTGTTGATGTTTTGGTGAATGTTTCAACATACGCACCCATTGAAGTATCCTCCGCTATTACCTTATACGAGTTCATGAAATCCATAAACTGATTATTTTCACTGCTATCTTTTCCACCAACTACATGTAGAATATTTTTCATCCATCCTTTTTCATCAACTGTAGTCCCTATACTCTGCTGTGCTGATTCATACTCTTTTATTTTTGTTAAATAATAATTCACTTCATTAGCATTAACAGCACCGATGCGTCCAATAGGAATAATAGGCGTGATATATCCCGGCAATGAAGCAAGTAAGTTGTCAGATGGGGGCCAACCAAATGTGGTTACTAAATTTAATTTTTCAGTAATCGGATTACCTTGATTGTATAATTGGTCAATATAATCAAGCCCCCTTCCAATTATAAAAACATATTTTGGGCTTGTTGTAAAGTTGTTTTTTGCATACCTAATAAAATCTCTGATTGCACCAGGGTGATTCTTTATTCCAAATCCAAATTGATCATACAGCTCATTGATATCATAAACTTTTGCATTAAAACCACCCCCTTGCAAACTGCTTCTATATTGACGATATTGTTCTACATAATTATTGCCATTACCATCATCATACAAAGCAGGATTACTAATTAGTATATAATCTGATTGATTAGGGATCTGTGTAAGGTTGATGAACGCCTTTTGTGTTAATGAATTTATGTAGGTAATATTAGATTGGCTTAATAAGCGAAGTTTTCTAGTTAGGGAAGAAATAGGCAGAACGAATTTAACCTTTCCAGGTGTTGATGCTGTATCACCTAAATACCGACTACCCGATGTTTCGTCTAATAAAATAGGCTGAAATAACCCATAATTAAAACTATCAATAACTAAATAATTTCCATTTGCTGATGGTGGCAAACTAAAGTTAATATCGACAGCATTGCTGAAATTAAATGTAGATGGATAAGTTATCCCAATAGAAGCCACTACAATTCTATCAAAAGAATTACTCGAACGATTAGAAATAGTAACGGGCAATACTGAATTACTTTGCAATAATGATAAGGGTAAGTTTTGAAGTGCTATTTTTCGATATTCAAAATAGGGCATGTTGATTGAAGTACCATATGGACTAGCTGTAATATCATTTTGAAATAATTTTATTCTAATATTTCTATCATTTGATGCACATCCAGCCATATTTACTTTAACTGATAAGCTGTTTGCCGGACCGGATGGATACACATGAAGATTGGTGAATTCTTTTGTTAAATCACAACAAGGAGATATTTGGTCACTAGCCCATCCTTCTGCTTTATCATAGGAAGAAGAATACACATACTCTCCTACTAATTTTGCATCTCCTCTGTTTACTTGTAACTTATAATAATAATCTATACTCCTCATAAAATAAGTATCAGGATTTACATTACTTGGAGAACTGTTTACAATGTTAATATACCTTGAATTGCTATTTGATTGATTTATCGTTAAAAAATAAGTTACGGTATCCGTTTCTAAACTATACTTATCCGCCAATTGATAATCAGCATTTCGAAACAACTGATTATCAGGTTTCCCATCATTCATTTCGCCGTAAAATTCGATGTAATCATTTGGCCCTAAAGTACCACTGCTTATAGATGTATATAAACGAACTTCTTGACCATTACGCCATAATTGAAAATACCTTACATTGACCGTAGAAATTCCAATTGCAGCCAAGGTAGAATAAGGTATTCTGCACAACCCATCCTTGCTTACTTTGAATTTATAATACGTTTTGCTATAATTAATCCAACTATTATTAAGTTGAGCATTTGCATTAAAAACAAAGAACAAAAAAATTGGAATTATTACTTTTTTGATCATACTTATTTATTGTTTGTTAATTATTTTTCTTTTTTACTAAATTTAATCTCAAAGAAAAAACATTAGTATACAAAGGGTTTTCTTGATTAGCTAAATTGGTAAATGCATAATCTATAGTAACATTTTTAAGCTTAAACCCAGCGCCAATACTAGGCTGATAAATCCATATTTTTTTTTGATTCATTGTATCTGCATCCGACAAGACCTGTTGAAAATTAGTAATTCCTGTTCTAATAAAAAAAAGCTTTTTAATACCAAATTCAACCCCAAGGTGTGGATCTGCGCTAAATAATTTACTTCTTAAAATAGTGTTTCTTTTTCCATCAAATGTAAGATCGACATTAGCTTCTGATAAAATTTCTACCGATTTGTTTAATTTAAAAATATATGAACCTCCCAATATTAATCTTGGAGCCGTTAATTCCACAGACCTTATGGGAATGTCATTTCTGGTAAGGTATAGTACTTCTTTTTCTCTTTCAGAAAAATTGAATGACCACGCATTGAAAGTTGTAGTAATGTCTTTTGCAACAACAGAGGCATTCCACTTTTTTCCTTTCATTGAAATAGCTGCATCTATTCCAAAACCCCAAGAATTTGCAAATGAACCCACTTTCCTGTAAATTATTTTAGCATTTGATCCAAAACTTATACTATAATCATTTATTTTTTTTAATTGCTGAGCGTACGAAAATAAAAAAGCATAATCTGCTGAGGAAAATGTTTGGATATTATCGTAATTCAAACTGCCATCAGGCTCAACTAAAAAAAGCGTGTTAGGAATATCATCAACCGCGAATCTCAATAAAGAAAATCCAAGTGCTCTTTTTTTATCTTGAACAGGAATTGCTAATGATGCATAATCATACTTAGCTATCCCTGCGAAATAATCAGCATGCATAATGCTTATTGTAGGATCCACTTTTACATTTATTAAATTGGCAGGATTCCAATAACCGGAAGTGGCATCCTCGACAGAAGCTATTTGCGCATTTCCCATCGACATTGCCCTAGCTCCAGCCCCAATGTATAAAAATTCATTTGAGTATTTTCTAAATTGAGAAAATGATGAATTGGAAAAAGAGCAAACAATAAAAAAAAATAAAAGAAATCTACGAATCATACCATTTGTATTGTTGAATAAATTTGAATGCCTTTGTGCAAACAAAAAGTACATCTGCGAAATTACAACTAAAATGAGTGTAGCAAATGTTTAATTATAGATTTAAAGGCAGGAATTCCCCCTTAAAATGGGCAGTTTTCCTTATTTTTCTTTTTTTTACGTATACAGGCTATTGTTAAAAAAATTGCTCATTTTTGCATTGAATAATTTTAGAAACCGATTTTGTATGAATAACCTAATTAAAGAATTGAAATGGAGGGGTATGATACAGGATATAATGCCTGGAACAGAGGAACAACTTCAAAAAGAAATGACTACCGCTTACGTTGGATTTGATCCCACTGCTGATAGCCTGCATATTGGAAGTTTAGTTCCTATTCTTTTATTGGTTCATTTACAAAAAGCAGGACATAAACCCATCGCCTTAATTGGCGGGGCAACGGGAATGGTAGGTGATCCCAGTGGTAAAAGCGAAGAGCGCAACATGTTGAGCGAAGAAGAATTGAATAAAAATGTTGCCGGCGTTAAGGCCCAACTTGAAAAGTTTTTAATCTTTGACAAATCCTTACCCAATGCCGCTGAATTAACCAATAATTATGACTGGTTTAAATCAATTAGTTTTTTAGATTTTATAAGAGAAGCCGGAAAGCATATAACGGTAAACTATATGATGGCTAAAGACAGTGTTAAAAAAAGACTGGAAAGTGAAAACGGAATGTCATTTACTGAATTTACCTATCAATTAGTTCAAGGATACGACTTCTATTGGTTGTATAAAAACAAACAGTGCAAATTACAAATGGGAGGAAGTGACCAATGGGGAAATATTTTAACGGGTACCGAATTAATCAGAAGGAAAATGGGTGGAGAGGCTTTTGCTTTCACTTGTCCGCTTATTAAAAAAGCTGATGGCGGAAAATTTGGCAAAACTGAAAAAGGAAATATTTGGTTAGACGCTACAAAAACAACGCCTTTTCAATTCTATCAATTTTGGCTCAATGCTTCCGATTCCGACGCTAGCAACTGGATTAAAATATTTACTTTTTTATCGGAAGATTATATTAATGAATTAATAAAAAATCATGAAATCAATCCTGCTGAAAGGATTTTACAAAAAAAGCTGGCGGAAGAGTTGACTATTTTTATACATGGAGAAGAAGATTATAATAAAGCAATAGAGACCACGCAAAAATTATTTTCAAATACGAAATCTCCCATTGATTCTTTAACAGTAGAAGATATCAATTCGATTGAAGGTATTGTTAAGTCAAATTACGAAAAGAGTAAACTTGCAAATGGGATTGACATCTTAACCTTTCTTACAGAAAATAATATTTTTGAAAGTAAAGGCGCAGCAAGGAAAATGTTGCAAAATGGTGGCGTAAGTATTAACAGAGAAAAAATAACTGATTTGCAATTAATGGTATCTAACACTCATTTATTGTACGAGAAATTTATTTTAATTCAGGTTGGGAAAAAGAATTATTTCTTAATTACAGTTATTTAGATATCCTATAATTTAAATTTCAAACAAAGATTTATTGCCCTTCCGTCTATTGGCGCCCACAATGTATTAAAAACAGGATTGGTCATTGTTCCTGTATACAAAGACTCCTTTTTACTTTGTCGATAATCTAAAATATTTTCACAATTTATAACTACACTTAAATGCTTGCTGACATGAAGCTCCGCCATTGCAGCCATAAATAAATACGCTGGCGTTTTTGTATAATCTTCCCTGTATTGAAAACTATTATAGGATGCTTCCATACAAAACCTAGCTTTGCCTTCAATCTCTTTGGTGAGCATGTATGCCATTCTAAAAGTAGGAGTAAATGGAATAAATTGATTGATTGCTAAATATTTTCTTTCCGCTATTGTATAAGTATATCCTGCATACAGTTCCCATTCTTCTAATTTCAATTTCAAATAAGTGTCAAAGCCCTTTGTGACAATGGGCTTTAATTCATTTGAAAAACGCACCAATTTATCCATGCCTTCTGTTGCTACAATAGGATGCATAATTTGAGTTAGGAAAAATGCCTGATTAACGAAAAGCGAATTTCCCTCCCCCCATTTTAGTTTGTAATTAACTTCCGCATTATA
>Ga0114966_10003735_pt1 | contig 13258 bp, 11 predicted proteins | sample M_130207_XF_Meta_FD_87029 | JGI IMG/M metagenome (GOLD analysis project Ga0114966, IMG submission 87029) | Freshwater microbial communities from Lake Montjoie, Canada to study carbon cycling - M_130207_XF_MetaG | ecosystem: Environmental > Aquatic > Freshwater > Lake | place: Lake Montjoie... | reverse complement strand
TTTCGCACGGACCGCCGCTTATGACGCCGCGATTGCCAGTCATCTTGCCCAAGCATTTGCGGAAGGCACCTCACCGACCTTGCCTCCCTCCCTCAACCTGACGGCACCCCTCGCGCAGCCTTTGCGGTATGGTGAAAATCCCCACCAAAAAGCCGCGCTTTACGGCAACTTCCACCGGTTTTTCAAACAGCTTCACGGTAAGGAGTTGTCGTATAATAATATTTTGGATCTGACCGCTGCCGCCGCGCTGATTGCCGAGTTTGCGAACGATCCGCCCACCTTGGCGATTCTGAAGCACACCAACCCTTGCGGCCTTGGCCAAGGTGCGACCCTGCGCGAGGCCTGGGACAAAGCCTACGCCACCGACAAGCAAGCGCCTTACGGTGGAATTATCGCCGTGAACCACGAACTCGATTTGCCTTGTGCGTTGGCGATCGCGGAGATTTTTAGTGAGGTCATCATTGCCCCCAGCTTTCAACCCGACGCGCTGGAGTTACTTCAAAAGAAGAAAAACCTTCGTTTGCTTCAATTGCTCAAGAATCCCAGCCCAGTGCAACCCGTCGATATTCGAAGCGTGGGCGCGGAAAGTTTCCTCGTCCAAGAGCGCGATCTCAAGCCGATTGGAGTCGCCGATTTTAAAATCGTGACTCGACGCCACCCCACCCCGCTGGAATTGCAGGCAATGCATTTCGGCTGGCGCACGGTCAAACACGTCAAGTCGAACGCGATTGTGTATGTCGCGCCGGATCGAACTCTGGGTGTGGGCGCTGGCCAGATGAGCCGTGTTGATTCTAGCCGCATCGCCGTGTGGAAGGCCGGTGAGGCAGGTTTGTGTTTGGCTGGAAGTATCGTTTGCAGCGATGCCTTTTTCCCTTTCCCTGACGGTCTGATCGCCGCAGCCCATGCGGGTGCCACCGCCGCAATTCAACCCGGCGGATCCGTCCGCGATTCTGAAGTGATCGCTGCAGCAGACGAACGCGATATGGCGATGGTCTTCACCGGCACCCGACATTTCCGCCACTGAACCCGATCTACACCCCTTGGGACTTTGCAATGCGAATCCTTTTTTTCCAGAGCTTCCTGCTACTCTTCCTTGGTGTGGCCGTTCACCTGACGAAGGCTCAGGATGCGCCCAACAATACCGCGATTGAAGCACTCAGCCGGATCAAAGGTCTCGATCTCGAAGCAAACCCCGCGTTGAAGGGCGCGGTGCTTAAGGTTTTAGCAACCACCCGAGGCACACCCCAATTCGTTGAAATTGTCCGTGATTTTAATCTGACGGATCAAGGCACCGGTTTGCTGGAGTGCGTCCTCAAGAATTCCACCAACTCCAGCGGCCCAGACGCCATGCGACTTCTCGCGTCGCAAGGGCAATCCAACCTGATCACCACCGCATTACAGGGAAGCAATGCAGCCCCGATCCTCACCGTTCTAGGCAACACTGGCGAAAAACGGTTCGTCCCTTGGCTCACACCGTTTATCAAGAACTCGAACCGTGACCTAGCCTTGCGCCAAGCAGCCCTCAGCGCACTCGCACGAACACCCGAGGGCGCGCAATTCTTGATCGACCTCGCCCGCGCGGATCAACTCAGCGCGGATCTTAGATTCATAGCGATGACCGAACTGAACAACGTCCGATGGCCCGCTCTCAAGGCCGCCGCCGCTCAACTCCTCCCCCTGCCCCAATCTCAAGACTCCCAACCGCTTCCTCCTATCGCGGAGCTAATTCAACAAACGGGTGACTCGACCCGAGGATCCAAAATTTTCCGCCGCCCCGAGGTGGGATGCAGCAATTGCCACCAGATCGAAAGTGAGGGGATCGACTTTGGCCCTCGGCTAAGCGAAATCGGCACCAAACTCGGCAAGGACGCCCTTTACCAATCCATTCTTGATCCCAGCGCCGGTATTTCCTTTGGCTACGAGGCTTGGCAAATTGAACTTAATAGCGGAGATGAAGCTTTTGGGATTATAGTGAGCGAGACAGCCGAAGTGATCGCCCTAAAAACCCAGAACGGAATCGTCACCCAATACAAAAAGACCGACATCCGCACTCGCCAAAAAATGAGCGCGTCGATTATGCCCACGGGTTTACAACTCACCATGTCACCCAAAGACCTTGTGGATTTGATCGAGTATCTCACGACGTTGAAGAAAAAAAGTTGATCGACTGGCCTCGATGAAAAAGCCCCTGACCGTCTTGCAGGTGAGCCTGCCGGAACCCACTTCCGGCGACCTCCCCGATTTATCTTCCGCTTTCGAAGCCCTCCGCGTCGGAGCCGGTCTTATCGTCTGGCGGGAGATTGAGCTAGTGATGGTCTTTGAGAAACCAGTTGCTCGATTACTCTTTCCGCTCGACCAACTCGATCGAAGCGAGAGCGATACCGCACAAAGCCATTGGGCACTGCTCATCGAATCCAAAGCCACCTTGCACACCTTAAGCGATCAACCCGCCGCCCAGGGTCTTCCCCCCGCATTGTCCCGGAAAAATTTTGCCATACTCCTCAGCGAGGCCAAGCACCTGATGCGCTTTTGAACCATGCCCACCTCCCTCCTCATCCTCCACACACACCCTGTGACCCACGAAGAATCCCTCACGTTGAACCGTCTCAAAAAAATCGACACCGTTGAAATTCGAGAAATTGACCTCACCCAATCCGAAGTGGATTACAAAAAAATAACAAAAGCCATCCTCGACACCGACGGGATCCAAGTGTGGTAAGCTAACTCCAAGAAATGTAGAACCCTTCCCAACCACCGACGGCTTATGCCACCTGCATCAGACCCGCCAACGGGTGCATTGGAGGCACAATTCGCTGTGGGTTTCTGAGACGCACGGCACCCCCTGCCCAACTGATCGAACCAACCGTTTCGGGAGAGAACCGGAAGGTGTGAACGCGACCTTCGGTTTCGACCCGCCCGACAAGGTAACGGAGGGTCCAAGTTTCAGCGTCGATCAAGAAATCATCCAAACATCCCATCGAACCATTGGATCCTAACAATTGATAGCCTTGCACCGTCTTGCAACTCCGCAGATGTGGATCAAGCTTTTGACCCGTTGAGTTTCGCAGAGCATACTGTTGGCAAACGGGCCGCGCACTGCTGCCAGAGGGTTGTTTTAAGAAAAATTCTCGGTTTCGCTTGAAGAAAAGCTCCGACTGCAACGCTCGCCCACCCAGATTCACCAAGTTTGGGGAAATCAAGAGCTGCCTTACCGAATAACGATCTGCCGGATCACTCACCAGATGGCGAACCTCCCAAGAGCGATCATCAAAATAGAGGTCCCTCAATTGACCCGAGGTAGCATCACTCAATTGGAACCTTGTCCCCATCAAGTACTTAAAGCTATGGAGAGCCTGGCTTCCGATGGGTTTTGAAAGTTCCGCGTGCATGGTCAACGCGTCATTTGACGTCGCTGCCCCGGATTTATTCTACAACTTATCGCTGTTTTTTTCAGACGACACCCGAGTAAGCCTTGAATCCGCGCAGACTTCTTTACACCCAAACCAACGGCTCAACAACTGCCGGTTGCGAGCGACCCGTTCATACATCCACTCCGCCACCCAGATCACCCCCGGAAACCATAACACCAGAGCCACCGGCAACAGCATCGGTAATCGCAAACCGACAAATCGCAAACATCTTGCACCCCGATAAACCCGGCCCAGCGGGGTCACACAATGGATCGCCTCCAACAATTGCTCGCGAGTTAAACTCGGTGCCCACACCCCAGCTCGGGGATCCGTCAACGGTAACAAATCCAACCGATGCCACCAATCCAAGCGCGTCAACAGCTTCATCTGGAAGCTACAAAAGGAACACTCGCCATCATACAAGACAGTATTCCGTAACGGTCGGTGAATTTTACGCAGCTCCATTAACCTACTCCTAAACCCAGCCACCACACACCTCAAGGGCAATTCGCATCCGCACCCCTGCGCATTGCTCTTGAGCCTACCTCATTCCCTCCCTATCCTCTGCCCACGTGGTAAACGTTATTTGCATGAAGTGGGGCACCAAATTTGGCCCCGAATACGTCAATCGCCTCCAATCGATGGTGTCGCGACACCTTAGCCGTCCACACCAATTGGTTTGTTTCACCGACGATCCCACCGGTCTCAACGCCAACATCCGAATCCTGCCGCTACCCGCGATGGATCTTCCAGAAGGCAAAGAACGGGGCTGGCGGAAGCTTTCGACATTCACCGCGCCACTCGCGGATTTGCAGGGGCCGATCCTATTCCTCGATGTCGATCTACTCATCGTTAATTCCATCGACTGCTTCTTTGATCACCCGGGAACTTTTTGCATCATCAAAGATTGGGCCAAACCTTGGCGAAAAACCGGGAACTCCTCAGTTTACCGATTCGAGGCCAACGCGCACCCTGATATTTTCGCCTATTTTCTAGGAAATATCGATCGCGTGAAACGCGAGGTTCGCAATGAACAAGAATATTTGACGAGAGAAATGGATAAAAAAGGCACGTTGAATTACTGGCCCCGCGATTGGTGCGTCAGTTTCAAGCACAGTTGCTTACCAACGTTTCCATTGAACCACTTCCTCGTGCCAAAATTCCCCGCGTACACCAAGATCATCGTCTTCCACGGCATCCCCAACCCCGAAGAAGCTATGGCAGGCCAAGGAAAAAACTTCTACCGCCAAGTAAAACCCACCCCCTGGATCGCCGACCACTGGCACTAAAAACCCTACGTCGTTTTGAATTGAAGCCGATAAAGGTTGTTGTAAACACCCTTACGCGCTAGCAATTCCGAGTGCGTACCCTGTTCCACAATTCGCCCTTCCTCCATCACCAAAATGAGGTCCGCATTCTGGACCGTCGAGAGCCGGTGTGCTATGCAGATCGTCGTGCGACCGATCATCAACCGATCAAAGGCATCTTGAACCGCTCGCTCAATTTCGGTGTCCAACGAACTCGTGGCCTCATCCAATATCAGGATCGGCGCATCCTTCACAATAGCCCGTGCGATCGCCAACCGCTGTCGTTGGCCGCCTGAAAGCGTCACACCGCGCTCGCCGATCGAGGTATCGTAACCTTCCGGCTTTTCGATAATGAATTCGTGAGCCTGAGCTTCCTTCGCCGCCGCGACGATTTGTTCATCCGTTGCCCCCGGGCGACCCAGTGCAATGTTGTTACGGATTGTATCGTTAAACAGAACCGTCTCTTGCGTCACTATCGCAATCTGTTCGCGCAAATCCCGCGTTGCAACTTCCCGTACATCCGTTTTGCCAATGAGAATTCTTCCCGACGTGGGGTCGTAAAAGCGCAATATTAAATTCGTCAGCGTAGTTTTTCCCGAACCACTCGCCCCAACTAACGCCACCAGCGACCCTGCTTTTACGGTCAGTTGAATTTCACGTAATACCACTTTTTCACCATAGGCGAACGATACCCCATCAAATTGAATATCCGCGCCCGCCGCCTGCAGAGCCTTGGGTACCGCCGGCTCAGGCAGCGTGCTTCGGGTGGCCAGTAGCTCGAAAACGCGCTCACTTGCCGCACGAGCCTGCTCCAAACTCGCGTGCAACCGGACGAGCATTTTCATCGGTCGATACATCGAGATGATCGCCAACGCCAAAGTCAGGAATGCGCTCGCATCCGGTTTTTTATCCGGCTGATGCAGCATGTAAGCCAACACGCAAGCCAACCCCACCGCACCCGCCACCTCAAGCAGCGCACCGGGAATCTCCAACGAACGAACCAACCGCATGTAGTTCGATGTGAACTTAGTCACGATTGCTTTGAATTCTCGCCCAACAGCAGCTTCCATGTTGTAAGCCTTCACGATCCGATTGCCGGTGAAACTCTCCAACATCGAATGAGTCAACTCCGCAGAAGCAGTCTGCAAGGTGCGCGCCGCTTTTCGGCCTTTGCGGCTATAGATCGAAATAGGCACAATGCACACCGGTAACACCAAAAGCGAAACGACCGTGATTTCTGGCTGCTGCCAAAGTAGCAACGTCACGATCCCCAAAAGCGTTACAGGATCCTTGATAAGCGACGCGATGGAATTGCTCAAGCTAGCTCGAAGCGTATCGGTGTCTGTCAGAATTCGAGACATCAATTCAGCCGATCGCGACGCGCTAAAAAAACTAACAGGCAGCGAAAGCAAATGCGTGAAAAGGCGCACGCGCAAATCGCCAATCACACGAGTCGAAACCCAGTGCAACAAATAAATGTTCAAATAGGACAGAAGTCCACGCAGAATGAAAACCAACGGGATCGCACTCAAAAAAAGAAACGAATACCCCACCCCGGAGGACGTCTGGATGAGGTCCGTCAGCCAATGCTGGACTCCTGGCGAGAGCTTCTTCCACCAAATCTCGGATCCCGCCATATCCGCCTGTTGGAAAACCACCGAGTAAACAAACCCCACGACGACGATCATCAACGGTTCCGCCAAACCTGCGAATATTCCAAACAAAATACCCAAACCAAGGCGCAGCTTATACGGCCACGCCAAGCACCTCAGCTTCTGGAGAAATTCGATCATCCCGCCGCGAATCGTGCCCCACGTCCGCACGCAAGGCGATATTTTTGTCATTTGGACGGGCCATCGCCGCCGCTTGTTCAGGGGACTTGGCTTCATGCCCGGATATCGCAAGGTGGCGCGATAGTTACGAACTGGATTTATGAGTGTGGTCGAAAAAATGTTCGCAAAGCTCGGTTACGTCCCCAAACTCAGGGACGACAAACCGGGCGCCCCCTTTTCCCTTTATTCCTATAAAAAAGCGGATGGCTCTTTTGATTACGAGCACTATCGAAAAATCCAGGAGGAAGCCAACATCCTCAAAATCGAAAGCGTTTGGGTCCGCGAGGGAAATATCGAGTTCCTGGCCAACTACCTGAAACGCAATCTCGGCGCGATGAAGTTCGGGATTTGCCACGGCACCCGGCGCGGCAAGGAACAGGAATGGTTCCGCAAATGCTTGGGCGTGGAAGTCATCGGCACGGAAATCTCCAGCACCGCCACCACCTTTCCCAACACCATCCAATGGGATTTCCACGAAGTGAAACCGGAATGGCTCAACGCCGTCGATTTCATTTACAGCAACTCCTTCGACCACAGTTTCGATCCCGAAAAATGCCTTAACGCCTGGATGATCTGCATCCGTCCGGGTGGCCTTTGCATCCTCGAACACACCTCCGGCCACGAAGCCAGTGGCGCCAACGAACTCGACCCCTTCGGCGCCGACCTCGTTCTCATGCCCTACCTCATTGCCACCTGGTCCAAGGGGAAATTCGCCGTCCGCGAAATCCTCGACGCCCCGAGCCACCGCTCGAACGTGAAATACGTCTCCTTCATCGTAATTCAAAAGCTCTAATCACAGCGTCCGTAAAAAGCACGAGCTATTGTGGATGGCCTTGTCTTCGCGGAAGCCGAGGCGGGCGAGGTGGTCTTTTAGTTTCTGGATCGCTGGTTCGCCGACGATATGCGGATGCAATTCCAAAATTAACTTCGTCAAACCGTCTAGGTTCGAGCCGCCCAGAATATCCACCTCCGCTCCTTCTGCATCCATCACCAGCGCGGTTGGCTTCCATTCCGCAATCACCGCATCCATCGCGTCCGCCGGAATTTTTTTGCGCCTTGCCGCCTTCGCGTTCGTAGAGGCTGGACGAGATGATGTTGTCGCTGATGAAGAAGGTGGCTTCGCCGCCGTCGCTGGTGATGGCTTTGGAGCGGAGTTGTGGGGTGAGGCCGTTCAACTCGAAATTCTTTTTGATTACTGCCTGCATCGAGGGGTTCGCTTCGTAGGTCAGCACATTTTCGGCGCCGCAAATCTTCGCGCAAATCAGACTCACGAATCCAACCCCGCCGCCGACTTCCAGCACGCGATCTCCCTTCGTCAGCGCGCCGCGAGTCAAAATTCGCTCCGGCTCCTCGTAAGTCTCCTTGAACAACCCATTGCGCACCGCTTTGCTCACCCACTTCGGATCAGTCGTCGCGGTTACTCCATCTATCGTTACCGTCTCCGCTTTCAACAAGCGGCGAATGCCTTTTTTAAGATTTCGAAAAGGCGACGCCATGTTAGTTGGGTTTCACGGTATCTCCGAAAAGTTTGATGTAGGCGTCCGTAATGCTTTGCTTAGAGAATTTTGAAGCCAGCGTTTTGCGACCACCCTGAGCAATGACTTCGCGCAGCAAGGGGCTCTCTTGCAGCCTCGCAATAGCCCTGCCAAGGCCGGTGGCATCCTCGATATCAAAGAGAAGACCATCCGCGCCGTCGCGCATCATCCAAGTGGGACCTTCGGAGCGCGAAGAGACCACCGGTTTGCCGGCGGCCCAAGCTTCAAGGATCACGTTACCCAGAGGCTCGTGAAGGGAGGGTATGCAGAGGACATCGCACGCGGCTAGGTAAGGCGATGGGTCTGATTTCCACCCGACAAAGCGAATCCGGTCCGACACTCCGGAGGTTTTGGCAAGCTGGATGAGGTTCATCCGCTCCTCTCCATCACCCACCATCCAGAGGTAGGCGTTCGTCAATGTGGCTAGCGCCTCGATCAGGGTATGGAAGCCCTTCCGCCGCACGAAGCGACCAACGCCTAGGATAACAAAGGCATCCGGGGGTGTGGACATCTCGTCGCGACTGATCGGTAGGCCCGCTCTGACGGCGGCAAAGTTAGAGATAACCTCGACACGTCGCGTCCAGCCAAGCTCACGCACGTGCCTCGCAAGGTCTGGCGTGTTGCAAACAAGAATATCAATATTGGTGAAGTAGTTCAGATGGGGGGGATAATCACCGAGGCGGGCAATTTTGAGACACTTCGGCCACGCGGGGGTGAAACGGCTGCCGCGCGGCATCCAAGCCATAATGCCGTCGGGTTTTTGTTCGCGGAGGAGGCGATTAAGTTTTGCAGCAAGGAAGAATCGGGAGATGGAGAGGCGGCGAAAGATGCCTTCGTGAATTTCAACGCCGCCTTTGATTTCAGAACGCCAACGGCGATCGGGACGGATAAAAATGGTTTGCTCGACATCGTGTTCCTGCAAGCTGTTGAGCAGATTAACGAAGAACCGTTCCGCGCCGCCGTCTTTGCCGAAATGGAGGTGAAATAACTTCATCACTTTTCTCCATCTAAATCATCCACAGACGGATGGCGAACTTGGGCATGACGTTGGTAAATCTTAGCTTCAGTAAGAAATGAATACACACTACCCGTCATCGCTTGGATAAAACCCGGGAACCCGCAAAAAAACAGCCGGTGTTTGAAATAAAGCCGCAAAAAATAAATCAGCGGATTAAAAATCATCCGCACATACCGCGGGCCCTTGCCCGCCGCAAAAAGTTGATCCGCCTTCAGCGTCGAGTATTTGTTTTCTTTCAGAATCTGTTCATCAATAATCAGCGGTCGATAATGCAGTAGACTCCCGCGCCCAGCCTCCTTGACAACACCAGACGACGCGTGAAGTCCCTCATGCACGCGCTGCGTCAGATCATACGCCGCTCGCCCTTTCCGAACCAACCGCAGATTCGACCGCTCATAAACATGCTTCGGCGTATAACCATAACCAATCAGATACGCCCGCCGCCGAATCCGCCAGCCATTCACCTCATCCGCCGCCTCCACTAATCGCGGCATTAGCGCCCGAAAATCTTCATCCAGCCGCTCGTCCGAGTCGATATTAAGAGACCACGGCTGCTTGCACTGATCCAGCGCAAACTGTTTTTGCGCCGCATAGCCCAACCATTTTTGATGTATGAAACGAATCGGCCAGCCCGCCTTCTGGAATTCCTTCACCAGCCCCGCCGTGTTATCCGTCGAACCCGAATCGACAATCACGATCTCCTCGCACCGATCCAGACTGCGGATGCAATTAGCCAAATAATTTTCCTCGTCTTGGCAGATAATGAACGCACTGATCGGGAGTTTCTCGCTGGTCATTGGATCAACATCAAAGTCAAAAATTAAAACGCACGCGCACCGTAGTTTGGAGCGTATTGTATACCCAGATTCGAGATCTTTGGAAGCGTGAAATCCGATGACGTTGGATTTTGTTCGGCACTGAAACTGCTTTCGTGACTTTGGTTTTTGGGGTGATGATGCTCCATTCAGCGTGCTTTTTTGCTGTGAATCTTTGTAGTCTCTTTTTATGAAACGAATTCTTAGTTTATTTGTAGGGTTGGCTTCATTCCTCGCGGCGCACTCTGCCTTGTCCGATGTGGTTATTAACGAGATTTACTATCATCCAACCTCCACAAACCTCCTTGAGCAATGGGTCGAGCTTCATAATTCTGGGGGCTCCCCTGTAGATATTAGCGGCTGGCGATTGACTCAGGACGTGAGCCTGCAATTTCCGACCCCCACGATCTTGCCGGCTTCTGGGTTTTTGGTCATCGCTGCCGACGCCGCTACGTTCGGTTCCCTCCACCCCAAGGTTTCGCCCCTCGCTGCGAACTGGGTGGGACACCTCAGTCAGACGATCGAACTCTCCGATGCACTGGGTAAAAGCGTTCAGCGGGTAGATTTTTATTCGCAGGGCGATTGGGCCACTCGGGTGATGGGCGCGGAGATGTATAAGCATCGAGGCTGGGAATGGTCAGCCGCGCATGATGGGGCTGGTGCCTCGCTCGAACTCGTTAATCCCCACCTTAACAATGATCACCCGCTCAATTGGACCTCGAGTCGCAACAATCAGCCCACCCCCGGTCAACCCAATTCCGCTTACTCGACCAATGCCGCCCCGCTGATTGGTTCGGTCCGCCATACTCCCGTTCTCCCGAAGCCTTCGGATACAGTCACCATTAGCACACGTGTTACGGACGATCTCCTGTCCGGCGTCGGTGTTCAATTACATTGGCGAGTTGATGGTCAGCCGGCCTTCACCCAGGCCACGATGTTTGATGACGGATTGCACAACGACGGTCTCGCAGCGGACGGCATCTTTGCAGCCGCCGTTCCTCCTCATTCTCAAGGGGTTGTGGTTGAATTCTTTATTACCGCCCAGGATGCTCAGGGTCAGGAGCGTGTCTATCCTCTTGTGATCCCGCTGGAGAACTCGCTTCGTACCGCCAACCTTCTGTATCAGGTCGATGCTGCGACCTACTCCGGCACCCAGCCCGTTTACCGACTCATCATGACCGAACGGGAGCGGGCGGAGCTTTATGCCTTGGGCAGGATCTGCCCCGATTCCGACAGTGACGCCTCCATGAATGCCACGTGGATCACTCAGGACAGCATCGTAAGCGGTGGCACCACCACCCAGATGCGTTACAACGCCAGCGTTCGCAATCGGGGCCACGGCAGTCGTGTCGCCAACCCCAACAACTACCACGTCAATGTCCCCTCAGACCGGCCTTGGAAGGATCAACTCGGCATCAACCTCAATTCTCAATACGCCTACTCGCAAGTTCTAGGCAGTGCCATATTCCGTGTGGCGGGCGTGCCGATGGCTAATGCACGCCCTGTCCAAGTTCGTGTGAACAGCACGAATCTGATGTCACTCCCCACGGTCAACGCGAACTCCTTTGGTTCCTATTCCGCGAATGAACAATACAATAACTCGTTCATCAAACGCTCCTTCCCCCTCGACCCTGCCGGCAACTCTTACCGGGGGATTCGTGATTCCGTCGCGTGCGATCCGAAGTTTGATAGTGTCGCCGACCTTATTTGGCATGGCACCGATCCCAAGATTGGCTCCTACACCAACGCTTATTTTAAGCAGAACCACGCGACGGCTGATGATTGGTCAGACCTCATCTCACTCCTCGGAGTGCTCAACCTGACTCACGGCACCACTGCTAAGACTTACATCGTCGATGTCGAGCGCGTCATCAACGTCGCCCAGTGGATGCGTTACATGGCACTGAACACACTGCTGGATAACAACGAGACCATCCTCGCGAACGGAATTGGAGATGACTACGCCCTTTATCGGGGCGTTCAGGATCCACGATTCGTTTTGCTTCCTTACGATCTCGACACACTGATGGGCCGAGGTCTTTCGGCCACCAGCCCACGGGATGGAATCTTTCGTATGACCAATCTCCCCGTCATCGATCGGTTCATGAAAACCCCTCAATTCGCGCCCCTCTACTTTAAATCCCTCCGAACCTTGGCCGACTCCCTTTTCTCCAGCGCGGAGATGAATCCGTTGATCGATCAAACGCTCAGCGCATTTGTTCCCAAGCAACAAATCGACAATATGAAGGCTTTTAACGCTTCCCATGTTGCTTATGTTCTCTCCCAATTCCCACAGACCCTGACCGTCACAAGTTCACTCTCTGTCGGTGCCGGGGGTTACCTCCGTTCGACAAGCCCGACGACGTCCCTCAGTGGCACTGCAAACGCGATCGATACTCGGTTCGTGCGCGTCAATGGACGCCCTACCGATTGGATCGCTTGGAGAGGAACTTGGTCCCTCGCAAACCTTCCACTTCACCCCGGAATCAATCGGTTCACCATTGAAAGTTTGAACGAGCAGAACCAAGTCTTCGAGGAAACCTCCATCGACATCTGGTGCGATACCACAACCCCAAAAACAGTCGGGGGCACCCTCACCGCCAACACCACATGGTCACCCGCCTCCGGCCCTTATCAGATTACCTCCACCCTCACCGTTGCAAACGGCACCACCCTCACGATCGCCCCTGGCACCTCGATATTTCTTAGCTCGGGGGTTAACCTTGTGGTGGCAAATGGCGGGATTATTCTCGCCGATGGGACCGCACAGGATCCCATCTGGATCAGCGCGATACCGGGCGCAATTAGTTCTTGGGGAGGCATCACGATCAATGGCACGGTCAACTCGCCAGAGACTCGATTCTCCCATCTCACGATCAAAGACAACGGCACCACCGCCATCGAGGTAGCTGGTGGAACCTTGGCTCTGGATCACGCCGTTTTTCTCACCACAACCCACCAATATGTTTCCCTCGATGACAGCTCGTTCGTCCTCAGCCATTGCACATTTCCATCTAGTACTGCCGCTTTCGAATTAGTGCACGGAACCGGCGGCATTAAGTCCGGCGGGCGCGGGATCGTACGCGACTCCTTTTTCGGACGATCCATCGGGTATAACGACATCGTGGACTTCACCGGAGGCAACCGTCCCAATCAGGCCATCATCCAATTTTTGAACAATGTTTTTTCGGGAGCCACCGATGACCAGCTTGATCTGGACGGCACCGACGCGTGGATCGAGGGCAACATCTTCCTCCACTGCCATCGTAACGGCTCCCCCGACAGTTCCAGTGCCATCTCCGGTGGCAATTACGGCTCCAACACATCCCAGATCACCGCCA
>Ga0114966_10003734_pt1 | contig 13259 bp, 9 predicted proteins | sample M_130207_XF_Meta_FD_87029 | JGI IMG/M metagenome (GOLD analysis project Ga0114966, IMG submission 87029) | Freshwater microbial communities from Lake Montjoie, Canada to study carbon cycling - M_130207_XF_MetaG | ecosystem: Environmental > Aquatic > Freshwater > Lake | place: Lake Montjoie... | reverse complement strand
CCTGCTGCAGGACTTTCGGTATGGCCTTGACCGGCCCTATGCCCATGATTTCGGGCGGCACGCCGGCGACCGCGTAACCCATGAAACGCCCCAGCGGCGACAGGTTAAAGCGCTGCATCGCAGCCGCGCTCATCAGCACTACTGCGGCCGAGCCATCCGACATCTGCGAGCTGTTGCCTGCCGTCACGCTGCCTTTGGCGGCGAACACGGGCCGCAATTTCGCGAGGCCTTCCGGCGAAGTGTCGCGGCGCGGGCCTTCATCGCTGGTCGCGGTGCGGCGCTTGATGGCTATTTCGCGCGTCTCAAGATCGGGCTGCCGGTCGGCGATGTCATACGGCGTAATTTCATCCCTGAATTCGCCGGCGTCGGCTGCGCGCAGCGCGCGGCGGTGGCTTTCGGCGGCAAACATGTCCTGCTGTTCGCGCGAAATGTTCCACTGCTGGGCGACGTTCTCCGCGGTAATGCCCATGCCGTAGCCGATCGCGATGTTCTCGTCCTTGTCGAAAATGGCGGGGCTGAACGAAGGTTTGTTGCCGCCCATCGGCACCATGCTCATGCTCTCCGTGCCGGCCGCTATCATGACGTCCGCTTCACCGAGCCGGATGCGGTCGGCCGCAAGAGCGACGGCCTGCACCCCAGACGAGCAAAAGCGGTTGATCGTCATGCCAGACACCGTATTGGGGAACCCCGCGAGCAGAAGGCCTACGCGCGCCACATTCATGCCCTGCTCCGCTTCCGGCATCGCGCAACCGACGATCACGTCGTCGATGGTCTTCGTGTCTATGCCCGGACATTGCGCGATCACCGCCTTCAGCACGTGCGCCAGCATGTCGTCGGGGCGCACGTTCCTGAACATGCCGCGCGGCGCCTTGCCGACCGGCGTGCGGGTGGCGGCGACGATGTAGGCGTCCTGAATCTGCTTGGTCATAATCCTTCTCCAATCACGCTGGAAAAGGATGAAGGATGAAGGATAAAGGATGAAAAAAAACCGCTGTCGTGCGAGGGTTCAAATTCATCCTTCATCCTTCCGCCTCCATCCTTAATTTCGTAACGGTTTGCCCGTCTTCAGCATCTGCTCGATGCGCGCCTGCGTTTTCTCGGTCGCCAGCAATTCCATGAAGTTCTTGCGCTCGAGATCGAGGAACCATTGCTCGTCGACCAGGCTGCCGGCGTCGAGGTCGCCGCCGCACATGACGTCGGCGATTTTGCCGGCGATCAGGTAGTCATGGTCGGAAATGAACTTGCCCGCATGCATATTGGCGATATAGGCCTTGATGGTCGCAGCAGCCGAGCGCCCGAGCACCGGGATGTCGCGCGGCTTCAGCGGCGGCCGGTACCCCGCTTCGGCCAGCATGCGCGCCTCCGCCTTGGCGATTGCAAGCAGCTCGAAGCGATGCATGACCACGCGGTCGGAGGTGCGCAAATAGCCGATTTCGCGCGCGTGCTCGGCGCTGCGCCCGACCTGCGCCATCGCCACCGCCTCGAAATAGCGGCGCAAAAACGGAAATGCGTCGCCGCCTTTGGCTTCCTGCGCAGCGCGCAGCGCGAATTCCTTGCAGCCGCCGCCGGCCGGCAGCAACCCGACGCCGACTTCGACCAGCCCGATATAGCTTTCGAGCGTCGCCACCGCGCGGTCGCAATGCATGACGAACTCGCAGCCGCCGCCGAACGCAAAGCCGTCGACCGCGGCCACCGTCGGCACCATCGAATATTTCAACTGCTGGGATGTGAACTGGAACTGCTCAACCAGATGCTCAACTTCAGCGAGCTTGCCCGCCATCAACTGGTCGGCGACGTTCAGCGTGCGCGCAGCCTTCAACACCGCGGACTCGGCTGCACGTTTGAATTTCTTGAACAGCGCACCGGCGGCCGACGGCTTGGACCGCTCGCCGCCGCCCGCCGGCGTTTTCTTGAGATTGGCGCCAACCGAAAACGGCGGCTCGGTCTGCCAGATGACGAGTGCAGCATAATTGCGCTCGGCTTCGTCTATCGCCTGCAGCACGCCGTCGAGCACGTCATCGCCGATGGCATGCATGCGGCTTTTAAAGCTGACGATCGCGATGTCGTCGCCGGTATGCCAGCAGCGCACTGCGTCAGTTTCAAATATGGTCTGGCCGTATTGCACCGACTCGCCGAGCAGGCGGTCCGGGAACAGCTGGCGTTTGTATACAGGCAGCGTCGAGCGCGCCACATTGGACTGCGTGACAGGCGAATAGGAACCCTGTGGCGTATGCACGCCCACGCGCTGCGGCTCTGTGACCCACGCGGGCAACGGCGCCGCCGTCATCGTTTTCCCGGCCTTGATGTCGTCGGCCACCCACTGCGCCACCTCGCGCCAGCCCGCGGACTGCCACATCTCGAACGGCCCCTGGTTCCAGCCGAAGCCCCAGCGGATCGCCAGATCAAGATCTCGCGCGTTGTTGGCGATGGTCGCAAGATGCACTGCGCAGTAATGGAAAGAATCGCGGAATATCGACCACAGGAACTGCGCCTGCGGATGCGTTGAAGCATGCAATTGCGCGAATTTTTCCGCGGGGTTCTTGTTCTTGAGGATTTCGACGATCGCTTCGTCGACCTTGGCGCCCGAGACGCGGTAACCGCCCGTGGCGACGTCCAGCACCTGGATGTCCTTGCCGACTTTCTGGTAGACGCCGCGCTTGGTTTTCTGGCCTAGCGCGCCGGCGTCGATCAGTTTTTTCAGCCAGCCGGGCGTTGCGTAATATTTATGCCAGGGATCATCCGGCAGCGTGTCCGCCATGGTTTTGACGACGTGCGCGAAAGTATCGAGACCGACCACGTCGGCGGTGCGGAAGGTCGCGCTTTTCGGACGGCCGATCAACGGGCCGGTCAGCGCATCGACGACGTCGAAACCGAGACCGAACTGCTGCGCGTGATGGATGGTAGCCAGCATCGAAAATACGCCGACGCGGTTGGCGATGAAATTCGGCGTATCTTTCGCGCGGATGACGCCTTTGCCGAGCGTGGTGACGAGGAATTTTTCGAGGTCGTCCATCAACGACGCATCGGTGCGGTCGCACGCGATGAGTTCGACCAGGTGCATGTAGCGCGGCGGATTGAAAAAATGCACGCCGCAAAACCGGTGCCGCAGGTTTTCGGGGAAAGCCTGCGCCAGCGTGTTGATGGAAAGCCCCGACGTGTTGCTGGCGAAAATCGCGTGCTCGCCGAGATATGGCGCGACCTTGCGATAGAGATCGGACTTCCAGTCCATGCGCTCGGAAATCGCCTCGATCACGACATCGCATTCGCGCAGCAGCTCGAGGTGCTGGTCGTAGTTCGCGGGACGAATCAGCGCGGCTTTGCGCGCGACCGCGAGCGGGCTGGGCTCGAGCTTCCTGAGGTTGTCGACCGCTTTGAGGACATTGCCATTAGGGTCGCCCTCTTTCGGCGGCAACTCGAACAGCAGCGCTTCGACGTTGGCGTTGACGAGGTGTGCCGCGATTTGCGCGCCCATGACGCCGGCGCCGAGCACGGCGGCCTTGCGCACGATAAATGGTTGGCTCGCGGGCATGGTATTGGTCCCTCCGGAAGGAAGCTAATTTTAGCACGCCCCGGCATGGCCAAATAAAAAAGCCGGGCGGCCAGGCCCGGCTTTTTTAGCCGCTGCGTGCTGGTCAGAACGACTGCGTGTACTGCAGGCTGATAATGTCGACGCTGCTGCCGGTGTATTCGCCGATGAGCCGCCCTGCCACGCCGGTCACCGCGGTGTTAATGTTGGTGGTCTTGATGAATTCGTGTGCGTAGCCGAGATCGAACGCCGCGTTCTTCGTCAGCTTGTACTGCACACCGAATGCCGCCCAGATGCGGTTCTGGTCGGGCACGCGCGGCGTGCGATCGGCGTCGTTGGTCGGCGATTCGTCATACGCCGTGCCCATCCTGAACTTCCATTTTTCATTCAGGTTGTAGTTCGCGCCGACCGAGTAGCGCATGGTATCGCGCCAGTTGAAGGTGAGAGTCGAGACCGTCGCACCGGGCACCAGGCTGGTGCGCACGAAAGAAAGGCTCTTGATGCGGCTCCAGCGCGTCCACGTGACGTCCCACATGAGGTCCCAGGTCGGCGAGATTGTCGCAAATGCGCTGACCGACAGCGTCTCGGGCTCGGTCACCCCGGCCGTAACGTTGCTGTTGAGCGCGGGCGCGCCCGAGAAATTGACCCGCCCTGTCGGCTGGAAGTTCATCGACGAGCGATAATGCACGCCAATGCGCGCTGCCGGCGTGACCTGGAACAGGGCGCCTGCATTGAAGCCCGCGCTGTTGTCGCTGGCCTTGATGTCCACCGTGCCGGCAGCGCTTGCGCTGTTGAGATCCAGCTCGAGCCGCTGATAGTTGGCGCCGGCGCCGACCGATATCGTGTTGTTGATCCGCCAGGCGAGGCCGAGGTTCAGGTTAAAGGTCTTGAGGCCGGATTTCTGCGCGGCGAAGCGCCCGCGCCACGCCGGATCGTATTCGGTCTGCAGGCCGTACGGCGTGTTGACGCCAAGACCGACGCGCCAGTTGTCGCCGAGGCTGGCTACGGCATAACCCTGCGGAATCGCCGTCCAGTCGCCGCCGTCGCCGCCGTCGCCTGACCCGGCTGCGGCGAACGCGCCGGTCGAGCCGGTATTGTTGAATTTGAACGAAGGCTTGATGGCGTGCGCGGAAATAGCGAAGTGCACGCCGCGCGCCAACTGGGTCATGCCGGCCGGGTTGTACCAGACCGTGCTCGCATCTTCCGCCAAGGCGGAACCGCCAGCGAACGCATTGCCGGTCCCGCTGCCGCTTTGCGTGCCTATTGCGAGCCCGGATGCAGCGGCCGCCCCCGCGAGCGTCGCCAGCGCGGCAGCAACACCCACCTGAATTATGCGGTTTGATTTTTTCACAGCTCCCCTCCCGGATAAGGTGTGATCGCTTCGCCTTTAGCAACGCAGGTGTATGTCTGCCATGTTACTCATCCCGACCTCTTTTACAACGGGATTCTGGACTACTGTTGCACAGATACAACACGCGGACGGCGCTGTGCATCGACCGCCACATAGGTGAGGGTCGCTTCCGTCACCTTGACGGTCTCTTCCTTCTCCGGATTACGCTGGGCATAGACCGCCACCTCGACCGTGATCGACGTGCGGCCGATTTTTATGACTTCGGCATAGAAGCTGACAAGGTCGCCCACCATGACCGGCTGCCTGAACACGAAGGAATTGACCGCCACGGTCGCCACCCGCCCGCGCGCCGTCCGGATCGCCGGAATGCTGCCCGCGATGTCGACCTGCGACATCACCCAGCCGCCGAAAATGTCGCCGCTGGAGTTCGAATCCGCCGGCATGGGAACGACGCGGAGGGTAGGCTCCTTGCCGGCGGGGAGAACGGTGAGTTGCTGATCAGTCATGGTTGCAGCCTCAAAACGCGGAGAGACGAAGAAGCTGGAGAGACGATAGACGGTGTTTCAATGCTTTTACGCCTCTCGTCTCTCGCCTGGCGTCTCTCGGCAAGCACGCCTCTCGCCTCTCGAATCAGTGTCCCGTATACATCTGGTCCAGTTCGGCCTGGAATTTTTCCATCACGCGCGAACGGCGCAGTTTCAGCGTCGGCGTCAGCAGGCCGTTTTCCACCGTCCACGGATCGAGCCTGGCGGTGATGCGCCGCACTTGAGCATAACCGGGAAACTCCTTCATCTGCGCGGCAATGCGCGCGAGCAGCAACTTCTCCACGTGCGGAGTATGCAGCGCGGCTTCGTCCGTCGCGAAGCCGTTATCCGCGGCGAGCTTTTTCCACTGCTCGTGCTGCAGGTTGGTGAACACGCTTAAGTAGGGCTTGCCTTCGCCGATCAGCATCACCTGTTCGAACAGGGTATCGCGCGAAATAGCCGCTTCGATATCGACCGGCGGGATTTTTTCGCCATTCGACATGACGATGATCTCCTTCAGCCGCCCCGTGATAAAGACATGCCCGCCTTCGTCGATGCGCGCGGTGTCGCCGGAGTTCAACCAGCCATCCGCGTCAATCATGGCGCGGGTAGCCTCCTCGTTGTTCCAGTAACCGAGCATGACGTTGGGGCCCCGGATCAGCAGCGCGTTTTTGTCGCCTATTTTCACCTCAACGCCCGGCGCGGCTTTGCCCACGCTCGCCGGCAGGTTGTCATCGTCACTGTTCGCGCAGGCCACCGGACTGGTCTCGGTCAGGCCATAGCCCTGGATCACCGGCAGACCGAGCCCGATGAACACGCGGGAAATATCCAGCGATAGCGCGGCGCCGCCGGCAAACGCGGCTTTCAGCCTGCCACCGAGCCGCGCCATGATCTTGCTGGCGACCAGCGCGTTGAGTAGCGGCCACAGCAGCAAAAGCGGCGTCCAGCCGGCGCGCCCCTGCTGGTGCTCGAAACGCGCCCAACCGACATCCACTGCAAGCCTGAACAGTTTTTTCTTCAGCGGCGGGCCATCGTCGAGCCTGGACTTGATGGCGGTGTATACGCGCTCGTATATGCGCGGCACGGAGATCAGCTTGGTCGGCCGTATGGTCTGCAGATCCTCGCCCAGTTGCTGCACGGAGCGCGCGTAGGCCGTAGTCGCGCCGCACATGATCGTCAGGTAATAACCGCAGGTGCGCTCGAACGTGTGCGACAGCGGCAGGAAAGACAGCAGCACGTCACTGGCATCGACGTGCACCACCTTCAGGCAGGCTTCGGAATTGGTCAGGATATTGCGATGGCACAGCATCACGCCCTTGGGCCGGCCGGTGGTGCCCGACGTATAAACAATGGTGGCGAGCGCCGACGGGTCGCGCGGAACGTGGCGCGTGGCGCCGCCGTCTCCGGGCAGCCATTGCTCGACCGATTTCAGCCGCGGCTCGTCGGTCGCCGCCGGCTGCGCTTCGACGGTCAGGATGCGCACCAGCCCGCCCAGTTGATCGCGCACGGTCGCGAACGCTTTCCATTGCTCGTTGGTGCCCAGCAGCAGCGCCTTGCAGCTGGAGTCGTTGAGTATGTAGGCGACGTTGTCGCAGCGGTCCTGGGTATAAAGAGGGACGACGATGAGCCCCAGTCCCAACGCTGCCTGATCGAAAATCACCCACTCCGGCGAGTTGCGCAGCATGACTGCGACACAGTCACCCGCTTTCAGACCGTCTCGTTCGAGGGCCGCCTGCCAGCGCGCGACCTGGCGGTCGATCTGCCCCCAGGTATAGTCGCGCCAGTTGGCGTGCTGCTGGTTGTAGTCCCGATACGCGATGGTTTCGGGTGTGCGTTTGACGCGCGCCGCAAACAGGCCGTCGAGTGTTACCGCTTCCGCTGACGAAATTACGTGGCCAGACTCTGGGGGCATGACTAGCTCCTCGGTTTTGCGGTATTTTTTTTAGTCCAGGAACAGGTCAGGATACAGACGGGCCCCCGGCGTTACCGCATATTGCGATAAATCGGTAACACCCTCCTCGCCCAATACTGCCTCATCGATATAGAAATTGCCAGTATGCCCGCGGCTGTCGCGGTTGAAAATCGCATACGCCGCATCGGCCATGATGGCGGGCTTGCGGCTGGCCTCGGCCTCAGCAGCGACGCTAGGTATCGGACCTGTCAGCTTCGCGTGCGGTTCGACGGTTTTCGCCGTCACCACGATGTTGGCGCCGTCGCGCGCGCACCGCAGCGCTATCTCGCGGCCGATGCCGCGGCTGGCGCCGGTGATGAAAATGGTTTTGCCTTGCAGCGACATTTCATTCTCTCCATCTAAAGCTTTTCACCGCTAAGGACGCAAAGGACGCGAAGGAATAACAAACCCAAAAACAAACAGATATTTTTTACTTGAAGCACGCTCAAGGACCGCGCCGTGTGATTGTTACTGCTACTTTGCTTCTTGCCTTCCTTTGCGCCCTTCGCGTCCTTTGCGGTTCAAGATTTAATCGCCCTTAAAAACCGGCTTTCGTTTCTCGACGAATGCGGTGACGCCTTCAGCAAGGTCCCCAGTGCCGGCGCAGCGCGCGAATGCATGCGCTTCAGCATCGAGTTGCGCGGTCAGTGGACGCTCGAAGGTGCGATTGACCAGCGCCTTGGTCTCGCCGTACGCAACGGTCGGCCCGGCGACGAGACGGCGCGCGATCTTGTCGGTTGCCGCCGCGAGTTCGCCGGCCGGCACCACCCAGTTGACGAGGCCGAGATCGAGCGCAGTGGCAGCGTCGAAAGTATCCGACAACATCATCAACTCGAGCGCCTTGCGCGTGCCGACGATGCGCGGCAGGAAATAGCTGCTGCCGCCATCCGGGCTGGTGGCGATCTTGCTGTATGCGAGGGTGAATTTGGTTTCCGCTGCTGCAATCGCGAGATCGGCGGCGGCGAGCAGGCTCACGCCGGCTCCCGCTACTGCCCCATGCACGCTCGCCAGCACCGGCTTGGCAGCTTCGCGCAGCGCGACGATTGCATGATGAAGTTCACCAGCAAGACTCAGGACCATGTCCGGCAGCTTGGGCAGGTTGGCGTGAAACAACGCAACGTCGCCGCCAGCGAGGAACGCAGGACCATTACCGCACAGCACGATGGCACGCACAGCCTTGTCGTCGCGCGCCTGCTCACACACCACGCGCAGCTCTTTGATCATGCCGGCGTCGAGCGCGTTCATGACCTGCGGCCGATTGAGCGTTATGGTCGCGACACCCTCGACCACGGCGTAGCCTAAAGTCTCGGCATTCATCAAAAAATTCCCAAACAGCTACTGGCCGCAGATAAACGCAGATGAACGCAGATGAACTCAAAAAAAGGAATCGCCATTGAGGTTCCGACTTGTTTTTTCAGTGCGGTCTAATATCTGCGTACCCCTCAAGGGGGTATTAAAAAGAATGTATCCGCGTTTGTCTGCGGCTAAGAAGTGTTGGCCTCATTTTCTGGCGAGTGCTCCATGCAGGGCTTCGAAGGTGACCGCCTGCGTGGTCTGGAATGTTTCAGATTTGCCGAGGTCCTGCGGGAAGTCGTCGACCATGATAACTTTGCGCCGCAGCGCATGCGCGCGCTCGAGGATGCCGGCCTCGGCCTGCGTGATCACGCCCTTCGCCTGCGCCTGCTGTGCAAGATCGTCGGCGAAGCGCCCGCTGATGGTGCCGGATTTCGACGCGTTGCGTATCTTGCCTTCCACAGGTTCCGCTGCGATGACGGCGCGCAACGCGGCTTCGAGCGTGCCGACCGGTTCGTCCTCGTTCTTGGGAATGAACACGCCCGTCGTCAGACGCTCGCGCGCGGGGCCCGGCGTGAGCAAGGTGCCCACCACCGCCTGGCCCAAGCTATCTCGCGGCGGATCGAATTCGCGCCCACAGGAAAATACGACGTTGCGCAATATGAACGCAACGAACACGTTCGGCAGGTTGTCGAACAGCCCGCAGAACGCGAGCTGGATCTTGTTCAGCGCATCCTCCAGCGCCCACCGCATCAGCGGCAGATCATCCGCGGGACGCCCGCTGTCTTCGTAGCGCTTCAATACCGCCGAAGCGAGATAAAGCCAGGAGAGGATGTCCCCCAGCCGCGCGGACAGACGCTCGCGCCGCTTCAATGAGCCGCCCAATACAAACATCGCGGCATCCGACACCAGCGCAAAACCGCTCGAGAGGCGCGTGAGTTGCTGGTAGTAGCGTCGGGTGTGCGTATCGCCAGGCGCACTGACGAAAAACGCCCGCGTAAGCCCCATCCACAGCGTGCGCGCAAAATTCGATTTGACGAATGCCACGTGCCCGAAGAATGCCGCGTCAAAATCACGCAACGCCTTGCCGTGGTCCGTTTCATTGGTCGCCGCGATTTCCTTCAGCACGTACGGATGGCCGCGTATCGCGCCCTGCCCGAATATGATCATGGAGCGCGTGAGTATGTTTGCGCCTTCGACCGTGATCGCTATCGGCACGCTCTGATAGCCGCGCGCGAGATAGTTGCTGGGCCCCATGCAGATGCCCTTGCCGCCGTGCACGTCCATCGCATCGTTCATGACGACGCGCGCGAGCTCGGTCAGGTGGTATTTCACGATCGCCGACACGACCGAGGGCTTTTCGCCGAGATCGATCGCGCCCGCCGTCATCACGCGCGCCGCTTCCATCAAATAAGTGTGGCCGCCGATGCGCGCGATCGCTTCTTCGACGCCTTCGAACTTGCCGACCGACATTTTGAACTGCGTGCGCACGCGCCCGTAGGCGCCGGTCGTCAGCGCACACAATTTCGCCATGCCGGTGCCATTGCCCGGCAGCGAAATCGAGCGCCCCGCCGCAAGGCAGTTCATCAGCATTTTCCAGCCCTGGCCGACGTAATCGACGCCGCCGATGATGTAATCCATCGGAATGAAAACGTCTTTGCCCCAGTTCGGCCCGTTCATGAACACCGCGTTCAACGGCAAATGACGGCGCCCGATGTGCACGCCCGGCGTCTTGGTCGGAATCAGCGCGAGCGTGATACCGACGTCGTCGTGCTGACCGAGAATGTGGTCGGGATCGTAGAGACGGAACGCGAGACCGAGCAAAGTCGCGATCGGGCCCAACGTGATATAGCGCTTCTCCCACGTGAGGCGTATGCCCAGAACGTCCGGTTTTCCTTCCCATTCGCCGCGGCACACGATGCCGAAATCCGGAATTCCACCCGCGTCCGAACCTGCCTCGGGACTCGTCAGCGCGAAGCACGGCATCTCCAGGCCTTTGGCGAGGCGCGGCAGGTAATAGTCTTTTTGCGCGGCGGTGCCGTAGTGCAGCAGCAGTTCGGCGGGTCCGAGCGAATTCGGCACCATTACCGACACCGCCGCAGTGCCGCTGCGGGTCGTGAGCTGGGTCACTACTGTGGAGTGCGCAAGCGCAGAAAAGCCCAAGCCCCCGAATTTCTTCGGAATGATCATCCCGAGAAAACCCTTGTCCTTGATGAACTGCCAGACGTGCGGCGGCAAATCGTGCAGTTCGTGCGTGATCTGCCAGTCGTTCAGCATCGCGCACACTTCCTCTAGCGGCCCGTCTACAAAGGCCTGCTCATCGGCCGTGAGCGTAGGCTTGGGATAAGCCAGCAGTTTCTTCCAGTCGGGTTTCCCGCTGAACAGATCGCCATCCCACCACACGGTACCGGCGTCGAGTGCTTCCTGCTCGGTCTGCGAGACCTGCGGCAGAATCTTGCGGAACAGCGCGAGCAGCGGCGTGCCAAGCACGGTGCGCCGCAACACGGTGGGCACGGCCAGGACAGAGACGATGATGAAGACAAACCACAGCGTCGAAAACGCCGCCGGCGACAATGGAGCGTTTGAGGTAAAGAGCCACAACCACACACCAATCGCGGCGACGAACAGCCACGAACTGGCGCGATGATAGGCGAGCGATCCGCCGATTGCGAACAATGCGAGCAACCACCAAATCATGACGGCATCCTCCTGGGGCGTGTGGCGAAGTTGATTATACTGATTTGCCGCGTCGCCATAGCGCCGCCTTACAAGTGCCGGCCCGCCTGCCCATTGCTGATGCCGGCAATGACAGAAGCATGACAGTACGTTGCCTTAAGGCAGCTCCGGGCGTAACGTATGAATTTATCGACAAAAATGACCGCGGCTTGAGTATTCGGTATGAACAGAAGCCTTCTCATGACGTTCAGTCGCTGCCTGTCTCTCGCACTCGCAGCTTTGTTGACTGCTTGCGCGCCCGCTTCCGTGCCAACTACAAATCTGATGGGCGCGGACCGCGAGGCGCACGGCTGTATCCCTTCCGCCGGTTATTCCTGGTGCCAACGCACCAATCAATGCGAACGCCCATGGGAACTGGCGGCGAAAAAAGGCTTCAAGCGGGACGCCGATGAATTCAACAAATACTGCGGCAATCCCGGGCGCTGAATTTCGAGGCAGGCAGGTAGGATCGAAAGGACCGGCGTTCGCATTGCCCCGCCGCTTCATCCGTGGCAACATGCCCGGACAAGAATCAGAAGGAGAAATAGCATGGAAATCCGGCATATGGGGCCGATCGGCGCACTCATCACCGGCGTGGACGTCAAGACCATGGACGATGCGACCTTTCGCAAAATCTACCAGACGTGGCTTGACTGCAACGTCATCGCGGTGCGCGACCAGGAACTCGGGGTCGACGATTATCTGAAATACAGCCGGCGCTTCGGGTTCGTCTGTCCGCACCCGGCCAAGACCACGCGCCATCCCGACTATCCGGAAATCACGCTGCTCGGCGCGAACAAGTTTCGTGCCGACGGCACCCTTGACCGCGACATCTATCTGCGCGGCGCCGAAGGCTTTCACACTGACGGCTCGTACGAAGAAATTCCGTACAAAGCGACCCAGCTCTACGCCATCGCCATCCCGAGCAAGGGCGGCGACACGCATTTCTCCAGCGCATACGCGGCCTACGAGCAGCTTCCGCAGCGCCTGAAAGACCGCCTCGAAGGAAGATACGGCCTGTTCAAGTACGGCGGGCGCAAGAAAACCAATCTCCTGCTGAATCCGGAAGACCGCGACGCGAAGCCCGCCCGCCACCAAATCATCCGCACGCATGTCGAGACCGGACGCAAGCTGCTCTATTTCGACCAGAACAAGATCCTCAGCATCGAAGGTCTTGAAGAAGCCGAGAGCACGGCCATCATCGACGAGATGACAGCTTTCATGGCGCAGCCGCCCGACCAGTACCGCCACCAGTGGCGCAAAGGCGATATCGTCATCTGGGACAATCGCTGCTCGTACCACAATGCGGCGGGCGATTACCCGCCTGAAGAAGAGCGCATCCACTGGCGCGTCTCGATCAAGGATCATGCGGATTCAAATACGGCTAGAGCATGAACCGCGAAGGACGCAAAGGACGCGAAGGAAAACCAAACACGAAAAGTTATTTTTCCATAGCAACATCGCTGCTTATCCCATCATGATTGTTGCTGTTGTTCCGCTTCCCTTTGCGTCCTTCGCGTCCTTTGCGGTTAAAGATTGAGGAGTGATGTTGTACAGAATCCTAGCATGCGTTATCGCGATGCTCGCACATCTGCCCGCGTACGCGGACGCCTATCCGACGCGGCCGATCCGCTTCATCAACCCGACAGCACCCGGCGGAACTGCCGAACCGATCGCGCGGGTGATCGCGCTAAAGCTATCGGAGACTCTGGGGCAAAGTGTGGTGGTCGACAGCCGCGGCGGCGCCGGCGGCACGGTCGCCACGGCAACGGCGGCGAACGCCCCCCCCGACGGCTACACGATATTGCTGGGCGTCGTGTCGCCGATGGCGATCAACGTGTCGCTCTACGGCGCCAAGCTGCCCTATGACCCGCTCAAAAGTTTTGCGCCGGTCTCGCT
>Ga0114966_10003732_pt1 | contig 13260 bp, 10 predicted proteins | sample M_130207_XF_Meta_FD_87029 | JGI IMG/M metagenome (GOLD analysis project Ga0114966, IMG submission 87029) | Freshwater microbial communities from Lake Montjoie, Canada to study carbon cycling - M_130207_XF_MetaG | ecosystem: Environmental > Aquatic > Freshwater > Lake | place: Lake Montjoie... | reverse complement strand
CTGCCTGGTGGAGCCGTCCTGCCGCCGGCGTCGTCGATCCGGATGCCACCGTCGAACCCCGTCTGGCCGTCGCGCTCAATCCCCAGCCTATTTCGCCCGAAGACGTTCTGGCCAATCCTATTGCGCCCGGCGCCCCCGGAGCGGAAGCCGAAGACCTCTTCAGCCAGGGCCGCAGCAAGGTGGAAGCGGGTGACAAGGGCGGCGCCGAACAGGTGCGCCGCGCCGCCAACCTGGGCCACGCGGGCGCCCAACGGTATCTGGCCAGCCTCTACAAGACCGGCCGCGCGGGTGTCGCCAAGGACCTTCCCGAGGCGCGCCGGTGGTATGAGCGCGCCGCCGCCGGCGGTGACCGCCAGGCCATGCACGAAGCCGGTCTGATGCAGCATTTCGGCGAAGGCGGCCCAGCCAATCTGGTCAGCGCCGCCGAATGGTTCCGCCGGGCTGCCGATCTGGGCTCGACCGACAGTCAGTTCAATCTGGCGGCTCTCTACGAGACGGGATCAGGCGTCAGCATCAACCCGGCCGAGGCCTACAAGTGGTATCAGTTGGCCGCTCGCGATACGGACGAAGCCAAGCGCAACCAGGCGCGTGAGGCGGCCAACCGGGTGAAAGCCCAGCTCAGCGCGGCGGATCAGGGCGCCGCCGAGCGGTTCGCCGCGAACTTCATCCCGCAAACCGCGAATGTCAGCGCGCGCGCCGTAGCGCCCGATTATCTGACCATTCAGCGGGCATTGGCCCGTCTCGGCTATTTCCGCGGGGCCGTGAACGGGATCGCCGGCGACGACCTTGCCGCGGCGGTCAGGGAATATCAGCGCGACCAGGGTCTGGCGGCCACCGGCGTGCTCGATCCCACCACCACCGCCAGGATCAGGACCGCGGCGCGCTAGTCGCCCACGAGGCTGGTCCACAGCACCGGCCAGGACCGCCCCCGTCCCAGCACGATGGCCAGGGGATCGCCCTCAAACAAACCGGCATAGGCCGCATCGCGCACATTCAGCCCGCCGGCGTAGGCGCCGAACGCCGGCAGGATGATCCGCATGCCGTCAGTGACGAAACATCGCCGCCGTGTGCTGCCGCCCTGGGCGCGCACCTTGGCGCAGGGGTGCAGGTGACCGGCTGCCCAGCCATGATCGGCGCCGGGCCGGGGCTCGTGTCGCAGAACCAGACCGTCAAACACGAGATCCGCCGCCGCTTCGCCGGGCAAACCTTGCGGGCCCTCGGCGTCATGATTGCCGACGACCCAGACGAGCCGCCGTCGCGCGGCGATGTCCGAAATGACGGCGATCTCATCCTCGCCGATCCGCGTCCCGGCCGCGCCATCGTGCAGGGTATCGCCGAGGAGAATGACCAGGTCGGGGTCAGTCGCCTCAATCTCCACGCTCAGCCGACGCAGCGTCTCGCGCGTGTCCCACGGCGGCAAAAGCTGGCCGCGCGCCGCATAGGCCGAGCCCTTCTCAAGGTGCAGGTCGGCGACGACCAGGGCGCGCTCGGTCTCGATCCACAGCGCGCCGGACGGGCGCAGCGCCACCGCAAGACCGGCGATGGTCATCAGGTGAGTCATCCCATCGCCTCGGCGATCAGGGCCTGCGCGGCGGCGGCTTCCAGCACCATTTCTCCGGCCGAGACGCCGGGCGCGCGCTCGCGGCCAATCTCCATCAGCGTCGGTACGGCGAAGGGCGAGACGTGTTCAAGCTGCTTCAGCCGGATGCGCGATTTCACCCGCGCCAGAAAATCGCCGATCCGGCTCACATCGAGCAGCCCACTTGCCGCGTCGGCCCGCGCGCATTGCAGCAGCAGATGGTCCGGCTGGTGGCGGCGCAGCACGTCGTAGATCAGGTCAGCCGAGAAGGTCACCTGCCGGCCCGACTTCCGCTCGCCGGGAAAGCGCCGCTCGATCAGACCGGCGACGAGGGCCGCGTTGCGGAACGAGCGTTTCATCAGCACGCTCTCCTCAAGCCAGGCTTCCAGATCATCGCCCAGAATGTCCTCTTCGAAGAGCGCGTCGAAATCGAGCCCGTCCATCGGTTTCATCGCCCAGATGCTGAGCGAATAGTCGTTGGCGAGATAGCCGATCGGCCCGACGCCCAACCGGTCCAGCCGCCGGGTCAGCAGCATGGCCAGGGTGGTGTGCGCGAGCCTGCCCTCGAACGGATAGCAGATCATGAAATGCCGGGCGCCATGCGGGAAGGTCTCGATCAGCAGGTCGTTCTCGTGCGGCAGGGCCGAGTGATCGCGCTGGGCGCTCAGCCATTCGACCACGTCGGCGGGCAAGCCTTCCCAAGCCGCCTCGTCGGTCATCAACCGCCGCACCCGCGCCGCCAGATAGGTCGAGAGCGGAAATTTCGAGCCGCCCCAGCTGACGACCTTGGGGTCCTTGTCGGCCGACCGCGTGACGATGGCGTCGGCTCCCTTCACGCCCTCGAACCGCCAGACCTGGCCGGCGAAGACAAAAGTGTCGCCGATATCCAGCGCCTCGAAATACCATTCCTCGACCTCGCCGATCTTGCGGCCCGCGCCACTGCGGCCGGCCGTTCGCAGCGTCAGCGTGTCGGCGCCAACAATGGCTCCGACGTTCATGCGGTGGCGTTGGGCGGTCTCGGCGGTTCGAACGCGCCACAGGCCGTCCGGCCCCTTCACGATCCGCCGGAAACGATCATAGACCTTCAGCGCATAGCCGCCGGTGGAAACGAAATCGACGACCCGCTCGTAGTCTTCCCAGCTCAGACCGGCGAAGGGCGAAGCTGTCCGGACCTCGTCGTAGAGAGCGACCAGATCGAAGGGCTCGGAGCAGGCGCAGCCCATGATGTGCTGGGCCAGGACGTCCAGCGCGCCGATGCGATAGACCTCGCCGTCGAAGGCGTTGGCGGCCACCGCGTCGGCGGCCGCGCGACATTCCAGCATCTCGAAGCGGCTGGCCGGCACCAGCAGCGCGCGGCTGGGCTCGTCCAGTCGGTGGTTGGCCCGGCCAATCCGCTGCACCAGACGCGATGAGCCCTTGGGCGCGGCCAGCTGGATGACCAGATCGACCTCACCCCAGTCGATGCCGAGATCGAGTGTAGAGGTGCAGACGACGGCGCGAAGAGCGCCCTTCGCCATCGCCGCCTCGACTCTGCGGCGCTGCTCGGCGGCCAGGCTGCCGTGATGCAGGGCGATGGGCAGGTTCGCGTCGTTCAGCCGCCACAGTTCCTGAAAGGCAAACTCAGCCTGCCAGCGGGTGTTGACGAAGACGAGCGCCATCTTCGCGCTCTCGATCGCCGCATAGACCTCAGCCATGGCGTGCTGGGCCGTGTGGCCCGCCCAGGGAACCTTGTTCTCTGACAGCAGCACCTCGACCACCGGAGGCGCGCCGGCCTCGCCGCGGATGATGATCGGCTCAGCTCCAGGCTTGGCCGTTCCGCCTGTCAGCCACCCCAACAGCTTGTCCGGATCGTCCACCGTCGCCGACAGGCCGACCCGCCGCGCGTTCGGTGCGAATTGGGCCAGCCGCGCCAGGCCCAGCGACAACAGGTCGCCGCGCTTTGACGAGTGGATGGCGTGGATCTCGTCGATGATGATGCAGGAGAGGTCCTCGAAATAGGCGCGCGCCCCTTCCCAGGCGCAGAACAGCGCCACCTGTTCAGGGGTGGTGAGCAGGATGTCGGGCGGCGACACGCGCTGCCGGGCCTTTTTGGAAACCGAGGAATCGCCCGTGCGGCTTTCCACCCGCACCGCCAGACCCATCTCCGTCACCGGGGTCAGCAGGTTACGTTGCACGTCCACCGCCAGGGCCTTCAGCGGTGAGATATAGAGGGTGTGCAGGCTGGGCGGGGTATTGCGCGGCGGCCTGGCCGAGAGCTCGATCAGGCTGGGCAGGAACCCGGCCAGGGTCTTGCCGCCGCCGGTCGGCGCGATCAGCAGCACATCGCGTCCAGCCTGGGCTTCGCGCGCCATGGCCAGCTGATGGCCGCGCGGGCTCCAGCCGCGGCGCTTGAACCAGTTTGAAAACGGAGTGGGCAGGGCGGAAGCCATTCCTCAGATCGTTAGCACGTTCTCGTTTCGTTTCTAGTGGGCGATGAGGAACGCTCCCCCTTCGGACTGCCGTACTATTTTGCCAGCCCGCCAGATGGGTGCATGGTGGGCTATCCGATCGGGGAAATGGATTGAATCAACCACGAAATCAGGGGGAACTTCACATGACTTTCGTAGAATCCATCAAGACGTGCTTGGGCAAATTCGTCACCTGGAAGGGCAGGGCAGCGCGGTCTGAGTTCTGGTTCTTTACCCTCTTCGTGCTTCTGGTCGAAATCGTTGCGATGGTTATCGACAACGTGACCGGCCTGGCATTCCATGTTTGGGGCGTCAGCGCCGGCTACGGTTGGGTGTACCTGCTGGCGAGCTTGGTTCTGTTCCTGCCGAACCTGTCTGTTCTGGTTCGGCGTCTGCACGACACCAATCATTCCGGCTGGTGGTACTGGATCGCCCTAGTGCCGTTGCTCGGCGGCATTCTGCTTCTGGTGTGGTTCTGCTCCAAAGGCACTACGGGAGAGAACCGTTTTGGATCCGATCCGCTGAGCGCAGGCGCGGAAGTCTTTTCGTAAGAGATCCTTTGCCGTGAGATCGCGCTGGCGGGGGTTGCACGCTCTCGCAAGAGCACTACCGGTCATATGTGGCGCGTGAACCCGCGAAAGGGTAACAGCCCGCTTCATGAGCCGTCTGACCATCCAGACCCGACGCCCAGGCCTTGGCGGAGCCTTCGCGGGCCTGGCGCTGGAGCTCGCGCCCTATGTCGCCGCCATTGCTGCCTTCCTGGGTGGGGCGATGATGGTGGCCTCCGCCGCCACGCCGGCAGTTCGCGATCGTTTGACCTTCGTCGCCAAATTCGCGCCGATCGTGGTCATAGAGTTCTCGCACTTTGCGGCCAGCATGGTTGGCCTGCTGCTGATGCTGGTTGGCTCCGGCCTGTGGGCCCGCCGGCAGGGAGCTTACTGGGCGGCGCTGGCCCTGCTGATCGTCGGCGCGGCGTTCTCGCTGACCAAGGGGCTTGAATACGAAGCCGCAGCGCTCTTGCTGATCGTCGCCCTTGGCCTGTGGCCGGCGAGGAAGGCCTTCGACCGGCCCTCGCGCGCCTTTTCCGGCCAGATCGCCTGGGTGTGGATGCTGGCCGTGGTCGCCGCCGTGGTCAGCGCCGGCCTGCTCGGCTTCTGGTCCTATGACCAAAAGGTCTTCACCGATGAGATGCTTTGGACCTTTGTGCGCGATGGCGACGCCTCGCGCTCGGTGCGGGCCGGCGTGGTGGTGGCGCTGGCCACTCTGATCATCGCGCTGTGGTCGCTGTTCTCGACGCCGTCGCCCCGCGTCAAACGCCCGGGCCCTGAAGAACTTGCGCAGGTCGCGGCCCTGCTTGACGCCACGCCAGGCGTCCGGGCCGACGCCCGTATCTGGCTCTCGGGCGATAAGGATTTCCTGTTCTCGGACAGCGGCCAAAGCGTGCTGGCCTATCGCATCCGCCGCCGCCACTGGATTGTGCTGGGAGATCCGGTCGGTCCCGCGGCTGAGCGAAGCGAGCTCATGTGGCGCCTTGTCGAGGCCGCCGATCGCGCCGGCGGGCGGGCGATTTTCTACGGCGTTTCGGCCGATCTGTTGCCCAGCCTGGCGGCCATGGGGTTTGTCATGCGGCTGGTGGGTGAGGACGCCATCGTCGATGTCGCCGCCTTCAGCCTTACCGGCAAGGCCCGCCAGAACCTGCGCACCGCCTGCAACCGGGCGGCTGGCGAGGGCTGGACGTTCGACGTGCTGCCCCCCGGTTCGGCGAGCGCTCTGGCTCCCGAACTCGCTGCCGTCTCGGGCGCCTGGCTCGCCCGTCACGCCAGCGGTGAGAAGGGCTTTTCCATGGGGTTTTTCGACCCCGACTATCTCGATCGCGACTATCTTGCCGTGGTGCGCCGGGAAGGCCGGATCCTGGCCTTCGCCAACCTGCAGACCGCCTCCGATCGCCATGAAGCCGGCATCGATCTGATGCGGCACCTTCCCGAGGCGCCATCGGGCCTGATGGATTTCCTGCTGGTCAGTCTGATCGAGTGGGCGCGAGCGAACGGCTATGCCGAATTCAACCTCGGCATGGCGCCGCTCTCGGGACTGGAAAACCGGCGCCTGGCCCCGATTTTCGCGCGCATCGGGGCCCTGGTCTTCGCCGAGGGCGGGGCGCTCTACAGCTTTCAGGGCCTGCACGCCTTCAAGGCCAAGTTCGGCCCCGCCTGGCGGCCGGTCTACATGGCCGGCCGGCCGGGCGCGAGCCTGACGCTTGCCTTGCTGGACGTGGCGCTGCTGACGGGCGGCGGCTGGCGGGGCGTGTTTCTTAAGGGTTGAATTTACTCACCGATATCCGGCCAGTTGGCTGAACGGCAGCGGGGTCGGCGCCCCGGGTTTCACCACCGCCAGTTCGCCGGCCAGGATGCCTTCCAGGGCGTAGTTCCCCTCATGGCAGGCGTATTCGTAGATGCCGTCCGAAGCCTGGAACTCATATTCACCGCCCCAGTCGGCGTCCCAGTTGGCCGGCGAGTGGATGTTGAACTGGTAGAGCAGCCGCTGTGGCGAGACCTTGGTGAACTTTTCGGTCAGCACCAGGTCGGCGGCCGAACGACCGTTGATCTGGTTCTGCGGGTGATAGTTGGCCGTCTCCACCACCAGGCTGTTGCCCTCATAGTGGCCCACGGAATCGCCGAACCAGGGCCGCACGCCGTCGGCGCGGTGCTTGCCCCCGATGCGGACGACCCGCACGTCGTGGATCATCTCGATCCAGATCGCCACCGAGTCCTTGCCCTGGGTGATACGCACATTGTTGTTGTAGAGCTGCGGCAGCAGCAGGGTGCCGCGGCCTGAGCCGAACGACATGACGCAGCGCTCGGCCAGCGGGTGATTTTCGGGTTGGGTGCCGTCGCGTGCACCGCCACCGCCACCGCCGCCGCCACCGCCGGCGCCACGGCCGCCGCCCCGACCGCCACCGGCCGCAGCCGCCGCGCCGCCGCGTCCGCCGCCCCGGCCGGCCGCGAGCGACTCATCGCCCTCTTCGGCGCCCAAGGAGGCGATGGCCTGTGACGTCGCCCGGGCCGGTGGGACCTGCCCGTTGGCAGGGTAGGTAATGAAGGAGGCGCGAGGCTCGCCATGCACGCGCATGATCGTATCGCCCGGATCGACGAAGCCGCCGTTATAGCCGCAGCCGACGCCGGAGAAGCCGCGCACGTCGCAGGTCTTGTTGACCTCCTGGGTGGAGAGTTTCGGGTCGGTCCGGGCGTTGCTCTTGTCGATGTCTTCCTGCCGCAGGCCCTCGCGCGCCTTCACCTCGTCGGGGGTCATGACCAGCCGGTCGCCGTACGAGGCCTGACGCCCAAGCGGCGTCAGCGAGGAGTTCGACCAGGCGCCGCTGACGTCGGGCTGGCCGAAGACGTTTTTGGCCGGCTTGAAGCTGCCGTAATAGACCGGCTGAAACGGTCCCACCCTGGGACCCGAGGCTGCGGCGGGAGCGGCCGCCTTGGCCGTCGCCTTGGCCGCCGGTGCGGCGGCTTTGGGCTGGGCGGCGTTCTGGGCGGCCACCACGGCCGGGATCAGGGCGGCGACAAGCGCGCCGGCCAACAGGACGGTTTTCAGGTTCTTGGTCACAGCGGCGGCTCCTCGGATATTGTTTTTCATTGCGCCGCCCGTTCACCGGCGGCGATGCAAAATTCTCTGCCGATGGCGGTCTGAAGTCAATCAGCGCGCGGGCGGCAGCGGCGCTCCCAGCGCCACGAGGTTTCCTGTCAGAATGCCCTCCAGGGCGTAATTGCCCTCATGGCAGGCATATTCGAAGATGCCGGGCGAGGCCGCGAATTCGTATTCGCCGCCCCAGTCGACGTCCCAGTTAGCCGGCGAGTGGACGTTGAACTGATAGAGCAGCCGGTCCCTGGCCACCCGGGTGAACCGTTCGGTCATCACCAGATCCTCGGCCGAGCGGCCCTGGATGCGGTTTTCGGGACGGAAGTTGGTGGTCTCGACCACCAGGGTATTGCCCTCGTAGTGACCGATGGCGTCGCCGAACCAGTATTTCATGCTGGACGCCGGGTGTTTGCTGTTCAGGCGCACATTGCGCACCTCGTGCACCATCTCGACCCAGATGGCGACGGAGTCGCGGCCCTGCTGGATGCGATAGTTATTGTTGTAGAGCTGGTCGGTCATGATCGGGCCGGCGCTGCCGCCGAACGAGGTCAGGCAGCGCTCGGCCGTGCCGCGCCGCTCCGGGCTGTTTTCGGGATCGAGGCCGCCCCGGCCGCCACCGCCACCACGACCGCCCGCTGCAGCAGCGCCACCGCGTCCGCCGGCCGCCGCAGCCGCCGGAGCGCCGCCACGGCCGCCGCCACGTCCTGCCGGTCCCGCGTCATCGCCCTCGCCCGCCGGGCCGACGACCACGGCCGTGGCGGTCGCCTTGGGGGCCGGTGGCTGACCATTGACCGGATAGGTGATGAACGAGGTCCGAGGCTCGCCGTGCACCCGCATCACCCGGTCGCCCGGGTCCGTCCAGCCGGCGTTGTAGCCGCAGTTGACGCCCGAATAGCCGGGCACATCGCAGGTGGTGGTGGCGTTCGGGTCGACCACGCTGGGGTCGGTAGGCTTGTTGGCCCGGGCGATCTGGGTTTGCCGGGTGCCCTCGATGGCGGCGACTTCCTCGGGCGTCATCACCAGGCGATCACCGTAGATCGCCTGCCGGGTCAGGGAGGATGTCGTGCCATTGCTCCAGGCCCCCGTGATGTCGGGCTGGCCGAAGGCGTTTTTGGAGGGGACAAAGCCCTTGTAGAGCATCGGGGCGGTCGGTCCCGGCGGCGCCACGCGGGCGGTCGTGGCGGGAGCGGCCCCAACCTTCGCCGGGGCTGAAGCCGCTTTGGGCTGGGCGGCGTTCTGGGCGGCGACGCCCAGCGGGACCAGGGCGGTGATCATCGCCCCTGACAGCAGGATGGTTTTGAGATGGCGAATGGTCACGGCGGTTCCCCTTTTGGTGAAAATCCTCTGCCTAAGGCGGGGTGAAGTCAATTATGGTCGGCGCCATGAAACAGAACCTCTACGCTCTGCTGCAATCGCGTTTCCCGGCTGACCGGTCGCGGCCCTGTTTCCTGTTCCCGGATGGCCGAAGCACAAGCTACGGCGAGCTTGAGCTGGGCGTATCGCGCATGGCGGCCCATCTTCGCGCAACGGGCGTCGGTCCCGGCGACAGGGTGCTGGTCCAGGCGCCCAAGAGCACCGAGATGATCATGCTCTATCTGGCCTGCCTGCAGACGGGCGCGATCTTCGCACCCCTCAACACCGCCTACACGCCTGCCGAAGTGAGCTATTTCGTGGGCGACGCCGAGCCCGCCCTGATCGTCACTGACGCCGCCGCCGAGATGGCCGCCGCGTCAGGGCTCGACCCCGATCCGCGCATTCATGAGGCCAGAAGCGGCGACACCGCATCCCTGATCTACACCTCTGGGACAACCGGCCGCTCGAAGGGCGCCATGCTCACCCACGGCAACCTCGCCGCCAACGGCCTGGCGCTCACTGAGGCCTGGGGGTTCACCGGGGATGACGTCCTGCTCCACGCCCTGCCGGTCTTCCACGTCCACGGCCTGTTCGTCGCCCTGCACTGCAGCCTGCTTTCGGGCTCGGCCATGGTGTGGCTAGGCAAATACGAGGACGACCCGATTATCGAGGGCCTGGCCCGCTCAACGGTGATGATGGGCGTGCCGACGTTCTACACGCGCCTGCTGGACAACCCGCACTTCACGAAAGAGTCCGCCGCGCACATGCGCCTGTTCGTCTGCGGCTCGGCGCCGCTGCTGCCCTCCACCTTCGAGGCCTTCGAGGACCGCACCGGCCAGCGCATCCTCGAGCGCTACGGCATGAGCGAGGCGGTTATCATCACGTCAAACCCGCTGAAGGGGATGCGCATCGCGGGCAGTGTCGGCTATCCCCTGCCGGGTGTGGACCTGCGCATCGGCGGTGGAGAAGACACGGGCGTCATCCAGATCAAGGGGCCCAGCGTCTTTTCCGAGTATTGGCGGATGCCGGAGAAGACCAGGGAGGAGTTTACGGCTGACGGCTATTTCATCACCGGTGACGTCGGCCGCCAGGACCCGGACGGCCGGGTGTGGATCAGCGGCCGCGCCAAGGACCTGATCATCTCGGGTGGCTACAACGTCTATCCCAAAGAGATCGAACTGATCCTCGACGAGATGGAAGGCGTCACCGAAAGCGCCGTCATCGGCTGCCCCCACAAGGACTTCGGCGAGGCGGTCATCGCCGTGATTGCCGGAGCCGGCGACGAAGCCGCCGTTATCGCCGCCGCCCGCCAGCAGCTCGCCGTCTTCAAGGCCCCCAAGCGGGTGTTCTTTGTTGATGACTTGCCCCGCAACGCCATGGGCAAGGTGCAGAAGAACGTGCTGCGCGAGACGTACAAGGACGTGTTTTCGGGTTAGTCTGTCGCCAGAAACCCCATCAGGAGAACCCGGGATGGACGCTCAAACCCAATGGACCGGCCTCGATGGCCAGCGGCTGACCCGCATCGCTGACCATGTGAACCGGCACTACATCGAGCCTGGCAAGATCGCCGGCTGCCAGGTGCTGGTCGCGCGCAATGGCCACGTCGCCTACCAGAAGTCATTCGGCCTGCGTGACCGCGAGCGGGGAACGCGGTGGGGCGACGACACCATCGTGCGGCTCTACTCAATGACCAAGCCGGTCACCTCCGTGGCGCTGATGATGCTCTACGAGCGGGGCCTGTTTCAGCTCAACGATCCGGTCAGCCGCTACATCCCCTCGTGGAAAGACCACCAGGTCTGGGTCTCGGGGTCCGGCAAGGCCATGGTCACAGAGCCGCCGAAACGCCCCGTGAGTTTCCGCGACATGCTCTGCCACACCGGTGGCATCGGCTACGGCTCGATCCTCAACGCCATCACCGGCATTCCGGCAGACCACCCGGTGGACGCTGCCTACGACGAGGAGGGCGTGAACCGGAACGAGGACCTCGCCAGCTTTGTCGACAAGCTCGGCAAGGTTCCGCTGCGCTACCAGCCGGGCGAGCGGTGGATGTATTCGCTGTCAACGGACGTCTGCGGCCGCCTCGTTGAAATCCTCTCCGGCAAGCGCCTTGATCGTTTCTTTGCCGAGGAAATCCTCGGCCCCCTCGAGATGAACGAGACCGCCTTTCATGTCGCGCCGAAGAATGCCGACCGCTTTGCCGCCTGCTACAAGCGCGCGCCCGACAAGTCGCTGGCGTTGGAGGACGATCCCACCACCAGCCGCTTCCTGAAGGAGCCCTCCTTCTTCGCCGGCGGCAGCGGCCTGACCGGGCCCATCGCCGACTACCACCGGTTCTGCGAGATGCTGCGCCGGGGCGGCGAACTGGACGGGGTTCGCCTGATCAGCCCGCGCACCCTCGATCTGATGCGCATGAACCACCTGCCGGGCGGCGGTGACCTTGCCAGCCTCGCCATCGGCGGGTTTTCAGAGAGCGCCTATGAAGGCGTGGGCTTTGGCCTTGGGTTCGCCTCCAGTCTCGACCAGACTGTGACCCAGTGCCTGGGCATCGGCGACTACTACTGGGGGGGCGCTGCCTCGACGATCTTTTGGGTCGACCCGATCGAGGACATGACGGTGGTCTTTCTTACCCAGCTGATCCCCTCGGCCACCTTCAATTTCCGCGGCCAGCTCAAGAGCATTGTCTACGGGTCTATCGTCGATTGATCAGGGGGCTTAGTTTACGCGGGTGCATCGGGTAGCCTGCGGCTTAGACTAAACGCTCGCTCACAACACCTGGGCGAGCAAAAAGCCTTGGTCAACCTTGCCGATAAGAGTTGTTTAAGCATACCCGTTTAGCTTGGCCGTGGAAGAAACCATGCTGCCCAGTGACAAGATCAACTTCGAGAAAATCCAGTTCCTGGTGGTTGATAGCAACCACCATTCCCTGAACTTGACCACCGCGGTGGTGGCCGGGTTCGGCGCCCACAATATCCTCAAATGCGCCACGGTCGCCGAAGCCCGCGATATCGTCTGCGGCCATCCCATCGACTTCCTGCTGATTTCGGCCCAGATGGCCGATGAGGACGGCTACGCCTTCGTGCGCTGGCTGCGGCGCAAGGCGCCCGAGGTCAACCGCTTCATCCCCATCATCGCGCTCTCCAGCCACACGCGCCGCTCCCAGGTGCTGGCCGCCCGTGATTGCGGGGTGCAAGGGGTTATCACCAAGCCCCTGGTGCCAAAGGTGTTGATCGAGCGGGCTTTCTGGGTGGCCCACGATGATCGCCGCTACATCGAGTGTGACGAGTATGTCGGGCCCGACCGCCGCTTCCAGAACCTGGGCCCGCCGCAGGGCATTGAGGGCCGGCGCGAGGAGGACATGCAGGTCGCCGCGGAAGCTTCCGATATCGAGGCCGAGCACGAGGCCGCCGAGCAAATAAAGGCCGCGCGATGAGCAAGGTCCGAAAGTTCAGGGTCAAGACCAAGCTCTCCACCGTGGCGCTACGCGGCGGTATCACCGCCGCCGAAGCGCTCAACCGTGCCGATGTCGCGCTCGATCCCTACCGGGGCGAGGCGCTGGTGGTGATCGACGCCCTGATGGCCGAGATGGCGGCCAGATTTGGCCCCGTCGCCGCCGGTCGAGAGGCCGAGGATCTGGAAGATCTCTACATGCTGTCCTCGCGCGTCATCGACGCGTCCATCGGCCTTTCCGAGGCGGGCGTCGACCGCGCCGCCCATGCGCTCTGCACCCTGGTTGACCTCAGCCAGGAGAGCGGCGTTCGTGACTGGGAGGCGATCGAGGTGCATCTCGAAGCGCTCCGTCTGCTGCGCCTGCACGGCCATTCCTTCAGCCTTGCCGAGCAAGAGCGTGTGCTGGACGGGCTGAAGACCGTGACCGCCAAGCGCGTCGGCGATCCCGACGAGCAGAAGCGCGCCTGAACTGCGTGAAACCGCCCAAAATCCACCAAAGTGAACAGGGTTTATGGCCCTTTAACCGTTACAGCTCAGCTTAGGGCTATGTTGGACAGTCAAAAGCTCAACCTGGAGCGCATTCAGTTCCTGGTCGTCGATGACAACATCCACTCGCGCGACATCACCAGCGCGGTGGTGACCGGCTTTGGCGCCCGTCACGTTCTGAAATCGGAATCCGCCCAGAAAGCCCGCGACCTGATCTGCGGCAACGTCGTCGATGTGCTGTTGATCGCCGGACGCATGCCGGAGGAAGACGGCTTTTCCTTCGTGCGCTGGATGCGGCGCAAGGCG
>Ga0114966_10003726_pt1 | contig 13272 bp, 4 predicted proteins | sample M_130207_XF_Meta_FD_87029 | JGI IMG/M metagenome (GOLD analysis project Ga0114966, IMG submission 87029) | Freshwater microbial communities from Lake Montjoie, Canada to study carbon cycling - M_130207_XF_MetaG | ecosystem: Environmental > Aquatic > Freshwater > Lake | place: Lake Montjoie... | reverse complement strand
CCCGCTGCCAAGAAGCCATCGACGCAGGAGATCATGGCGGCCATGCGAGCCAAGAAAGCGGAGTCTGCTCCGGCGGCTCAAGTCGAACCGATGGCGGCAACGGTTCAGGTGAGTACCTCTCCACCGGAGACTCCCGCTGCCAAGAAGCCATCGACGCAGGACATCATGGCGGCCATGCGAGCCAAGAAGTCAGGGGCGGCGACCTCAGATGAAATTCCACAGACGATTCCTGCCGCCAGCCAGTCATCATCAGTCGTGTCACCGATCGACTCGTCCTCGACGCCCGAGGCCCGCGTCGAGGCCACGGCGGCCCTGCCACTCCTGAAGGAATCGCGTTCCAAGGGCTCCGGCCCTCCGGCATACTTGGTCTATTCTTGGCTCAGCGATCCGGTTCAACAGATGGTGTCCCGGTGTGTGCAGGGTGAGCCGCTGGCCGACTCGATGAAGGCTGTCATTCTCAACGCACTCAACGCTCTGGCCGGCTCGCGTCCATTTCTTCAGGAGGCGGGACTCGCAGAGTCCCTTCAGCAGGCGGAACTCGTGCGCAAGACAGCCTCGTTCCCGAAGGGGCTGAAGGGGATCGCCAAAGACTGGTCGGAACTTGAGCTGCGGACCACCGGCCGGGCCGTGTTGAGCCAAGTCTTTCCGACGATCATCCGAAAGCCTATCGAGTCTTCCGGTCCGCCACGGGTGTTGGCCTACATGTCTCGCGGCGACTGCATCGGCGAGATCGCCGTGGTCACCGGCAGCCCGCGCACTGCGAGTTGCATCGCCTACAACCACCCCTCCAGCGACGACGCACGCGACTTCGGCAACGTCGAACTGGTGCGGATTCCCGGCACCGCCTTTCGACGACTGATGGCCGAATCACCGCCGCTCAAACAACGGGTGGAAAAATTGGCGGCCGAGCGAATCAGCAATCAGGCCCATGCGGCGGAAGGCCGCCATACGGAATCGGATCTCGTCGCCTCGACCGAATTCCAGCAGATGGGATTGTTTCAAGGAACCCGCCTGTTGGTGATCGACTTGGATTCCTGTACGCGCTGCGGTGACTGCGTGCAGGCTTGCGTGGACACCCATGACGACGGGTACTCCCGCTTGTTTTTGGATGGCCCTCGCTACGACCGCTTTCTGGTCCCGTCGTCGTGTCGGAATTGTCTGAACCCCGTTTGCATGATCGGCTGTCCGGTCGGTTCGATCGGTCGCGGCAACAACGGGCAGATCGAGATTTACGACTGGTGTATCGGTTGCTCTGTCTGTGCCGACCAATGCCCCTACGACTCGATCCAAATGCACGACACGGGGCTCATTTCGGAAGAATCACTGGGGTGGCTTTGCGCGAGCCGTCGATCTTTACCGGATGATTGGCATCACGCTCGTCGGCTGAGTTCGGGTTGGAAGCCGGGCTCGTCGCCGTTTCGTTGGCAGGGAGACACTCTTCGCGAATGGTCGGCCGTTCAACAGAATGCTTCGGACGACCAGCCGTTGCGGCTCTGCTTCCGTCACGAGTTTCGTCTACCTAAGAAGTCCAACGCGCGGTCCTTTCGGCTGTCGATCAACGACGACCGGCGCAAGAGTGCCATCGAAAAGGTGCGAGTCAAGAAGTCGAAAGTCGCCGGTGTCTGGCTGAATGGAGAACCACTGGAGTGGATCGGGAATTCCCTCGATCTTGAGGCGGGACGATTTGCGCGAGCCGACAATGTCCTCGCCATCGAAGTCACCGTGGACATGCCTGCGGAATACGGACAATTCATTCTGTCCGCCTCCTTGGACGCGATCCCGGAAGCGGGCAGTCAAACCTTGAGCGTTTTGGGAAAGGAAGTGCGGCCCGACATGGATTTAGTGACTCGTCGCGCCGCGGTGTGCGATCTGTGCAGCCATCTTCCAAGCCAGCAGCCAGCCTGTGTCACGTCGTGCCCGCATGATGCGGCGATCCGGATCAATCCCCTAGTCAACTTTCCGCACTAGAAAGCTTGCGGGCGGAAAGTTGACCTGAATGAGTCAAGTTTAACCGCGACCTTCTGGGGAGCGCGGCGGGGCGAGTTTGAACGCTCATTCTCGCTCCCCGGAGGGTCGCGGTTAAACTGGTCTGAGGCAGAACCTCGTTAAAGCTTCCGTTCCGTACTGCCAACATCATGACCCTCGTCCGCATCCCATCGAGACCGCAGTACGGGCAGTCCCCGACTCGGATCGCCGTCCGTTCGTCGTGGTGGTTCGTCATGAATCGAGTGTTGTCGGCCTGCTGCTGGACACTGTTGGCGAGTCAGTCGATGGCCCTCGCTCAATCGTCAACGGAATCGGACGCCTCCAATTTTTATCCCATCCGTGGCCGTGCCACATCCGAGGCGGAAGTGGGAGCTTCGAGCAGCTCGCCGACCGCGATGTTTCTGGGAAGCCAGTCGTGTGCCTCGGCCAGTTGTCATGGCAACCCCCGCCGGGAATCCGTGCTCGGATCGGCCGCCCATTTCTATCTGGATCGCGACCGCCACCAGTTGGGGGGAATGACCCTCCGCGAGAAGAGGTCGAATGAGATTGCCGCGCGATTGAAGCTGCCGCAGCCCGCGTGGGAAACACGCGAGTGCCTTGCCTGCCACGCGCCCGGTGCGATGCATGCGACGGATCGGCAGGACGTTGCCACGAAGGTGGCGGAAGGTGTGAGTTGTGAAAGCTGTCACGGACCCGCACGCCAGTGGCTCGGCCTCCATCACACCGCCGAGTGGAAGGAGTCGGAACTCTGGCCGAGCGACCGCAAGTCGCAGACGGGCTTCCGCGAAACCAAGCCACTCTTGGCACGAATCAACCTCTGCGCCGATTGCCATGTCGGCAATGCCGGGCAGTCGGTGACTCACGATTACATCGCGGCCGGTCATCCCCGGCTGGTGTTTGAGTACTCGGCCCATCAAACGCAAATGCCCGTTCATTGGCGACGGTCCGACGATCGCCGTCGAGTTCCCGTCGCGAATCACGCTCCCTCACCGGAGCGATCAACATACGAGGCGACGAACTGGCTGCTGGGGCAACTGGTGAATGCCGAGCATGAGTTGGACATCCTCGCCGCTGCAGCCGACAACCCGAGCCGCGTCTGGCCCGAGCTGGCCCAATACGATTGTTTCGCCTGTCACCATGAATTGGCGTCGCCCAACTGGCGGAGGGCGCGTGCCGCCTGGAACCTCAAGCCCGGCGAGTTGCCTTGGGGGACGTGGAATTTCGGGTTGATCGCGGAAATGCAAAGCCACCTCCCCGTCGGCGGGACGGAGAAAATGGCCGTCAATCAAACGGAGCTCGTCGCGGCGATGCGATCGATTCCCATAGACCGAACGCGGGTATCGGGTTTGATTGCCAGACTGCGCCCACAACTCGCCGACGCCGCAAGGGAGTTGTCACAAAACCCGCTGTCCGTAGAGGACCTCACTAAAATCAAAGACGGGGTGTTGGAGGCCGATCAGCGAATGATCGAGCAGGGTTGGGACCGCTCGACTCAGCTTTTCCTCGCAGCGGTGGCGTTGGAAAAGGGAACGACTGACGCGCTTGGCCGGGGAGACCGCGTCGATCCGGCGCGGCTTGATGCCTATCTTCGGTTGCGCGATCTACTCTCATTTCGCGACCCAAACACGGGCGGACCGTCCCAATTCGAAAGTCCGCAACAACTCGAATCCAACTGGCCCGCGTTGCTTCAGCAATTCCGACAGTTACATTCTTCCGACGGCAACTCGAACACTCCCGTCGGCAACCAGAGCGACCATTCGCTGAAGGTTCGTGCGTCGGAGATGAAATGATGATGCTCAATATGCCCCGATTCAGGACCGCTGTACTGTGTCTGATCCTCCCGTTTGTCTCAGTTCCGTTGGCATTGGGTGAAGAGCCAGCCTCCCGCAATGTCCGGGATCTGATGGGGGCGCGCCGCGGCGAAGAGCGCAAGGTCGTCGGGTTGCTCACTTCGAAATGCGCGTTTTGTCATGGAACCGCCGCTTCGAAAACGGAGCCGGACCTTCCGTCGGATATCGGCGGTCGCAGCAACGACGGCTGGATTCTGGGGGACGAACTCGTGACCTGGAATGATCACGATTGTCATCACCAGGCGTTCGCCAGCCTGCTGAATGACCAGTCGAAGCAAATGGCAAAGCAGTTGGGCATCGTCGATCCGCAGGGGAACTCGCTCGCTCATCGGGACCGCCGCTGCCTGTCGTGCCACAGCTCGATGCCGGTGGAACAAATGGCCTTGCAGGGCGAACTGGTTCAGGAAGAAACGTCCAACAACCCGCTCTACACGATCGGAGTTTCCTGCGAAGCGTGCCACGGTCCGGCGGGCAAACGCGCCGACGGACTCGAAGGCTGGGGCTCCGCTCACGCCAAGTCGTTTGAACAGGATGATCCCAAGCAGTGGAGAACGCTGAGTCCTCAATCTAAGTTTGACGAGTTTGGATATTGGGACGTCCATTCACCCCGATCGCAGGCGCGCATCTGCCTGTCGTGTCATGTGGGCAACGTCGAGCAACAGAAAATCATCACGCACGAAATGTACGCGGCCGGGCACCCGCCCCTTCCCAGTTTTGAATTGTCCCAATTCGTCGAGCAGATGGGCCGACACTGGCAGCGTCTGGATGAGAAGAACAAGGTCGTGCGAGACGATTTTCTGAAACGCCGCCAACGACTCCAGCCGGAGGGCGCTGCCGGTGAGTTTGATCCATCCGACTTGGCCGTCACGAAAGCGACGATGATCGCGGCACTCGTGTCGTTGGAGGAGTCGATGCAACTCACCGCCGATTTGATCGATCCCTCGCCCGCATCGAACCAGTGGCCGGAGTTGGCGAACTATGCCTGCTTCGCGTGTCATCACGAATTGCAGCGCGACGGCTGGCGGAAGACGCGGCGACTGACGACCCATCCCGGGCGCCCGACGTTGCACGAATGGCCCTTCGCCCTCTCACGCGCGGTGACTGACACCTTGGATCGGGAACGAAAGGACTTTTCTTTTGATGCCGAAATCCGGGGAGTCATGACGGCACTGAACTCGCGCCCGTTTGGCAGCACCGAGGAATTGAAGACCGCCGCCACCACATTGGCGAGGACTGCGGAGGCCCGCTCACGCGAATTGAATTCGCTGACCATCAACCGCGCGCGCGCGCGGGACTTCCTGTCGAACATCGCGTCCGTCGGATCAGCGGAGTACGTGGACTACGACTCGGCCCGTCAATTTGTCTGGGCCTACGAGCGGACGAATTCCCAATTGGCGAAGACCGATCGTATCGACGGAACAAAACGATCGCCCAGGCCGACCGCTCCGACGGAGTGGATCGGTGGCGGACACGACCCGGGCGTCCTCGCTCTGAATCTGTGGCTGCCCGACAATCGACTGTCGATCGCGCCAGTGCATCTGGGAGTTGGCACGAAGAAGTCGCAATTCGCCGTCGATCTTGGCAAGATCCTGAAACAGTCGGCCGCCTACGATCCCGAACCGGTTCGAGATGCCTTTCGAAAACTGCGTCCTCTTCCATCGACCGACGCCGCCGCGCCGAAGTGAGTTTGCCAAGTATTCAATCGACTCATTTTTCTGCCTCTCTCTTTCTGTCTTCTCCGCTTCGGACTTGCAGAAAGAATCAGAGAGAAAGAGAGAGGCAGAAAGATTGCCGAGCAAAGAGTCGGACGGGCAAGTCTCTCGCGCGTGACATCATTTCTCGGACGCCGTTTTGGGTCCGAACGCCGGATGGCGCGATTCGCCGAAACTGTCTTCCACGCGGTAATGCAATTCCTTTTCCCGTTCGCGTCGTCCGGGAATCTCCTCATTCCTGAGGACGTCCGTCACTCGGTACGGCGTCACACGATCGCGTCGCAGATACATCTTGAGCTGCTCGTCCAATGACAGCGGACGGGCACCGACTCGGCCAAACACCGCGATCTGGTTGCCCGATTCGTCCACGGCGCGGTCGCGATCGATTCCCTCGGAAATGGCGCAGGCACTACCGCCATGCGGAATCGGGTAACTGGCGATCAGCCGGGGGAACGGCTTGGGCAGGAAGCTGTCGTAACCCGGCGTGTCGGGTGAGGTCAGTTGCAGGACTCGCATGCCGTTGTGGCCGTCGGCGACGAAGGCGAACTGGCTGGCGTAGTACGCTCCCAACTTCACGTCGTGGACGTCGTTCATCTCACCGCCCGCATCAAAGGCCATGTGTAGCGATGGGGCTTCCGGGTTCGTCACGTCGAGAATGACCAGTCCGTCGCAGCCTCCGGCCACGTACGCAAAGTTGCGAGCCACGTAGACGTTCCGGGCATCGCGCAGCGGATAACCGCAGACGAACCGCGGATGCGCGAGGTCCGTGACATCGAGCACCTTCAACCCATCCTTGTCACAGACGAACCCATACCGGAACTGGACCTGCACCGCGGTCGGCTCGCGCAGGATGTCACTGCCGATCGTGGAGACGATGCGCGGCTGCGTTGGGTCCTCGAGATCGACGACAACCAGTCCGGCCGAGCACGAGACGTACGCATACTTGCCGACGATCGTCACCGCGCGGGCCCCGTTGAGTTGTCCCTGCGGATTGAAGACGACGGCCGGTTCGAGAAAGTTGTTCGTCGGATTACCGTCGAGCAGCGTGCCCGCTCCGATCAGGATCAGCCCGTCATACAAGTCGGTCGCATAGATGTAAGCGTAGAGGGAGTGAACGGCCGATTCATGATTCTCCGGACGGTGCGTGCGTGTTGGGTCGGGGGCGATCGTCGTCGGCGCGGTGACCGATGTCGCATATCGGGATTTGACGTAGAACCGCTGCCCCAACGGGGAGACCGGGGCCGTCGAGACTCGCTCCGAAAAACCCTTGTTGTCGATGAAGGCGATGTCAAAGACGCGAATCCCTCCCTCGCCGCAGGCCGCGTACAAGAACTCGCCGCGCGCCAACAGGCTCAGAATCTCGGGCTTGTTCCGGGGATGCAGGATGGCATCGCCGATGTCTCTGCCGGGATGATGATCGCCGTGCAAATGATGCTCGTGCTCGCCATGTTTGCGATAGCGATCCGGGTAGACGATCTGGTGCATGGAACTGCCGATGACCGTCTGCGGCTCGTCCTGCTCGGAGACTTCGACGGCGTGCAGGCCGTGCTTACCGGCTCCCACGTAGCAATAGCGTCCGACGAAGTTCATGAAGTTGGTCCCCTGCATCAGGAGCTGGGCCATCTGCGCGTTGTTGTTATTCTTCTCCGTCAGGTGGCAGTCGCCGCAAGCCTTTGTTTCCCCGCGGCCGCGCACGGTGTGAGGCACATTCGTGCTGAAGGCGATGCCGCTCATCCCCTCGCCCGAGATGGTCTGCTGTTGGGTATAGATGGACTCACGGTTCTGATTGAAAGAGGTCACATGCACGGCGCAGGACGACCGGGCGGGGCCGATCTTGTTTCCAGTGACGTTGCCGTCGTGAGCCAGCATGTAGATGTCTTCGCGCAGCGTCTGGAAGTTGTAGGCGACGTGGTTTCGGGACACGTCCCCGTCATTGTGCAGCGACGGCATTTTCTTGTTCGCCTTCTGCGGCAGGTGGCAGCCGTAACAACTCGGATTCCAGGACGAGTGGCAGGCGATGCAACTGATCTTCCCCGAGCTGTGGGCACACTTTTCCTGTGACGGCAGGTCGCCCCATTCCATGTCGTCCGTCGTCTCCGACCAGCGGACTGTCTTCGCCAGAGCAGAGAGTGCGTTGTAATCGGGGTGCTTCGGATTGATCGTGTCGGCGACCTGTTTGATCTCCCAACTCAGGTCTTTCTCGACCATCGAATTCTGTACCACGCGGTTGCCCCGGACTTCGAACCGGCGTTTGCCGAACGGCGTCCGCATCCGCGTCAGATCGCGACCCGTTGTTTGTTGCTCCGGATGCTCCGCGGCGGCGGGCCCCGATGTGAGCATCCGGGGGATGCCATTCACCACTTGAATCGCCTTCTTTTCGGCGGAGCCGTGACAATCCTCGCAGCGGATCTCGATGGCCGCGCGGACCTCGCCGTAGAGCTTGCCGTTGCCATGCACGTCCTGAACGAAGTGGCAATCGACGCAATGCATCCCCTTTTCAAGGTGGATGTCGAGCATGTGAACCGGGACGCCCTTTTGATTCTGTCGCAGGGTCTCTTCCAACTCCTGAAGCTCCGCCAGCGTTCGTTCGTCGCGGTTGCGATGCAGGTTTCGAGACTCCAGAGTTTGATCGACGGCGACTTGCCGCAGCGCGGCTGTTGGCTCGGGGATGCGGTTGCCGAAATGGTCCAGATGGTTTCCTTCTTGGTCCTTCTTGAAGACCGCCTTGAACACCCATCCGTGACCGTGAAAGTCAGCGAAGTAAGACTTCTTGAGCTGCGGATTCAACTCGGAGATGGCCCGCAGGAAATTCGGGTCCGCAGTGTTGCTGCGGGCCGCGATCTCATTCGGGTCGTTCATTTGAGCCTGCGTGGCACCCTCCGACGTGAGCTTGCGTTCGGTTTTCGGATACATGAATTCGCCGTCGGTCTCCTGATCCCACCACATGTAACCGAGATAACTGTTCATGACCGTGGTGCCGGGATGAATGTGGCAGACGATGCACTGGCTGGTCGGAATGCCCGTCACAAACCGGTGAGCGACCGGATGACCGGGTTCATTCTTGGGGATTGTCGGATCGATCCGTTTGACCAGGTCATCGACCTCAAAATGGGCTTTGCCATCATTGCCGTACTTGGCCCACGGCCCGGAATTCACCTGCGACCGATCGTTCGCGTAGACCATGTGGCAGGACGTGCAGCCGCTGGACCGGTAGTCGCCGGCGTGATCGTTGGTTCCCATGAAATTCAGTGTCGGATCAAACAGCCGGGTCTTTTGCAGTCCGATGAACACCGGGTCCGTGCGGTTCAGCGTTCCCAAGCCGCGGTTGCTCAGTCGCTGTCTCGGTCGTCCGTTGACCTCCAACGTCTCCGGGATGCCGACTTCGGGTGCAAAGCGGCCGCCCCGCTCAAAGATGCGCAGGACATTGCCCGGCTGGCTGATTTCAAATCGCGGCAACGGGTCGAGGAACGGCAGGATCCCCTTCGTGGCGGTTTCCTCGGGAGTCGGCGCGGGGACGGTTTGCAGCCGCTGCGGCGTGCCGTTCATCGAATAGCTCTCGCCGTATCGCGGCCATTTGTTCGGAACGGCCCCGTTGTTGTAGAGGGCCGCCCCCCACAACATGCAGCCGTGAGTCATCATGCTCTTGCGGACTTCGAGGGTCTCGCGCGGATGACAGACGCCGCACGTCAAATGGGCCACGCGCAGGTCGCCCGGATTGACGAAGCGAATGAACTCGGGACATTCGTGATTGAGTACGGTGTACGAACGAACGGGGTTCGCGGACGAACTCCAGACATCCGGGTAGCGCGGATGGACGTGGGCATCTCGTTTGTTTGTGGCGTGGCTGTCGCCGCCGTGACAGTCGATGCAACCGAGTTGAAACGACGACGGGAGGTCCGGCTGCTCGTGCGGATCACACGCGTCTTTGTGGCACGTCACGCAACCCCGACTCTTGAAGGCAGCCGACTCCGCCGACTGTTTCAAGAGTTCGGGTCCGCGCCCTTCCTGCGGACTCGAAAGCCGAGAGATGCCAACTTCGGTTCCGTCGCTGTCCGCTTCCGACGTATCGACGACATTCGTCAAGCGGCTCGCAAGCCGGATCTTGTCTCCCGCCTGTGCGACGCTGGTCAATCGATCAGGGTTCTTATCCATGAGGGTGAACACACCCACGTTGACGAGCATCCCAACGACGACGACCGCCGCCATCCAACAGCGGCGCGAGTGACCCATTTGCAAACGTTCGATCATGACGGCGTCCTTGCCCTGTTCGACCGACAAGCCCATCCGGGGGCTTAGGCCATTAAAACGCGAGTGCGAGCTGCATGAAGGCGGAATTGAGCAGGCCGATCCCGGCGTGGTTGGAATTCGCGGTCGTGAACGGTGAAGTTGTCCCGTACAAATCCTTGAACCCGGTGCCGGGTATCAGGCACGCATAGCCGCCGGTCATGATGATGTTGTCACTCAGCAGCGGGCGGTATTCCATCCCGATACTCAGATCGACTCCGATCGAGCGCTGGATGCGATTCTGAAACGTGAAGGCCTGCAACACGCGAACACTGTCGAATTCGAGATAGCTGGCGTTCGTGATCAAGCGAGTCTTTTGAGTTAGCTCAATGTCGGCACCCACGTTCAGCAACCGCAGGCCGGGATTCACGAAGTTGCTTTGTCCTTCAAATTTGCTGGAGCGCAGATCGGGGACTAGGCTGAACCGATTCACCAGCCCGACGCCCTGCAGGTTGATCTGCTGCCGTTGCCAGTAGCTGAATTGGCCCCCCGCGAAATTCGGGTTGTCGAGGATCGAGTCGAATCCGTTGGCTTTGCAGTCGTACGGATCGCGGTCCCCCGAGGCATAGAAGAACGAGCTTCGAAACCGAATCCAGTCGCGATCATAGGAGACTTCCGCCGCCGCCATCGCCGCGTTGATGCTCTGCGCCGCACCGCCGATCGGATTCAGACTGTCGCGCCCCGTGACCCAATAGAACGCATTCGTGAAGTTGATCCGTCCGATGTGGCCGTCGCCTGCCAGCCCCAAATAGACGGTCTCCACGCGATGAGGCCGGAAGACTCCCACGGGATCGGGCCGCGCGAGAAAGTCGTTTCGGTCGAAGATGAAACTCGGGCCGTCGTTGTTGTAATGGACGCTGGCCTGCGCCGTGTAACCCGGAAAGAGGAAGTCCTGCCGGTAGTAGTTCGCGATGGCAATCGACTGATCACGGCCTTCCATGGTGTTCAACTGGCTGTTGGTGTCCTTCTCGGCCTGACGAAAGAACGCGACATTGAACTGGTCGCGATTCGCCAGCCGGGTGCCGAACAGTCGGACGGCGCGATTCGTATCCGAGAAGATGAATCCCCGGAAGTCGCTGGTGAACGGTTGTGACCCGACTCGCATCGACATGAAGTCGTAGTCGGGACTGAGATCCTTGAGCTTCGCCTCGACGAAGTACTCCTCCAGCGCCATGAAGTCGTCGTAACGATTTGTCCCCCGTCGCACGTCCGGATTGACGAGGCCCAGTTCCTGCGTGTCGAGGTAGTTGAAGTTGAAGACCGGCGTGAACCTCACACTCCAATCGACCGGCTTGAAGCTCGTATCCCCGTGAAACAGCTCCACCGTCAGCCGGAAGAAATTGGATGTGAGGTACTGGTTTGGATCGCCGAAGAATTGCCGTTGATTGGGATTTACCGTGCTCTCAAACGGCGTCGTGGGAGCGGGGAGTTGGCGAAACTCGTGCAGCGAATCGATCCGACCGGTCAGCTTGAGAAAGGTGTGCTGCCCGACAATCGGATAATCCCCCTTGAGCACATTCTGGTTGTACGGATCCCACCAGTGTCCCTCTTTGTACGGGTAATCGTCACCGGCGGGATGTCCCTTGCCGTAGCGATCCCAAGCCGGAATGCCCGACCGCCAGCGATCGGGCATCGGGACAAAATCGGCCTCCTCCTGGACATCAATCGGAATGATTCCGGACTTCCCCGTGTAACCCAACGGGGCTTCCAACGGATGGACCGGCCAGCCATGAACGACTTCGGTCTCCGCGAAGACCTCGTCCGGTTCACCGAGTGGACGGTCGAGCAACGCGGGTTCCGCCGTGATGCCGCTGCGGGACCGATCACTGAACTCATTCGAGTCCTCGATTTCCGTAAATGAACGACGCGGACCATTCGGCAGAGGCGGCAGAGGCTGTTGATCGAAGTTGACGAGTTGCGTGAATCTCGGGCTGGAAGGATCGTCGGAACGGAAGTCCGCCATGTGGACTCGATGTCGGCCAGGCTGCTCGAACTGTTCTCGCCTCGCCGAAGGAAGCTCTGTCGCCAGCGGCGCACGCCCCAGTTCGCCGCTGGCATTGAGCCCTGTCGCGTGATCGGCGTCCTGTGGCAGTCGATTGGGGACCGTCGATGAAAACTCTGCCAAGTACAGCCGTGCCCTAGCTTGGCAGAGTGGATTGGGATCGCGGTCTGCCAGCAACGCAACCTGCCGAATGACGGCGCGACTGGGGGCGGTTCGCACGATGGCTTCCAACGCATTCCGTCGAATCAGGTGGTTCCGGTCGTTCAAGAGTTCGAGAAAGACCTCTTCCAAGCTCGTCGAGGGTTGGGCGGAAAGGATGTCGGTGACGGCAGCTCGAGTTGACTCGGCCCAGTGGAACTCGCTGGCCAGCACACCGATCGCTTCGCGCGGCGACGCCTCAGCAATGGCATCGAGCCGCTGCGCGTTTGCACTGGAGCAGAACGCGAGTACGACACAGACCGGGAGCAATCCCGGGAAGGGGAATTGCCTACAAAGACGCCACCATCGGCGCAGCGTCGCTGGCCATTTTTTCCGCCACACCATGAGGTGCAATCTTCGCTGTGATGGAAGCGACTCGGGCATTGGTTGTGCGAGAAATGGACATCGTCTTGGGATTCGATCAAGGCCAACATCCCAAGATTTGAAAACCGGAGCAAGACGAACCCTCACGAAACGGTTGACGTTGGCGACGCATAACCGATTGTTGGTTGCTGATCGGCAGAAACGGTCGATTCACGCCCGGTTTTCGATCCAATCTGAGGGTGGGGCAGAAAAAAGTGAGTTTGCCGCTGATTCCGCCTGCCGATGAAATGGTCAAGGCCTGACGCGACAGACACCTACCTCAGTCGTTCCCTTGTGGCAACGATCCGCTCGCCACGGATCACATACTCTGCGAAGAGGTCTCTGATGAATTGGCTAGATCCCATCCGCGACTGGTTCTTAACCGACGACACCGAGGACCGGCCCATCTGCTTCGACTCGCGGGCAGGTACGACCGAGATCCTCGAATGCCGTCTGGTGTTGGGATCGCTTTCGTCAGACCCATCGGCTCTCGTTCCCTTCGGTGGCATGACGACGAATTCGGAGGGAACCGACAACTCCGCAAATCGTGCCTCGCCCGCCTTGGGAGTCGCTCAGCAGCAGACTCCTTTCGGTGGTCCGCCATCGCTGACGTTGCCGTTTCAACAATCCAACCTACCACCGCTCGTCACGCCACCGTCGCAGGCGGCACCTGACGAATTATCGAATGACCTCCCGTCAACATCCGGTGGCTCATTATCGGCAACCGCTGACGACGACGTATCGGCCCTGAGTTTGTTGGATTCGTTCGGATTGCCGAACAACGGCAGCTCGCCTCCGCCGCGCCTCACCGCGATTGGAAATGAGCCAGTCTCAAGTACCGACCCCCTCTCGACGGAAAGTTCGCCGCTGACGCCGT
>Ga0114966_10003725_pt1 | contig 13282 bp, 15 predicted proteins | sample M_130207_XF_Meta_FD_87029 | JGI IMG/M metagenome (GOLD analysis project Ga0114966, IMG submission 87029) | Freshwater microbial communities from Lake Montjoie, Canada to study carbon cycling - M_130207_XF_MetaG | ecosystem: Environmental > Aquatic > Freshwater > Lake | place: Lake Montjoie... | reverse complement strand
GCTCGGTTGTCTTAAATCCTTAGCACTTCACATCATTTCCGAAAATTCCAAAGTTAAGAACTAGCGTCCTTAACTTTGGAATTTGACGGTAATAGGTGGACAGAATCTAGTGGCGGCTTGCATAGATCTTATCCAGCAGGATGTCAGCTTCTTTGTCAGTAAGAGGAATATTCTCAGAGTCAGAGTAGGTTACGCGTGTGGGGGGCTTCATATAGTAAGGACCCGCGTCAATCTTTGTGGAAGCAATAACAGGCTGGCGATTAAACTTGTAGACTACGGGCCCAGTCTTGCGGAAGAGTGTGACGGTATACTCAGCATAGCCCCAGGTCCACGAGACCTCGGGATCCTTGAGGTGAGGCACTTTCATCTCAGTCAACTTCTTGGCGGTTTCGATTACGATATCTGCGAATCTCTCATCACGTGCGGGGTCAGCACCGTGCCGCTCGTTGTGCTCCTGGAATGTGGAGAGGCTTGTGATGAGTTCGTAGAGGATGGCATTCGCGTCCTTAAAGACAGGGTTGCCGTTGGGGCCGACTGTATCCATTTCGTATGGGTTCTGGGGGGACTGTGTAAAAGGGTGCTGTGGGCTTCAATTTTTAGCTAGGAAGAGCTAGGCCTATAAAAAACTTTTTTATAGGTTTAGTGTCTGTGTTAAAGGTGTTTACTTGCGGGACTTCTTTGACTTCTTGGACTTCTTGGACTTCTTTGACTTCTTGGCCTTCTTGGACTTCTTTGACTTCTTAGACTTGCGTCCCTTACTTCTGCCACCACCTTGAATTCTAGGAAACCTCGCATGAAGAGGTTCCATAAGTGTCTGTAGATTGCTAACATCAACCCCAACTTCATCTAGAGAATCAATAAAGCCTACAATCTCATAATAATCATCTGGTATCCCTGATTCCTCATCAGAATTCTCTTCATCATTTACACTTCTAGCAAGGTCTTTAATCATGGCCGTAAGTATCTCCATGACTTGTTTCGTAAGGCGATTTATCTCATTCGCAGTAGTTAATTCTTCTACCGATGCATTGTAATTACCTGAAGCAGCACGGACTGGATCTCTTTGATTATCTTCAAGCTTCATGGAAACTAATTCGTCGACCAAGGTTGCAATGGCATCTGAGCCAGCACCGGCGGCACCTCCAGGACCAGCCGCACCGTTAGCACCATTTGTTCCAGACATCTACTAGTTATTTCTTTAAATAACGAGTCTTCTTTATTTTACGTGTCTTTCGAGAAGATCTTATTTTACGCCTGGGACGGAATCCACCAGCAGCCGGTGCTACCATGGCGAATGGTGGATAGGTCACGCTTCCTGGTTCACTACCAGGAATATCCACTTTAGTAATTGAATAATATACACCCGTTATAAGATCTCTGTAGGGCCGAGGGCGAAAAGGATAAATACCACCAACGTCTAAATAGCTATCTAAGTTTGGCATATCCCCAACTCCTTCAATATACCGAATTTTATCTTCTCTAATATATACTATGGCTGGGTATCCTGGATTTGGTGTAGTTGTCTCAAATCTATAATAAATGAGACGTGCCATAACTACTAAAAAGAGGGTTTATAGTTAGTGTGGCTTCGTGTATTAGTTTTTATCTAGATAGCGTCAATGTCCACGTCGTTCAGACCCTTGGAAGCACCTGCGGGGCGGGTCGCCTTATCATCGTCTTCCTCATCCTCGTGCCCCTCGGTCTCCTCGAAGATGTCATTGAGAGCCTTCACCATGCCCTCTGAGCATCCGTTAGACGCGGTGTAGACTGAGGTGTGGATGCGGCCCTCGTCGTAGAGAGACTTGGCCTCCTTCTCGCCTGCTGCACCTACACGGCCGATGATCTCGCCCACCTCGCCATCGCTCGGGACTGCCGACAAGAGGACAAGGTCGTTGATCTTGAGAGCCAGCTGCTTCTTTGGCTTCCTCGAAATCGCAAAGGCCTTGATCACCTGCTTCTTCTCGTGGTCGTAGGCAACGATGCGGAACTGGGGGCCGAGGTTGGCCTCGACCCGTGCAAAGACGGTCTCCTTACCGCCAACGATGGCGGTGAGCAGGATGGTGTTCTTCTTCTCGGCGGACTTAGCCAGGCGACCCTTTTGGTGCGGGGGCATTGTAGTGTGTATTTGTGGGGACTGTGTTAGAGGGGTTGTGTGGGGTTCAATTTTATTGGTATATGCTTCGCTTAGCATAGTCGTCTTATTGCCGCACACGGAACCACATAAAAAAGAAGCCTTCCTTTTTTGTTTTGTCTTTTATGCGTTTTGTATTTATAGCTCTTTACTCTTTTGTTAGTCGTCGCTTACTCGTTGCCGAACGCCTCCGTGAAGCGGATCGGCTCCTCATCGTTGCCGGGCTGGAAGTAGCCGATCCACGCACCCGTGCCGTCCTCAACCGTCGGACCCGTGATCTCCCAGAGGCCGTTCGTGGAGGGGTGGTGCCAGTAGTTGGTGCCGTCGATCTCCTTCTGCGGCATGGACGGCTCCTCCTTGGCCTTCTTCACCGTCTTGACAGCCTTCACGGGCTTCTGCGTAGCCGTAGCCGCCTTCTCGGCCGTCTTGGCGGCGGGCTTCGCCGCAGCGGGCTTCTCGGCGGCGGGCTTCTCGGCCGCCTTCGGTGCGACCTTGGGTGCGGCCTTCTTCGGCACGGGCTCCTCCACGACGGACGCCGTCTCGACCACGGACTCAGTCTCAGACGCCGAGGCCGCGTCAGACTCCATCCGCTCGGCCTTCCACGCCTCCGTGAAGGTCTTGTAGCCCTCAGCGTCATCGGCGCGGATGCCCTTCACGATGACGAGCTTCTCGGACTCCTTGGTGATACCCTCAAAGGCGTCGGGCTGAGTGGCCTTGATGTGCTTGACATAGGCACCCCAGGCGAGCGTGCCAAGAGCCGCCTTCCGCTTCGGCTTGGGGGTACCGTCAGAGCCCTTCTTCGCCTTCTTGGCCGGCATGCCGCCCTCCTTGCGGATGGATGCGACGACAGAGACGATGAGTGCTAGCTTGTTGGCGTGCAATAGGTCGGCGACCTGCTAGACCATGTCAGAGATGGAGGCCATCTTGGATAGAACTCTGAAGTTTTCTGCTTCAGGGCTTTGGGGCGGGACTTAGAATAAGGGGTGGCGGCAGCTTCAATTTTTTTCCAGCGAAAGACACATAAAAAGAAGCTTTTTCTTCTTTTTTGTCTTTTATGGGTTTTGTCTTTATAGCTCTTTACTCATCTGTTACTCGTCACCGAAGCCTAGCGTCTACGGCTCTTAGTAAGAGCCGCTTACTCATCGCCGAAGTTCTCCGTGAAGCGGATCGGCTCCTCCTCGTTGCCGGGCTGGTAGTAGCCGATCCACGAGCCCGTGCCGTCCTCGACCGTCGGGCCCGTCACCTCCCAGAGGCCGTTCGTGGAGGGGTCGTGCCAGTAGGGCGTGCCGTCGATCTCCTTCTGGGGCATCGGCGGGACCTCGGCCTTCGCTGCCTTCGCGGCGGTCTTCACCGGCTTGACCACCTTCGCGACGACCTTGGCCGCCGGCTTCTCGACCTTCTCGACCTTCGGCTTCTCGACCTTCTCGACCTTCTCGACCTTCTCGACCTTCTCGGCGGCCTTGGCCTTGGGCTCGGCACGGACGACGACGGTCACCTTGGGCTTCTCGATCTTCGGGGCCGCCTTGACGACCTTCTTCGGCACGACGACCTCGGGCTCGACCTCCTCGGCGACAGACTCCTCGGCGACGGACGTCGTCTCGGCCTCGGAGGCGTCAGAGGCCTCGGCAGCAGCCGCCTTCCACGCCTCCGTGAAGCTCTTGTAGCCCTCGGCGTCCTCGGCGCGGATGCCCTTCACGATGACGAGCTTCTCGGACTCCTTGGTGAGCCCCTCGAACGCCTCAGGCTGCGTCGTCTTGATGTGCTTGACGTAGGCCGTCCAGGCGAGCGTGCCGAGAGCCGCCTTACGCTTGGGCTTGGGGGTGCCGTCGGAGGTGGCCTTCTCGCCCTTCTTCGTCTTCTTGATAGCCGGCATGCCGCCCTCCTTGCGGATGGAGGCGACGACGGACTCGATGAGCGAGAGCTTGTCGGCGAGCGAGAGGTCGGCGACCTGCGAGCTGATCTCGGAGATGGAAGACATGTTGGATAAAACTCTGAAGACTTGGTGCTTCTGTTTCAGTGCGTGGGGCGGGACTTCACTATGGGGGGCGGCGGGGCTTCAATTTTTATTGGGGATTGAAGATGGTCTTATCAGTCTGCCTTCTGGAAGACAGAGGGCCCTTCAATTTTTATTGTAGGTTGAGAAGTGTGTCTTAAGCTGTCTTAAGCTGTCTTATAGTCTGTCTTGAAGAGTAAGGGTCTGTGCCTAGGGGCAAAGGGTGTCTTAGTGTGTCTTGTGGGGTCTTGAAGACTGTCTTAGTGTGTCTTCAGGCGTCTTGCTTACTCTTGAAGACTGTCTTACTGTGTCTTATAGCCGTCTTGTGGAGTCTTACAGACGAGTCTTCCCGCAGGTAGAGGAGTCTTATAGACGAGTCTTCAAGCCCGTATAAAAATTGAACATGCGTCTTCCCAGCTCCCATAAGTCCCCGCCTGAAGACCTGAACGCCGTTCAAAGCGAAGAGTAAGACATGGCCAAGCACGAGAAGATGAAGGGCGGCAAGCCCAAGACGGGGCAGTCCGTCTTTGAGACGGCGGCGGCCGCGATCGCAGAGAACCTGGCGTGCTACGCCACTGCACCGCACCTCTTCAGCGTCTACACGCTTACAGAGGAGGTCGGCTTGGCCAAGAACGGCGACTACGTGCTCAAGATTGGGGGTCTGGGGCCTGCGTCCGTAGAGGCCTTCGTGGACCGCCGCCTCCTCAACAAGAGCGGCAAGCTGGTCGTCAAGGACTTCAAGGTCGGCTCCAAGGTCATCGTCAGCAGCCGCAGCGTTTCTAAGAAGATCGTCGGCGGACGCTACTCGGCGGATGAGGCGGTGTTCACAGAGTTCCGCGTCCTGGCCGCACTGTGAATACACATAAGACACACAAGACACACAAGACACACAAGACACACAAGACACACAACAGAAGAAACACAAGACACACTAAAGAAGAGGGAAGCCTCTTTTTTATGTCTGGTGCGACTGTGTTAAAGGGTTCTGTGTGCGTATCTTTGCCCTCGTCAAAGAACCCCGTAAAAATTGAAGCCCTTGAGCCTTAGTAAGGTAAGTCCCACCCAAGTCTTTGAACACCGTTGAAAGCGAAGAGAAAAATTGATTGGCCTACTCTTGAGGAGCGGCAAGAAGAGGCACGGCGTGACGCAGCCCACGCACAGCGTCTCGCCGCACACAAGATGGGATCCCACATGATAATCGGATCATTCCCGCGTAACGACGGCACAGGCGGGTGGGTCTACTACCACACGGGCCAGGAGGAGGAGTGCGAGAACGCCCGCTGCCACCAGATGCTGCACGAGGGGCAGCAGAAACTCTATGCTGCCGAGCAGGCTCTCAAGTCAGCCACGTGGAAGCTGACGGAGGCGACCAAGAAGAACCAGCAGCTTGTGGAGGGCTACGCAGCTCAGGTAATCCACGACGACCGTGTTCTCGCAGAGGCCATCGCCTTCCACAAGCTTCGCACTGAGCAGCGTGTCGCGGCACAGGCCGCGGCCAAGTCTGATTCCGCAGACGAGCTTGAGAAGCTTCAGCGGTGCGTGGTCGCCGCCGAGTCGGTGAAGGCGGACTGCGATACACAGATCGCCGACGCTCGAGCTGGCTTCGTGGCGATCCAGGAGGCCAAGAAGGAGGCGGCACGTGTGGCAGAGCGTGAGAAGTGGGCACGTGAGGCTGCGGCTGCTGAGGCAGCCGCCCGCCGCATTGCTGAGGAGCGTGCCGCAGCAGAGGCCCGCCGTGCGGCGGCCGTCGCCGCAGAGCTAGAGCGTAAGGCGGCTGCGGAGCGGGCACGCCTTCAGAAGATCTCGCTCTTCGCCATCCGCATCGAGGCGACAGATGAGGAGGCAGAGGCCGTCCTTGCCCACCTCGACCTCGGGCCTGGACGTGGTGTCTACATGTTCTACAAGAAGAACACCATGCTCGCCTTCCAGGCAATCAACCGCTTCTCGGCCAAGCACGGCTTGACACAGGCACAGGCTGAGGCGGTGCTCCGCGAGTAAAGAAACAAACAAAATACAATAAAAGACTAGGCTCTTTTTCGTAGAATGTGCGACTGTGTTAAAGGGTTCTGTGTGCGTATCTTTGCCCTCGTCAAAGAACCCCGTAAAAATTGAAGCCCTTGCCTCGCCCCTAGTCAAGTCCCCACCCCATCCGCAATCCGTCATCTATCACGTCAAAGATGCCCCGCAGCCCCATCACCTGGTCTTCCGCACCCTTCAACTGGCCCGCCGAGCCCGAGCTGGACGAGAAGAGCCTGAACTCGCCCCAGCCCTGCCAGCACGGTGCGGCGTGCACCTACAAGAAGGAGGGTGGAAAGGCATGCTGTGCCTTTGTCCACCCTGGCGAGCAGGGCACGGGCCGCGTCTTCTTTCCCGCACGCACCATCGAGCACGACGGCAAGCAGATCTACCAGAAGGCCGCCGTCCGCCTGATCGGCTCGTCCTTCTACGAGCGTCGCCGCCTCGGCCTCTCATGGCCCGAGTGGTGTGCGAAGAAGGGGCTTACGCAGAAGAAGGCAGTGCCCAACGGCACCGTCATCTCCAACGGGCAGATCGCAGTCGGCCCGCAGCCTTCGGCGGAGGTCATGCAGCTCGCCTACCTCTTCCACGCGATGCAGCAGCAGGCCTACGCACAGCAGCAGGCCTACGCGGCCCAGCAGGCCGAGGCTAAGGCCATCCTCTCAAAGCAGCACCTCGGCAACCTCATCTTCGCCAAGGTCGAGCCCAAGCTCGAGGTGATGAAGAAGGCGGCGTCCTACAGCGACGAGACGGAGGAGGCCATGGTCTGGCCGTCCAACATGACGGCCGGCAAGCTGACGGGCATGTTCCTTGAGGGCATGGACGTCGGCGAGCTCCACGAGCTGCTCAAGGACGACGTCGCCTTCGACGAGCGTTTCAACGAGGCACTCGGCATCCTCCACGACCACTGGGAGAACGTCATCAAGAAGGTCGACGCCGTAGCGGTTGCGGCCATGTAAAAGACACACTAAGGCACACTAAGACAAATCTATAAATCCCCACGAAACCCCACGAAACCCCACAAACCCCACGAAAAGACTAAAAAGACAAAACCCCTTTTTTGTATGCCTCGGACTAGGTGAAAAAATTGAAGCCTAACCCCCACCTAAGGCAAGTCACCCCACAGCAATCCCCAAGGACACACGGATGCTGCCCCTATGGCCGTCCTTCCTTTACAAGCCGCACCAGGTCACGGGCGTCGAGTGGATGCTCAACCGTGAGAATCAGCCCGATTCCGGCGGTCTCCTGTGCGACGAAATGGGACTCGGAAAGACGATGGAGGTGCTCGGGCTGATGAAGAACTCTGACAAGAAGAAGACGCTGCTGCTCGGTCCTAAGGCTGTCATCAGCCAGTGGATCGATGCGGCCACCAAGTCTGACTTCAACGTCATGGAGGTAGACAACGGCGGCTGGAAGCTCCGTGGTCGGCCGAAGCTCCAGTCTCCCTGGTTCTACATCACCAACTATGAGAAGGTTCCCAGCAATCCGAGCCTCTTCAACAAGACCTGGGACCGCATCGTTCTCGACGAGGCTCACCGCATCCGCAACGCCAACTCCGTGCTCTTCAAGGCGATCGCCGACATGGAGCGGAAGACACTTTGGGCAGTCACTGCGACGCCCATCGTCAACAAGGTGAGCGACATGAACAACCTCTTTAGCTTAGTCGGCTTCAAGAAGTCTCGTTTCAACGATCCCGTCGAGCGGCTGAACGTCGTGGCCGAGGCCTGTCTTCACCGCTCGATGGAGGAGATGCGTGGGACGCTCAAGGAGCTTCCTGCAGCTCCAATCATCGTCAAGGAGGCTCTCGACTTCGCGACGGAGGAAGAGGGCAACTTCTACCGCAGCATCCAGGGCAAGATCGCAGCACGCTGGAAGCACATCGAGCATGACAACACGAAGGAGATGTTTGTCTTACTCATGCGTCTTCGGCAGCTCTCCCTTCACCCGCAGGTCTACATTTCTGCGATGAAGCGGAAGTCCATCCTTGGTGGCTACCAGCGTCCTGACTGGGACGAGCCTAGCACCAAGTTCATTGTTCTGAAGGAGAAGATTGAGGAGACACCACTGCCGACGAAGTGGATCGTCTTCTGCCAGTTCCATGACGAGATGGAGATTCTCCAGGCATACTTGGAGTCAAGTCCGGCAGTCTACAAGGTCTCGCAATACCACGGCGGCCTCAACGATTCGCAGAAGGATGACGTGATCGAGAGCTCAAAGGAGCAGCTTCCTCTGAACCAGGAGGCACGGCATGAGATCCTGCTCCTCCAGCTTCAGAGTGGCGGCGTAGGGCTGAACCTTCAGCACTTTACCAAAATCATCTTCATGAGCCCGTGGTGGACGTCGGCACTCATGGATCAGGCCGTGGGGCGTGCTGTTCGGATCGGTCAGAAGGAGACCGTCGAGGTTACGCTGCTTGTGTTAAAGGAGGAGGAGACGATGAACATCGATGAGAAGATGCTTGGCAAGGCGGACGAAAAGCGTGGCATGCTACAGCAGGTCTTCCTTTACGCTTCGCGTGGAATAGGTAAGGCACTTCCTGAGGCCTCTGGAGACTCTGATGCCGACGAGGCAGAGGACCCGATAAACACATAAACACACAATCCAGAAAAACCCCCTGCTAATCAGAATGGAGGATACAGGTATTTTTGGTATCAGTTCATCAACAATGGCCGTTTTGCTTATTGTAGTTTTTCTTATCGCATGGTCTGCTTACACCTGGTATTATGGGGGTGTGACTGTCCCTCTTCCATCTTATGCGATTGGCTTCCGTAGCGGTAGCACGCAGGGGTTCCGTGGCAACGTAGGCTTGGGCTCTGCCCAAGGCTTCCTTGGTAGTCTTACACAGGATGTCCCTCAGCTTGTGAAAAAGGATAAGGAGGGGTTCCGCAATGTAGAAAACTTCGGTGGAGTCGCACATGGTGCCGGCTCTCCATCATGTCTCCGAAGCAGTGCCGAGGGTGCTCAGCTCGTTGATATGTTCCAAAGCAAGGAGGCCCGCTTTGATGAAGGCCCTGATTCTTTAAGAGAGCTCACGGTTCTCATAGGCAAGCTATGCTGCTTCAAGAAGGACTTGGTATCACCTTCTTACACAGTTAACGCGACCCGCATGCAGCAATATTCCACGACTCACGATATCGAGCCGATCGCTGAGACAACCGCTCGCTGCTTCGCAAAGACGATCTCACCAAGAGATCTCACCATCAGTCTCGATAAGTGGAACTCCCGTGGTGAAGTTCTCATCAATAAACTCTGCACCGCCTACTCCTTGACACCCGATGAGGTAAATACGGCGGAGGGACTCTTTAGATACGTGGTCCGTGATGTCAGCGATATTGCGAGATCATCTTGCCTTCAGGGCGAGCCCATCATTGCTGGAGCAGCTGGACCACGTGATGCTCACCCGTATGAGAAGTCTACAGAGTTCGGAACTTATACTGGATATTATTGATTGTGTTAAATGGTGAATTACATATAATTTAAGAATACTAGTCCTTAAATTATATATTTGGTGGTATGCGTAAAATAAGAAAAGCAGACAAAAATTCTATACATATATTAAAATGAGCGATTATAAAACTCAGTTATTGGAGTTTCGTGAGGAATTAGCTAAGACAAGAGAAAACCTTAGAGGTGAAGTAGAGCAAGTTATAGCAGAAATGAAAGAGCAAAGGAAAGAAATGGAATCTATGATGAAGAATATGAAAAATTATAAAGAGGCAGCAGAACTACGGAGTGGAAGTTATTCAATTCCTAAAGAAGTATGGGATGAAATAGCTGCAAGAGAAGCTAAATTCGCAGAAGCTAATCCAGCAACAGCGATAGCAGCAGCTAGATCAGGACCAATTCCTCAAATGGGTAGAACTGGGCCAATTAAATATATGACACCTAGCATGCCTGGCAAGTCTAAGTCTCGCAAGAATCGCAAGAATTACAAGAATCGCAAGGCTCGTAAATCTACATTACGAAAGAGTAGCACAAACTAATCTGTGTAAAAGATGAAATTCATGAGTTCTTTTCAAGGGGTCTCACAAATGATTAACATTATCTACAAGCTCACTGAGAATGGAGATCATGTTAACGCACGTTACTTCGGCAGCATAGTAGCTCTCGTGGAGGCCATAAATGATTACATGTCTAAACTTCCTGAGTGTTTACCACCTTACCCTTATACGGAGGCTTATATTAATAACATCATTTCCGATAACTTGATTAGTATTGAGCTTCTCCAGGGTGGATATCTGATCCAAGATTATAGTCTCAAAGTCTCAAGACACCTGTTAAACAGCTAAGATAGATCTAAGCATCTTAAATGAGCTTACCCACGCTGTCCATTTCATGTAAGGAACGCCACTCCACTGAATGGCCTTTTTTATAACAGGTGTGAGCTGATATAAGAGATCTGTTAAATTCACATTAGAATATCTTGCTGCTAGTTCTTCATATGGATATTCTGCTACGCCTCTGCTCAAATTGACCTCATTATGAAGATTCCAGAACCAATTCTTTATGAATCCATTAGGCAAGTCTTCTGGAAGTGGATGAGCCTTGGCAAATGTCTGGTAGTGCTGCTTACATATATCGCAGGGTAGAACCTCGCCAGTTATCTTAATAAATTTATGCCATTCTCGAATCTCATCTGATCTTATAATTCCTTGTCCAGCTCTCTCAGCAAGTCCGTGAAGCATTGTCCACATTATAGGACCCCAATCAGCTGTCTCTGGATAATTTGGCACAGGTATGAGGCATGCACACGGCATTTATTCATATAGAAGAAGTGAATACTCTTTTTAGTCCGCAAGGCTGACATCAAAGAGGATTAGTATAAAAGAGAAATAAAGACATAGAGTCCGAGTATCTGCATGAAGCTCTTCGCCGGACGGACGCAGGTGAATAGATCAACTATTACACCATTCCATAGAAGCTTTCCAATTAATGAAAGAATTACTAAGGCAAGGATAAATGAGATTAGAACTGTCGCAAGCTCGATATAGCTCTCTCTCTTCTCCTTGGAATCGTCGCCGCCGACAAAACCCTCGAGGCCCGCCTTAACTACCTTCTCAGCAAGCTTCGCCATTTTCTACTAGCCTTGTATATAAAAAGACCGAAGGCAAAAGGCAAAAGGCAGAAGGCGTGTTGCATCACAGCTTCTCAAATGAAAGTGTTTCCATAGTCTTCTTGCCACGCTTCTCTGAAATGAAGTCCATCGCCTTGGTGGCTGCCTCTTGCGACTTGAGATGCTCAGCCAAGTATTCCTGGAGAGACTTTTGCGATAGAGAACCCTTCGACTCCTTGCTATTAAATCTGAGGCGAGCACCTGACTGCTTCAAATCAAGAGCACCGATGCTATTCTTTTTCATAGTCCGCATAATGACCTCGCCCAAGGCCTTCATACGCACCTTACGCTCTCGCATCTGCTCCTTCAGTCCACTCATCTCCTCACGTAACTTCTTCCATGCTGTGATAACCTGTGGAAGCTGCTGAAGATCTGTCTCTAGTAGTGTAAGCTCCTGGCTCATATTATATTGTATATCGTGCGTTTGCTTTATGCCTTATGCCTTATGCCTTATGCCTTATTCCTTTGGGCATTATGCCTTATGCCTTATGCCTTATGCCTTACGTTTATGGAGTTTCTTGGACTGGTGTTAAAAGGGTTGATGGGGTTGGCGGGGGTGCTAGGGTGGATGGGGCATTCACACGACCACGAGTCACCAGCGTCTTGGGTGTCTTTGTCTTAAATAACTTCTTTGTATTTGTCTTGGTGCGGCAAGTCTCTTTCCAGCGTCTGGCGATTTCAGCTCTGACATTTGGATATTTCGCGTTAGGTCCAAGCTGAGCCTCAACCTCTGCTCTCTTGGCCTTTAGGAACTCATTAAATGCCTTGGGACCGCCGGGACAGGATGGGAGCTTCTTACGAGTTACATTCTTAGGCATTTGTAGAGCTGGAGATGGCAAGATAGATTCTTGAGGAGCTTGAGGAGCTTGGGAAATTTGAGGGGCTTCAGGGGCTTCCTGGGGGGCTTCAGGGGCTTCCTGGGGGGCTTCAGGGGCTTCCTCGGCAGCTTGAGGAGCTTCCTCGGCAGCTTCCTCTTCGGCTTGAGGAGCTTCCTCAAGCTCCTCTTGATTATAAGATTCCTCAGAAACTTCCTGAGCTGTCTTTAAAAGTTCAGCAGCCTCTCTCTTCATCTCGACTGCCTCCTGGAATTCTCTTCTCGATTTCTCGAGCATGTTTTCAGCTTCAGGATCAACACAGCGAATCTTGACTAATTTAATTGCCTCCTCTAAAAGATCTATAAGTCTGTCTCTTGTTTTACGTGACATTCTAATGATTCAAGGTAAAATTTGATTTGGGACTTTACCTGTTGAAAAGTCCGAACATGGATGAGCGTATGACAAAGGGTATTGAACTCGCTGAGCAGGTATGGTGGTCTCTTGCGAAGAGGATAGTCTTTCTCGCAGGAAATCTATATAAATGGGATGATGACGCGTGGCGAATCGCGAATGAGAAGTTTCTGCGACCAAACGATTATAAGGTGGTTGTAGGCGATTAGCTATTGGCGATTAGATCTGGACTTTCTGGATTTGGACTTTCTGGATTTGGACTTTCTGGACTTGGACTTCCTCGCCTTGGACTTTCTTTTGCGACTTACACTATCCGCACCAGGAATTCTTGAAGCACTTTCTTGTAGCTTTACACGTTGATGCGTAAGTGTTCCTGTTTGTCCACTTAGCCCCGTCCCAATATGGCTTTGTAGATTGTCTGGATAATGACGAAGTGTAAGCTTTGCTGTCATAAGATTTCTTCCAGCTTTTTTTGATGCACGTTGGTCAGCATATAATGCATTAATATTTCTTTTGAATTCGTTAATATCTCCACTTAATGTATAATCATTATAACAAGTTAAGAATGGCTCTTGAAGAGGATTACTATGTAATGATATTCTGGTAAGACTATCTGGAAGTTCTGGAATAACACTTATTCTATTATGATTAATGATCAATTCTCTAAGATTTGGCGGAAGCTTTGGAAGTTCTGTTAAACGATTTCCAACGCATTTTAAACTTATAAGTGTGTGTGGAAGGGGTGGAAGACTTGTTAACTCTGTGTTAACACAACTTAACTCTCTTAGTCCTATATTTAATGG